>JAEEGG010023634.1_pt1 | contig 11991 bp, 9 predicted proteins | sample 9134161 | NCBI WGS metagenome assembly JAEEGG01 (sample SAMN16246543, study PRJNA631951) | gut metagenome | biome: gut microbiome; feature: rumen; material: CR-attached | host: Bos | place: Iran: Karaj | collected 2018-10 | reverse complement strand
TCTTATATTGGCTTAAAAAGGTACTGATAGACCATGACCTTGGAATGTCCTTCTCCTACCGGCAGCCTATCCTGGAGCTTATCAACACCAGAATCTGGAACACAGTGTTCCTCAACTTCTTCTCCCTGATATTCTCCTTTGCAATTGCATATCCCATAGCATTCTATTTCTCCTACAAACCCAACAGGCTGCTGGAGAAGAATGTGAATTTCATAACCTTGATACTCTACTCTGTCCCCTCCTTCTTCCTAGCCCTGCTGGGACTTCTGGTGGCAGCAAAGACAGGTCTTTTTCCACTGGGAGGAGCCACCAGCGAGAACTACCACCTTATGAGCTGGGGAGCCAAGCTATTAGACAGGCTGCACCACATCCTGCTGCCGGTGCTTATCGGTTTCTTAGGTGGCGTGGCAGGCTCCATAAGAAGCATGAAGGTGCTTCTGGAGCAGGAGTATTCAAAGCCATACATCATCGCAGTACGGGCCAAGGGTGCAGGAAAGATCCAGATTATAAAGCATGCTTTCCGTAATGCTCTTATTCCTTTTATAACCGGTATTTCAGGGATTTTCTCCTCCCTTATCGGCGGTTCCCTGTTTGTGGAGATCATCTTCTCTTATCCTGGCATAGGGCGTCTTATGTATGATGCCACCATGCGGCAGGATTACTATCTGGTGCTGACTAACATGATTATCAGCGATGTTCTGGTTCTGGCAGGTATTCTTATATCAGATATCCTGCTGGCAGTGGCAGACCCGCGGGTGAGGATAAAATGAAGCATTCCATACCCTATCTGAAGTTCAAGCGTAAAAAGCTGGGAATGCTCTGCTTCTGGATCCTGGTGGTCCTGTACCTTTCCTTTATTTTCGAGGGGTTCCTGGCACCATACCAGCCCAACACCAAGTTCAAGAGCAAGTCCTACCAGCCGCCCCACGCCATCCACCTGATCCACGACGGAAAATTCATAGGCCCCTTTGTCTATGAATATGAGATGGCAAATCCCTTCTACAAGAAATATAGGACAGACCGGACTGTGATCCATAAACTCTCCCTGTTTACAAAGGGGGATGAGTACAGGCTCTTCGGGCTTATACCATCTAAAACACATCTGTTCGGCACCAAGGATGGAGAACCTGTGTTCCTGCTGGGAGCCGACCGGCTGGGACGGGATATGCTGTCACGTATCATCTGCGGCGCCAAGATATCCCTTACCATAGGCTTTGTCAGCATACTCACCGCCCTTCTGGGAGGTATACTCATAGGTGGAATATCTGGTTACATAGGAGGGATGACCGACTGGTCCATAATGAGATGCTGCGAGGTCATTATACTGCTGCCAACCTTCTACTTCTTCCTGTTCCTCCGTTCCATACTGCCGGCCGACATAACACCTGGGCAGAAGTTCCTGTTCATCACTTTGATACTGGCTATACCAAGCTGGGCCGGCAGCGCCCGGGGCATCAGGAACTGGGTCCTCTCCCTGAAGAATGCCGACTATGTCACTGCCGCCAAGCTGTCAGGGGTAAAATCCCTGCCTATTCTGCTGCGGCATATAATTCCCCAGATACGGAGCATCCTTATCCTGGACATTACCCTGAGTGTCCCGGGCGTCATCTTAGGCGAGGCTGGCCTCAGCTTCCTGAATCTGGGAATAACAGAGCCTTCGGTAAGTTGGGGCATGCTTATGAGCGCAGCCATGGATATAAATGTGCTAAAGCAGTACCCATGGGTGCTGTGGCCAGCCTTTGTCATAATTCTGACTGTATTCTGTTTCTTTACCCTGGGATACAGCTTAAAGGATGCATTTGACCCCAAGGCCATGTAGGAGAGCTGATGAAAGAGAAAATTCTGGAGGTTAAGAACCTTACAACAATATTCCACAATGTAAACCAGGATGTAACTGCTGTGGACAACCTCTCCTTCGACCTTTTCTCCCACGAGATACTGGCTATGATCGGTGAGTCCGGAAGCGGCAAGAGTGTGACCAACCTCTCCATAATGCAGCTTATAGATGAGCCTGGCGAGGTTGCACCCGGGAGCCGGATACTGTTCCGGGACGGCGATGGATACATAGACCTGAACAGGATGACAGAGAAAGAGATGGAGCGGATAAGGGGGGACAGGATATCCATGATATTCCAGGAGCCTTCTGCCTCCTTCAATCCTCTGTTCAAGCTGGGCAACCAGGTGGGAGAAAGCCTCCGCCTCCATGGACAGAGCACCAAGGAAGAGGCCTATCAAGAGGCCCTGAAGCTGCTGGAGCAGGTCCACATTCCTAATTCTGCACTCAGGGCCCAGGACTACCCCTTCCAGATGTCCGGCGGCATGCTGCAGCGTATGATGATAGCCCAGGCCCTTGCCTGCCATCCCGACATACTTATAGCAGATGAGCCCACCACAGCCCTGGATGTGACAACCCAGGCCCAGATTCTGGGGCTTCTGAAGGAAAAGCAGGCCGAGACAGGCATGTCTGTAATATTCATAACCCACGATCTGGCCCTGGTGGAGGATTTCTCCGACCGTATATTGATCCTTTATGCAGGATCCCTCATGGAGGAAGGACCAGCCAGAGATGTCATATCACACCCTATGCACCCGTATACACAGGACCTTATCCGCTCAATTCCGAAACCAGGGATGTTCAAGGGGCAGGACAAGCTGTTCGCAATCCCGGGCAAGGTGCCGGACCCGGGAGAGAAGATAACAGGATGCCCGTATGCAAAGCGGTGCAGCCGTTGCACAGCCGAATGTCTGGCCACAAAGCCTGAGATTACAGAGAAAAATGGCAGAAAAGTGAGGTGCTTCCATGCTTACAGTTAAAGACCTTGTGAAACACTTCCCTCTCAAGGCCGGCAGATTCAGCAGTTCGGAGGAGAAGATCCACGCCCTCAACGGAGTATCCTTCACCCTGGGGAAGAAGCAGACCCTGGGCATTGTGGGAGAATCGGGCTGCGGCAAATCCACATTGGCCAAGGCGATATTGGGAATAAAGCCCCCGGATTCAGGCTCTGTCCTGCTCTCTCCAGCCGACACCAGGATGCAGTACATATTCCAGGATCCATACCTTTCCCTGGATCCCAAGATGCAGGTGAAGGATATCATCACCGAGCCTATGAGAGCGGCAGGGATGATAAGCAGACGGGAGGTGGCAAGGGAAGCTGAACGCCTGCTGGAGCTGGTGGGACTGCCCAAGGACTGGGGAACCAAGTATCCCCATGAGTTCTCAGGTGGTCAGCGGCAGCGTATATGCATAGGAAGGGCTATCTCCTCAAGACCTGGCATAGTTATCTGCGATGAGCCTGTCTCCTCCCTGGATGTCTCCATACAGTCCCAGATACTCAACCTGCTGCTGGAACTGCAGGAGAAGCTTGAGATATCCTACATCTTCATAGCCCACAACATCGCAGTGGTTCTCTATATGAGCGACATAGTCTCGGTCATGTATGCAGGCTATATTGTGGAGAGCGCTACACCCCAGGAGCTGTATGCAAACCCTATGCACCCTTATACCAGGCTGCTTTTGAGCGTTGTGCCTGAAATTGGAAAGAACAAGCGGATATTTGAGCAGAAGATAACGGGTGAAGTTCCTGATTTAATACACATGGAACCAGGATGCCCCTTCTACAGCAGGTGTCCGGTACACAGCGATAAATGCAGGACAGCAATACCGCAGCTGAAACCAGGAGAGAAAGAAGATCACAGCTGCGCCTGCTGGTTATATCAATAGCTCCCAAGGAGCTCAGATACCTTTTTCATTTCATCTACAGAAGGGGGCTCTGTGGCGGCCAGCTTATAAAGCTCCTTCTGCCATTTGAACTCCCCCATCTTGTGGAAAGCCAGGGGCTCTATCTTCTCCACGCAGGAGAACTTACGGAGATAATCACCTAGAGCCTTGAGATGAGCCTCGTTCAAAGTTAGACCCGGCACAATCACATGGCGTATCCACACCTTCTTGCCGGTGCTCTGGCAGTATTCAAGGTACTCCTTCTCCTGCTCAAGGATATTGGGCTTTCCAGTGATTCTTTCGCAAAGGGCACTGTCAAAGGCCTTGAAATCCAGAAGCAGCATGTCTGCCACGTCAATGGCCTTCCGGGCCATTGACAGAGGAATTGCGGCAGAGGTGTCGATAGCGGTGTGGAGTTCCTCCTTCTTAAGCTGCTCAAGAAGCTCGGCGGCAAAGTCCAGCTGCAGCAGGGGCTCTCCCCCCGACAGGGTGACCCCGCCGCCGTGGTCGTAGAATCTGCGGAAAGGAAGAATCTTCTTTACAATATCCTCTGCCGCATATTCCTCTCCCCCCGACACCTCCCATGTGTCGGGGTTGTGGCAGAACATGCACCGCAGCGGGCAGCCCTGGAAGAACACCACATAGCGCACTCCAGGACCGTCAACAGCGCCGAAGGATTCAAAGGAATGGATTCTTCCGGTCATCTCACATCTTCTCGTGGAATGTCCTGGAGATTACATCCAGCTGCTGCTCGCGGCTCAGCTTGATGAAGTTCACAGCATATCCGGAAACTCTGATTGTAAGCTGGGGATACTTCTCAGGATGATCCATTGCATCCATCAATGTCTCCCGGTTAAGAACATTCACGTTCAGGTGCTGGCCTGTGGCCTGCATATAGCCGTCCAGCAGAGTGATAAGGTTGTCGCTCCGCTCTGCATCGCTCTTGCCCAGGGCAGATGGCGCCATGGAGAATGTATAGGAGATACCGTCCTGGCAGTGTGCCCATGGAATCTTTGCAACGCTCAGGAGGGATGCCAGAGCTCCGTTTGTATCCCGGCCGTGCATAGGGTTTGCACCAGGTGCCAGAGGAACGCCCTTCTTTCTTCCGTCCGGAGTATTTCCGGTGTTCTTGCCGTATTCCACATTGGATGTGATGGTAAGCACTGACTGTGTCGGGGTGCTGTCCCTGTACATCTTGTTCTTCCTGATATCGTTCATGAACATCTTGGCAACCATGACAGCAAGCTTGTCCACACGATCATCATTGTTTCCATATTTCGGATAATCACCTTCAATCTGGTAATCCACAGCAAGTCCCTTCTCGTTCCTGATGACCTTGACCTTGGCATATTTGATGGCAGAGAGGGAGTCGGCAACTACGCTGAGTCCTGCTATACCGCAGGCTGTGGTACGCTTCATCCGCTCGTCCATAAGCGCCATCTCAAGGGTCTCGTAATTATACTTGTCATGCATATAGTGGATCATATAGAGAGCCTTTGTATAAACAGTGGCCAGGTAGTTGGACATATACTCGAACCTCTCCATGACCTCGTCATAGTCCAGATATTCGCTTGTAATAGGCTTATATGGAGGTGCCACCTGCTTTCCGGTTATCTCATCGATTCCACCGTTTATAGCATACAGCAGGCACTTTGCAAGGTTTGCCCTGGCGCCGAAGAACTGCATCTGCTTTCCGATCCGCATAGGAGATACGCAGCAGGCAATTCCGTAGTCATCACCCAGGTCCACACGCATAAGGTCGTCGTTCTCGTACTGTATGGAGCTGGTCTTGATAGAGATGTTGGTTGCAAAATGCTTGAAGTTGGCAGGAAGCCGTGTGCTCCAAAGGATAGTCAGGTTAGGCTCGGGAGCCGGCCCCAGGTTCTCCAGTGTGTGGAGGAACCGGTAGCTCATCTTGGTCACCATATGCCGTCCGTCGAGGCCCATACCGCCTAATGATTCGGTAACCCATACCGGGTCGCCGGCAAAGATGTTGTCATAGTCCAGGGTACGCAGGAAGCGGACAATCCGCAGCTTCATTATGAACTGGTCAACCATCTCCTGGATCTCCTGCTCGGTGTAGCGTCCTTCCTTAAGGTCCCGCTCTGCCCAGATGTCCAGGAATGTAGATGTTCTTCCAAGGCTCATTGCTGCGCCGTTCTGCTCCTTTACAGCTGCAAGGTATCCGAAATAGAGCCACTGGATAGCCTCTTTTGTATCCTTTGCAGGCTTGGAGATATCAAAACCATAGATAGCTCCCAGCTCCTTAAGCTGCTCCAAAGCCTCCATCTGCATGCTTATCTCTTCCCTCTTCCGCACTATGAAGTCGCTCATGGTCATACGGTCAAACTTGATCTTTGCCCGGAGCTTCTTCTGCAGCAGGAAGTCAATTCCATACAGTGCCACCCTGCGGTAGTCGCCGATTATTCTTCCACGTCCGTAGGCATCGGGAAGCCCTGTGAGCAGCTTGGATGACCGTGCGGCCCTGATATCATCGGTATAAACAGAGAATACGCTCTCGTTATGAGTTCTTCTGTATTTGAATATTTTCTTCACCTCAGGGTCCAGATGATAGCCGTGCTCCTCAAGAGCCTGCTCCACCATACGCACTCCGCCGAAAGGCATGATCGCCCTCTTAAGAGGCTTTTCGGTCTGAAGTCCTACAATAACCTCCAGATCCTTGTCGATATATCCTGCCGGATGAGATGTGATACCAGATATAACCTTGGTGTCAGCATCCAGCACTCTGCCTGGGGAATTGCGCTCTTTCTCCAAGAGCACGCTAAGTTTCTCCCAAAGCTTCTTGGTCCGTTCAGTGGGGCCTGTCAGGAAAGATTCATCTCCATCATAAGGTGTATAATTCTTCTGAATGAAATCCCTTACATCAATTGTATCATTCCAGTCACCAGAAACAAAATTCATAGTTCCTCCTTGTTTTCTAACTTTAAAATAGCCGAAAAAAAAGGGGAAAGTCAAAAAAACAGTAACTATTTCTATTTGTGATAAATAAACTTTATGATGTTCAAAGATAAATCAAATAGTTGAGAGGATTTCCACCAGAGAATCGTCCTCTTTAAGCACATTTTTCCTGAATTTATTCTCAAAATCCTTGGTCCGGGTGGCGACAATCTGCTTTTTTATCTTATCAGAAAGCTTTTTGTAATCAGTTTTTATCTTTTCCAGCATCTCCTGGTCAAACTGCTTCTTTCCATAGAGTAAAGCCAGAACATGGAGAGCATGGGCAAACCTAGTCTTAGGATACTCAAGGTCAAAGCGCTCAAAACGCTCCTCCACATCATCCCAGGAGATGAAATCACCCTTCTCTATTTCCTGCACCATCTGCTTCAGATCCACATTGCATACCAGATGGCCGCACACATTGGTCCAGCCCCAGGTCTTCCTGGAGGCATCAACTGGAATGTCATTGTACTTTCCAGCCCTTACCCCAGGTCTCTCAAGCCATGCCAGTACAGTGGAGACACCATACCACAGGAGCATCTCCTTATACGCCTTGATTCCATCGTCTATACCCAGGATCTGCACCTTACGGGAAGAGTTTTCCATGGTGAAGGCCGGAATCTTCTTTTTATATTCCTTAAGCAGATCCAGAGCTTTCTGAACCTCCTCGGCAGTATCGGGAGCCATAAACTGGTATTCTATGCCTTCTCCCCCCTTTCCAAGCCGTTTCTGGAACTTCCAGTTGTTCCTGAAAAGAGCATACATATTATGGCGCCACCAGTAGGCTGGCATAACATCCAAGGTATTATCCTTCACGTTGTCTGAAACCAGGGAGAAAGGCAGCTCTATATTGAGTTCGTGGGCAAAGCTGCTTTTAGCCAATAATGTGAAAGGAGCGAAGGAGGAGCAGTATTTGACCGATGTGCTGAGGCCTGCCCAGAACCCACGGCCAGCCACCAGTTCGCCGTCGTTTGAGCGGCTGTTGTGGTTTGAGCCCAGGTTTGCTCCGGAGGCTATATTGCACTGGCCGCCGATGTCAGCAGCAATAAGGAAGGAGCTGTTGTGGTGCTGCTCGTGGAGCGGACCTATGAAACAGTTCTGAACCTCGCCGCAGGCTATGGTCGAGTTGCTGCCCACTGCGCTCTGGATGACCCGTGCAAGCTGCTTTATGGTCACCTGCCTGTCCAGGAAGCACTGCTCAACAAAAGCCCCTGACTCTATATTGACCCCGCCTCCGATGAAAGACTGCTTTACAATAGCGTTGTCGCCTATAGCGGTGCGGCTTGCAGAACCGGAAGCTATGACGCACTCCTCCACCCGGGCGGCCCCGGAGATTATTCCACGGCGCCCCAGCTTTATGCTCCGCACCGCCTTTGCATTCTCGATCACACAGTTATCTTCTATAACGGTATAAGGGGTCACGGCGGCCAGTTTAGCCTTGTTGAACTGGGCGAGGAACTGCTGCAGGATGTCATTGGACTTCAGATGGGTCTGCATCCATATCTCTTCCATGGTGATGCCATTGAAAAGGAGCGCCTCTCTCCCTGCTTTCTCGTTGCCAGCCCCGATTATCACAGGTTTTTTGAAGCCATCTGGGTCGGTGGAAAGCTCCGAGCAGTTATGGATTATGACATTACGTCCTATAAGTGCTTCAGAAACAGTGCTCCGGGAGATGGAAGAATAATCGTCGATGCAGGATGAGGTGATCTGGCAGCCGAAGATTCCTATGGGATGGGAGACTCCATGGAACTGGATAAAGCCTTTCTCAAGGCGTCCGATGTAGACAGTACCGTAGAATCCTGTGCCATGGATCAGGCTTGGGTCAAAAGGCCGTTTAACATGAATCTGCTTCCAATCATCAGCCCAACAACCATTATTTTCAAGAATTTTTACTTCTTCGTCTTTTAAAAGTGAAGAATTTTCAAACTTTTTCAAATTAAACTTTGAAAATATACCGCTAATCGGATACCCCACATTAAAATAGCTATGACTGTTTTTCTTCTCTCTCATACTGTTATCCTACCATGGAATACAACTTTTTTTCCATAGAAATCTGTCACAATCACATCAACACTGTTATCACCCGGATTCAGGTGGATGCCGGGAAATGTAAAAGCCCCATCCCTGCCATACAGCGTTCCATATTCAAAAGCCTCTTTATCCAGCACCAGGGTATCCCCCTTCTTTTGAACTGTCCTGAAGCCCAGAGTGCCAACCACCTGGCCACCTACAGAAATCTGCACCTTATAAAGTCCCAGCAGCCCCTTGGAAGACATATAGACAGTGAGCATGCCCTCCGGATCATAAGAGAGCCCACTCACCTTCGGAAGCTCCGACTTCTTTATATTATCGGTCATAAGGAGCGGATTGATATAACGCTCCATCTCCAGGTCGTAAATCGCAAAGTTGAGAACTCCCCCTTTTGTCTTTCCCAGCAGCTGTCCTTTTTTTATATGGATATCCTTGGAAATCTCATCGGAAGCTGCAACCTGTGAATAGAGGGTCAGGAGAGAATCATCATGTGCCAATGCTATGAAATCGGGGCTATAATAGAGCACTTCGCCTTCTTCGGAGGCAAATACATTCTCGGTCTGGATATCGACACCTGTATTGAACTGCCCCTTTTCCCCAGATCCGAAGGAGGCTGTTATCTTTCCTCCAGGAGCTGGAAAATCATAGGCAGAAAGAGACGAGGCAATCATCACAGAGTATAAAAGAAATAATAACCTGCCCATATCATTGCTCCACCACTCTCAAGGTTTCAAGGCTTGTGCCGTCATACCTGGCAGAAGCCACCAAACTGCCGTTATAAAGGAACATATGAATATGCTCCTCCCCATCATCATCACCCGACACAACCCAGACATACTCCTGCTCCGGGTCGAAGGAGACATCCTTCAATGCCCCGCTGAATTCCATTGAGAAACGGCTGAATGTTGTCATATTGAACACCGATATCCCCGATTCATCCTCATATAGGAGCATGTTGCCAGAGAAGGCCAGGAAAGGGATGCGCCGTACATCATCTGGCAGATTGACCCTGTGGAACAGATTCCAGTTTTCCTGTCTCTTCTGATAGACAAATAGAGTCCTTGGGTGAACCCCGGCAATCACAGAAAGATATCTGCCGTCATCCGAGGCAGCCACTGCATAGACTGTCTTATATTGGCCAGAAGCCCTGTTTTCAAGGGGCTTGCCGTTAACAAGAATTGTACCATCCAGAAATCCTGACACAGAGAAATCTTCTTTAAAAAAATAACAGGTTCTTATCATTCCGGTGGGCTGGAGAGCGGCTGAATAGGCCTTGGAAACTGGGATTCCGGCTTCAGGGGAATCTGACGCAGTGACAAAATGCCAGTCTGAGCCGCCTCTGAATGGGAAAAGAAATGAAAAGAGAAGAAAAAAGAGAGGAATTATAAGAAAAAATTTCTTTTCCATATATCAATTTTATAATACAGATACTATACTGTCAATGAAGGAAGATGCTATGAATGACAAGGAAAAACTGATATCCGCCGCTGCAGAGGCTGCTTTGAAAGCCTATGCCCCCTACTCAAGGTTCCGGGTGGGTGCCGCAGTTCTGGCTGATGATGGAACCATATATACAGGAGTGAATGTGGAGAACCGCTCTTACGGCCTTACAATATGCGCCGAGCGGAATGCCATAGCTCATGCAGCAGCTATGGGAATGAAGGCTGTTAAAGCTGTGGCAATCTATTCCCCCGACTCTAAGGAACCGCTGCCACCCTGCGGAGCCTGCCGCCAGGTTATAACAGAATTCTCTGCTCCAGATGCAGTTGTGATATGCTGCGGCAGCAATGAAAATGCAGTGGAGATACCGGTGTCAGAGCTGTATCCAATGGATTCGCTGCACAATCTGAAAAAATTTTAAATATTTTTGTAACTGTACCAAAGGAGACTTGTTTACTAAGTACAAAGCGATAAAAAACTAAAAAGTTTTCTTCCAAATAATTCAAAGTTAACCTGCTGGTTCCCTCTCCTTTCCCAGCAGGTTTCTTTTTTTACAAAGAAACAAAAAAAATGTAACTTAAAAACACTTGGATGGTTTAGTTTATGAAAGATGAGAAATCTTTTCATAAACCTCCTTTTATGTGTATCCTGCCGGTCCCCTTTTCCCCGTCTAAAACCGGCAGGATTTTTTTTGCTTACTAAATTTGCAGGGTTTTAAATCAGAAGAAAGAAAAATAGCTTTTAAGAACCTGATTATCGGACTTCTGGATATCAAGGGCCGCCTTGGCCAGCTCCTTGCCCAGTTTCACCCCTTCCTGGTCGTAGGAGTTTATATTCCACAGGAAGCCAAGGAACATAACCTTGTTCTCAAAATGGGCAAACAGAGAGCCTAAGCTCTCCGGGGTAAGCCTGTCGCCATAGAGCAGCGATGAGGTCCTGTTACCAGGGAAGCACTTGTTTATATCATTGCAGGAGCGGCCTTCTGCAAAAGCAGTGATCTGGGCCGCCAGATTGGCATTCAGCTTGGTCTGTGAGCTTGAGCCATTGTACTGCACATCAAAGCCCAGCTGGCTATGCTTGAAGCCGATGAACTCCACTGGCATCTCACCATTACCCTGGTGAAGCTGCTGGAAGTAGGAGTGCTGGCAGTCGGTTCCCACCGAGGCAAATAGTACTGGACAGGTGGCATAGGGTGCAGGTTTCCCGTTGCTCTCCATACACAGCTGCTGCAGATGCAGCGTGAAAGGGGCCAGGGCGGCGGAATATGGAATCACAGCCTCTACCGGGATGTGCCTGATATTGACATCTATCACCTCAAGGAGCGCATCCATAAGGGCTGCATTCTCTCCCACCTTCTCATTCAATGCTAAGTTATCGCTGCAGCGGGCTCCTGACAGGAACTGCTCAAATATATCCTTTCCAAAGGCTGCAGAGACGAGAACTCCGGCACAGGCGCTGGTGGATGAGAACCGGCCTCCTACGAAATCATCAATATGGAAGACAGCCAGGAACTGTTTTTCCTCATCCAGAGGGGAACCGGCAGCTGTCACAGTCACAGTCTGCTTATCCAGATCCACCGAAGGGCATTTTTTCTCAAGATATTTTTTTACAAAAGCATAGTTGGTAAGGGTCTCAAGGGTTGTGCCGCTCTTTGTAACCAGAATGAACAATGTGGTTTCAGGATTGATCCGGGAAAGAACAGCAGAAGGCTCGTCCGGGTCGATGTTGGAGATGAATTCGGCCTTAAGGACCGGAGAAACCCCTTCTGCGATGCACCAGTTCAACAGCCCCTGATATACGGCCTTGGGACCAAGCCCAGAGCCGCCGATTCCTATCTGAACCAA
>JAEEGG010023633.1_pt1 | contig 11991 bp, 6 predicted proteins | sample 9134161 | NCBI WGS metagenome assembly JAEEGG01 (sample SAMN16246543, study PRJNA631951) | gut metagenome | biome: gut microbiome; feature: rumen; material: CR-attached | host: Bos | place: Iran: Karaj | collected 2018-10 | reverse complement strand
TTCTCTACAGCACCAAAAGGAATTTTCTCAAGAGGGCCGATGAAACCATTGACATGGTATATTCGCATTTCTTTTATGAAGGAATGAGCGTCTGCATCTGCATATTGTTTGTCTGATGTCAAATATAAGAAGAGGCAATACTCTAGAACGCGGTCATAATTAAAAGTAAGAAACACCGTTTGTTTCAGGATTTCTTCCCAATTGGATTGCTGGTCTATCCGAGAAAGCAAATGCTGAATCCAATCGATGTTGCCAAGCCATTGTTCCTTCTTTTTACCTTCCGTATAAGAATTTTCCGATTCTTTTTCTGCAATAAGAATCTCTCGAGCAATCAGGCGCTTTCCAAAATCAGCTTGTTCGTTTTGTTTTTGACCTAAGCGATTTTTCAAAAATTCATCCGTCGAAACCATCATTGAATGACGAATACTTTTTGCAAAATCCTTTACTGTTGAAGAAATAATACTGTTTATCGTTTGCTTTTCCAAATTTAAACTGCTATAATAACCATCTATTTGTCTTGCTTTTTCTCCATATTCGTCAAATGTAATACGCAAACGTTCTGGATATAAATCAAATAAATAATGCTTATCCAGCAAATGCTGTGCCTTATACTCAATACGATCTTTATAGTCAAAATTTTTCAACTTTTGCATGAGCATAGCGCCCGTAGGGAATCCATACGGGACACTGCAACCGGCACCTATGATAAAGACATCCGAAATCAAGCTTTTCCCTGTTTCCGTACAGGCTTTTTCCATTATCCTATCTCCCAATGACCACCCTTATCGCCACCAATGCGGCGAATAACGTTTTTAGCCTTTAGTTTTTCAATTTCACGTTGTACGGTTTTCGAGGACACCCCAAGCTTTTTAGATAGTTCCCTCAAAGATATCGAACTATCCGCACGGATGAAATCAATAATCACGGACGCACGGCTTTTTTCTTGGACATTTTCTTGGTCACGACCATGCAAACCGGGATTTTTCGTCCTAAAAAGCATCATTATGTCGTTTGGATGCACCATGTATTCTGGTTCAGGAATGCCATGCTCCTTGCACAACCTGCAAATTTTTTCCACACCGCGGCCCCGACTTTCTACAAAGCCCGCCCTAAAGAAGGTATATGCAATGTCGGGATTGTGAGGTAAAGACCGATGCTTTTGGAAAAGGGTTTCTGTAGTCCAATTGGCCGGAAAAACGCAATCATTGCTAATGTAAAGTTTGTCCTTATACACGCTGATTTGCACGGGCACACCGACAGAGAAATCCTGATGTATCAGGGCGTTAAAAACAGCTTCGCGAATAGCGTCTTTGGGAAACGGATAACGCTCAATGCGGGTGACATTGTCGTAAGAAATTTCAGCAGTTAAATACTTTGTATAAAGTAAGTCTATAACGCGGTCAGCCTGAATCATTAGCGAACCTTGCACTTCGTCCTGATAGCGCAAGTATGCGTCATTTTCAAAGAATCCGATTTTTTCATCAACGGAAATCCGTACAACATCCAGCCCATTCTTCTTTATCAAATCAACATCGACCACAAGCCCTAACGCATCACGAACCTTATTGGGAAAGTCTTCCATCAACCTTTTTGAATCCGCCACCCCGCAAACATTGCCGTTATCATCCACGCCGACATACAGCTTGCCACCCTGGGCATTGGCAAACCCGCAAATCCACTTGAGGTATTCGTCTCTCCACGAAGACTTGTATTCTATGTTCTGGCTCTCTGACATAAGCGACCTCTCGGACTAAATATACATTCTCGCTAAGACATAATTTGACATTTCAAAGTTTTATTTTGGAGGGGAAAAAGGATCGCTTCGTGAGATTGCGAGTTTCCTAAAACAGAGACTTGTGAAGTATCTTTCTGAGCAAGGTGAAGCGGAGTCTCGCTTCAAAAATACTAAAAAATGTAGTTTTCCCCATCCTCTTTTTTTTCTTCTCCAGACAAATCAAAGACACTGCCTGAATTTTCGCATCTTTCCTCAACAAACAAATTAAAGAAACTATCTAGATTCTCTTTAACTTCTTTCTTAAACAAATCTAGCAATTCCCGACTTTTCACAAGGCAGAACTTTCTGGTAATAGAATTGAAATCATGAAGAAGTTCCTCATTGGAAAAGCTTGTATCTTTAGACCTTATTTTTGCAATTAAACGCTGTCCTTCCGGCTGCGATTCTATATAGTCAAAGTAAAGCTTAATATTATCTTCAAACTGTTTTATTAGCTTTTCAATTTCAAGTTCTTTTTCATTCAACTTACGGATTCGTTCAATAATAGCTTGTTTATTAGAACCTTTTCCCGGCTTTACGTTGCTTCCATTATTTTTTGACGGTTTCGGATTATCAGTTTCGCCATCGCCCTCAGTCTCAAGCATACCGATGGTATTGTCGAAATAGATGTTAATATCTTCAGGTTCGGGCATATCAATCTTTGTTACATCACGAAATAATCGACCATAATTATCCCAAAAATCAGCAAAGATTTTATTCTTGTATAGAAGATCTATTTCAAGAACATATTGCAATAAAGAAAGATTTCTAAAGAAGCAACAGGCAACCTTATAAGCATCTTCCGCTTTACCATTAGAAAGATTTTCTGAAATCCATTCTTTTACGAGTTTTTCGTATTCAGCAATAAGTTCGAATTGGCCTCCATAATAAATTTTATTAAATGTTGTTTTAAACTTTTTATAAACATCGCTTTTGCATATGCTGTTATAAGCGGTTTTCATTTCCTTTTCAGATTCAAAAGGATTGAATTCGCTTACAACCATATCGGCGTATTTTGCAAAAGCCTTTCGAATATTTGCAATATTACAATTCAAATGAGAAAAGTCAATAATCTTACAATCTGTTTTATTCTTGCATGTTCTGTTTACACGACAAATAGTCTGAATAGCGTTTATCCCACGAATTTCTTTATCAAGGAAAAGTGTATGCAACTTCGATTCATCAAAGCCGGTCTGTAATTTATCTACAACAATAATCAAACCATTTTTTTCAGACTTGAAATTTTTGATTACGGTTTGTTCATCGAACCCACCATTCAATTTATCCGGCGATGCAACATCTTGTCGTTCAGAATAGACGATATAAATCGGAGCATTCTTAAAACGTTCATAGCTTTTGTATTTCGGGCCTTCCGATTTCATCAATTCAGTAATTTTCTGATGATAAATAATCGCATTCGGAATACTTGATACTGCAAGCATCGCTTTTGCTTCACCTTTAATCTGCGGGTAAACGTTTTCTAAAAGGCGACGAATTATAAATTTGCTTATGGCTGCAATGCGTTCTGGATTCGAATAAATCTTTTCTTTGCGGATTCTGTAAACTTGTTCAAGTTCTTCTGGAGTCAATTTGTCATAGGTTTTCCCTTTAAACAGCAAACTGTCATCATCAGGTTCTTCAAAATACATTTTTGCCGCAACAGGAATTATGCCCTTTGTTGGATCAAGAATAAAGCCGTCCTGAATAGCTTCCCTCATAGAATAAGAATCAAATGGAACCCATTTAATTTCACTTTCCTGATATTTTGCAAATTCACCAAAACGGGCAAGGGTGTTATCACTTGGAGTTGCCGTAAAACCTATAATCAGATTCTTCTTTGTTTTACCCTTTGTATATTCTTCACTATTATCAAAAGCAGATTGCAACTCATCAAAAAGGCTGAGCATATCATCATGTAAATCGCCAGAATTTGTGCGATGAATTTCATCAATAAGGAATACAACTCGCATGTTGGCAAGTTTTTTCAAAACTTCATTATCCAAGAAAGCTGATTCACTGTCGGCAGCTCCAAATTTTTGGATGTTTACAACAACAATACGTTTGCTACTTTTTAAAGCTTCCTTAAACGTTTTTCCATTGGTAGCTTCAACGAACATTCCTTTTTGTATATTCATGTTGCACAATGTTGTGTCAAGCTGGTCGCGAAGTTGCAAACGGTCAACCACAATCATAATTTTGTCATAAACAAAATTATGATTGTCATCTCTCATATCCTTAAGCTGCAATGCAGTCCAACCAATAATATTCGATTTGCCAAAACCAGCAGCATATTGAAGTAAGAGCGAGTAAACGTTTTTATTATTCTGATACTTCTTTCGTTTTTCTATAGCTTCTTTAATCTGAATTTCGTTAACACCATCATCACGAAGCAGTTTTTCAAGCTTTTTATAAAAATAATCAGGATCACTTTCGTATTTTAAAAATTCAGGAATCTTTGCAATAATCTTGTCAGTTCCAAACTTCTGCTTTGGGCGGGGTGAAACTAGCCAACCGTTCTTATCACCAACAATAACTTTATTACCTTTGGAATCCTTTTCCATTTTGTGCATAATAAAGTTGTAGTATAGGATTTCTTTTTCAATATTCTTCTTTGAATAAAGAGCGGTCATTACCTCTTCAAAACGATTAATTGCACTATAGCTACCCTTGTTGTTCAAAAGAGGATATGGTTTAAAAACACGCTCTATATTCTCTTTAATTTCGGACAAATCTGGATTACACTTGTTGTCACTATATTTCGTCCTGATTTCTCCAGCATATTGCATTATATTGCGTATTACATAAGTTTCATAAAGATCCGTAGTAGTAATATGAATTGATTTGGCAAAAGGGAAAAGCATTTGACGTTCTAGTGATTTTTCCTTGTCATTATCAGCAGCTTTTTCGCTATAAAGCCCCACCGCCTGGCAGAAATCCTTTATTACTTTTTTACGGCCGTTCTTTTTTGCATATTGTCCACTGAGGTTGCTTTTAAGTTCACTGTAGCCAATAAAAATACCATTCAAGAAAAAACATAAGTCTGGGCGAAAATTTATTTCTTTAAAGGTGTATTCTTCTACAACAGAAAAAATATTTTGGTCAAACCACTCATCTTTATTGAGTTCAGATCCGCTTGGAGCAAACAGAACAAATGTAAGGCCTTTGAATTCGTAATTTTTATGCTTATTAAAAAAGATTGCCGCATTCTGATACTTTAAGTAATCTTTTGAAATGTCCGCTGAAAACTCTTGGATGAGTTTCTGTTCGTCGCCTTTGTATTTGCGAAGGAGGATAGAATAAGCTTCTTTATTGAATGTTGCGTTGCTTAAGAACTCCTTTAATTCGCTTTCAATTATGTGAGTTTCTGGATTTACCTGGTTTGCAGTAATCCAGTTATAGTTTAATCCATCTGAGCGAATCGAAAGAAAGTCTTTTACATAAGTTTCTTGAATTTGAAGTTCCGTCATACCAAAATCCTTATCCTATATTGAGTTTCCCTGTTACGGTCTCATTGATCAAAGCTCGGCGATAAATTTTAAGAGCATCTATTTCCTTTGTGATTTTTTCAACAATTGAATCAATGGCAGATGTTTTTTTATCAAGATAGTTTGCTATTTTATCTTGTTCTTTTATATTAGGCAAGTTTATTTTCATCGTATAAATTGTATCTAATTTTATAGTTTCTTGAGCTGTAGTCATATTATTCATCCTGAACCAAAAATCTCCATTTGAAAGAATAAAATAAAACAAAAATTTGTTATTACACTTTTTATTAGATTGAATTCGATAAACATGTTCATTTAGAAGCATTTTTTCAAAGGGCATATCACTTACATACATACATTTACCAATTGTCGCACCATCTTTTACAACTAAAATGTCGCCTATCTCTATTTTACCTTTGCTTTTTTTAAATGTTGAAAAGGAAACATATTTTAGATTCTCCAAATAAAACTTTTCATTTTGTATATGTTCACCACCAATACTAACAACATCTTCTTCAATTTCAACAGGTCTCTTTCCTGACTCTACTAAGTTAAAAACTAAATCTTTTAATCTACATGGCATCCAATCTTTTTCATCACCATTTACAACTTCATTAATAATAGCCTTACGCAAAATAATATAACGTTCTTTTTTCTTTTGCAACAACTCAATTCGTCTATCTATATTCTGCGTTTTTGAATCAAGAAAAGCTGCAATTTTTCGCTGTATTTCGAGTGTTGGCAGAATTATACTTAAAGCCTCTAATTTCAAAGCATTAATAGCAGGATAACTCGTTCCGACACTATTTTTTATAACATTATCAATAAAGTAATCTGACTCAACCGCATATGACAAAAATTTTGGATTTATTTTTTTTTGGGGAGTCATAACGGCAAAACCAGTTGAGGCAATCATATCTTTTGGTTCAAAATCAATATACGTAATCGCCTTTAAATATGTTCTTACGGTAGAAACAAGAACATCATTTTTTCTTACAATTCTTCTCGCCCTTGAAGGAGCATCAAGAAAAGTTGTTGTTTCTGTTTCTGCAATTTTAAATAGATTTATGCTCCCAATATCTATATATTTGAATTCATAATTTTGATCTGTTGATTCAGATAAAGTTAATTCATTAACCTTTACTACATCCTTAATTCTTTTAGTTTCCCAAGCCATAGTTACTCCGCATCCAAGTTGAACTGCGTTTCTAATTCTTTTAGCTCACTGTCCAATTCCTTTATTTTTGCAAGTAAACCAGCAGCTTTAGGTAATTTTTCTGGTTTATAGAAAATCTTATTAAAGTTAATTTCAACACCAGTTACAGAATTCTTCTTTACATAAGGCCGAAAAACATATTTCTTCAAAAATCTATCGATAAGTTTTGTATTTTCTTCTTCATCAGGGCTGTAAGGAATAGTTTCATAATCGTTTACACAATCTGGCGCAAGATTAACAGAAATCTCAAAACGCGGGGGAAGTTTTTTTGTAGCCTTTTTTGAAGTTAATTTTGCTTCAATTATTCCGCAACCAAGTTCTTCTTCGCCCTTTAAAATTGTTTCTTTTTCTGAATTCCATGTATATTTATTTCCTTCACTATCAGCAACAAAGCAATTAGTATTTTTATAATCAAAAGAATTAACAATCTCAGTTACTTTTTCTCCATCAGAAAGAGCAACTGCATTCCCTTCTATTTTCTTCTTACCAACATTGATTACGCCTAATTCAATTTTCACTTTATCATTAATGTATTTGCCATTTTCATCAACATTAAAAAGAACAAGTTTCTGTTTATTGTAATAGAAACTGTATTTACTCAAAACCTTGCAATACTCATTCTCTTTGCCGTCAACAAAGGCCCTAACAATTTTTGCGCGATTTTCTTCATTCATTTCGCGGCGTTTGTCACCACGGCTTTTTTTCAGCGGCACCCAGAAATCTGATCCATCAATCACCAGGACTTTGTCTTTTCTTTCAGTAGCCTTATTCTTATTCAAAACCCACAGATAAGTATAGATTCCTGTATTAAAGAATTCTTGAGTAGGCATTTGAATAACGGCTTCCACCCAGTCCTTTTCAAAGAAATATTTACGTATATTACTTTCGCCACCACCTGCTTCGCCGCTAAAAAGAGAAGAACCATTGTTTACAACAACCGCAATTCCATCTTTTTCATCCAAGTGCCAAACAATGTGCTGATCAAACAAAAGTTGCCCATCAGTTACAGAAGGTTTATCGATAAAACGGCCCGTTTTATCATTATCAATTTCTTTTTTATAACCTTTCCAATCAACTCCATAAGGAGGATTTGCAACAATTACATTGAAACGGGTATTGATAAACGGAATGTTTGTAAGCGTATTTCCGTATCTAATATCACTGTCTTTTCTAAAACGACTTTCAATCTTAGAAAGCGCATAAAGGCTAGATTCCCATTCCATACCGAATGTCTTGATAGGTCTTTTCGTTTGAAGTTGCAGACGATCTTCCATTCCAAACAAAAGGTTTCCGCCGCCACAAGTAGGGTCATAAATGCTTAAAAAATCTCTTTTTTTCGAATCAACACGTGTGGCAACAATTTCAGAAATCAGAGAAATAATATCTTGCGGGGTATACTGCTCACCGGAAGTTTCCGCCGACATATCAGCCCATTCACGCTTGATATGTTCTTCAAGAGTAGTAATATCAGAGTTATCAAAAGGAACGAGATCAATTTCAGACCATATTTTTACAACATCGAAGAAAATATCTTTGCTTTTTAGAGTCCCCTCTACAGATGAAATATCCAAAAACTTATCTTTAGTTTTATCTTTTTCAAGCTGACCAGAAACACCAAGAAGACGTTTTGTTTCAGCATCAAAACTATTAAGATAAGCCTCGAAATCACTTTCCATAGTTTTGTCATTCATACAAATTGCACGAAGATCTTTGTGCTTTCGGATCACATAATCATTGTAACCCATCGTCTTTGTTTTAAAGTACTCAACAAATTCCTTGCGGTTTTCATCTGTAACTCCGCCAATTTCTTCTTCAAGTTTGTCCCGTTCGCGAATAAGGCGGCTTTCAACAAGACGGAGAGTAAAGAACGGCATCATCATCTTGGGCCATTCAGACTGTTTGATTCCAGCCCCTCTATAAAACTCCGCAACTGAAAATACTTTTGTCTTGTATTGTAGAATGTCCATATAGTAAATCCTTTATTCGCTTTGTAAAAAAGCCTTCTTTCAAGGCGATGTCATTGGGGAATATAGATTATTTTTGCTCTAGTCAGGAAAGACAATTTTAGCCGGAGGGATAAGCTGGGGCGTTACGGGGTGGCGAGCGCCCACTAGAAGGCGTAGTAAAAGACTCGCCCTAGATGTTGTTTCTTACCATTTGGCTCCAAGGTTCATTTTCCACTTGCCTCCCTGCGCCACATTTTGTATATTCTCTAATAGTTAAGCTATAGTGGCAGGACAAGCCTGCGACAAGCCGTGTTACTTTTATCAGAAAGGACACGGCTTTCTTTGTTATAAGGAGAAAAATATGAACAAAAAGACCGAAAATACAGATGCCATCGTACAGAATCCAGTCTTTAATTCATCCGTTGAAAAGATGATTCTCGTCATCCGCGAAAAGCAAGTTCTATTAGACCGCGATTTAGCAACGCTTTACGGGGTGGAAACTAGACGAATAAACGAGCAAGTAAAACGTAATATTGAACGATTTCCTGAAGATTTCTGTTTTCAGTTGGATAAAGTTGAATTCGAAAAATGGAAATCGCAAATTGCGATATCCAATTCGGATAAAATGGGATTACGCAAAATTCCCTACGCCTTTACAGAACAGGGCGTTGCAATGCTTTCTGCAGTCCTGCACAGTCCAATCGCTGTCAAAGTGTCCATTGAAATAATGAAGGCCTTTGTCGAGATGCGACACGCTCTAATGCAAAACGGTGGATTAGTCCGCCGCCTTTCCAATCTCGAAACAACGGTTTTAGACCAAGGCACAAGAATTCTCGATCACGACCGTAAACTAGACGAACTCTTCGAGGCAATGGACCGCGGAGAACTCCAAACGAAAGGACTATACTACAACAATCAGATGTTCGATGCCTATGTATTCGTATGTGGGCTAATCCGACAAGCTAAAAAGCGGATTGTCCTTGTAGATCGCTATGTAGATGAAAAAGTGCTCGCTATGATGCTCAAGCGCAACAAAGGCGTGTCGGTGACAATCTACACCTACGACAAAAGCAAGGTTTTCGAAGTAGATTTGGCAACATACAATGCGCAGTACGCTGACAGCCCCATTGAGATTTTACCGTGTTATGGTATGCACGACCGGTTCCTATTCATAGACAATATAGCTTACCATTTTGGCGCATCCCTGAAAGATTTAGGCACAAACACATTTTTCTTCAGCAAAGAAGATTTCACATTAGACGAAGTGTTAAAAAAATCTGAGGAAAAACGGCAAATGTTGGAAGCGAACTCCTAGAAATCCTATTTTTCGCACAATTCATCTTTCATCCAGAAATTCCCAGAAGCCTCCATTGGATGGTCCTTGGTGAACTACGATATTTTTCATATTCGCTAAATTTTTCAACACAGCTCTTTTGGTAATTCCTAGTAACCTCGCAATCTGTTCTGTTGTCAACTCAGGATTCTTCCTCAAAATTTTTTCTATTTCAAGCGATGTTTTAGAGCGTTTCTTTGGTGAACTTTTTGGTGAACTTTTTGGTGAACTTTCGGACGTATTCAGCACCACGGTGTCACCGCAGCCTTCGTGGACAGGGATGAACAGGTTGATATAGTCGCGTTCGTCATTAGTCTCGATGATTGCTCGTGGTGAGCCGTTCTTTTTTTAATTCGCGCTGGATGGTCGGGATACCGGTCGAGCGCCCTTCGGTCAATTCCAGTTCCTTCAAGAAATCGCCAAGACGACGGTTGCGGTAACGTCTGGAAATAAGCCTGTCGCCCGCAGTAATGGCATCTTTGGGAATGGTGCTGTTTGGTCCCGGGAAATTAAGGATGTGAATTCCTTCGGGTTCGATTGAAATTTCTACCGGTTCGTACTGCTGGTAATCGCGGTGGTAAAGTGCGTTTACGACAGCTTCTTCCAAAGCTCGAATGGGATAGTTGAAAAAACGCAGGCTTTCGGGGACATCTTTCTGCTTTATGACATATTCGCGGATGAGCGTGTTCTTCAGATAGGTCAAGGCTCCGTTTACCTGCTGTGGTACGCTTCCGTAAATGGTTGTTTCGCTGAAATTGTCTGGCCCGTTGATGCGCCCTTCTGGGAAAATAACAATGTCGGTCTGTGCGTACTTGAAAAATTTTTCAGGGTGTTCGCAGAACATCATTGCGGCTACATTCTTGAGCATCCTGTTTTCGGTCGGTCCTGTCATCAAGTCCATCTGCTCAAGGGTCCGTTCGAGCGGCTGCGTAAAAAGGTCTTGTTCCAATCTGCTTTTGACCTTTGCTAGGTAATCGCGAAGCAACACCATCGAAATGTCTGCCAAAGTAATGTTCGGATTAGGACGTTCGTCAAAAGGAACGCGGTTTGCCATATCTCGCGACTGATCGAGCGATTCGCCTTTTGCTACGATCGAACTCGTACCTGAGCGGATATAGTAAGCCTTATCGCATTTGCCTTTGAGCGTAACATCGGTAGAAACCGCGTAAGGCCTATTTACGCCACTGGGCACCCAAATAGCAATGACGCTTTTTCCATTAATAGATTCGACGGATGTTCGCGGCAAATAGTAGGGGTCGAATTTGTTGTTGAATCCAACCATGTCTTTCAATATTCCATCGATTTTTTCGACTTCAATGCCCACGATAGGTCGTTTTGCCAAGCCTTTTTCGTCTTGTTCCACACCGACGAGAATATAGCCTCCGCCAAGGTTGTCGAAATCGTTAGCGAACGCACAAATAGAATGATAAATAGAAGTCGGGTTCCAACCTTTCTTGAACTCGATTCGTTCGCTTTCAATTTTTTGCTTATTCAGAAGCGTTTCTATATCTACAGGCATTGACATGATATAGATAATATAAATAAAAGCCGATATAGAGTCAAGCCGACCATCAAATGCGATTCTTTTGTTGAATTTTTGCCCCAAAAAAATCCCCTGATGTTTTAAAACATCAGGGGTCTTTTTCTCGAATCAACCATTAAACCAATTTTTATCTACTCATACAATCCCTTGCTGAAATATCGGTCGCCGCGGTCGGGCGCTACAAAGACAATGTTTCCGCGTGCACCCGATGCAATCAGCTTCTTGGCCGCCGCGAATGCTGCTCCCGTCGAAGAGCCTGCAAAAATTCCTTCTTTTTGAGCAAGTTCACGAGATCCGCCAAAGGCGTCATCGTCGTTAATTTTGATAACGCTATCAACAAGCGACATGTCCATGGTATCTGCGATAAAATCATTCCCGATTCCTTCGATATTGTAGTCGCCATGTTCGCCACCACCCATTGTAGAGCCTACGGGGTCAGCAAGCACTCCCTGAATTTTCGGGTTGCGTTCCTTGAGGGCCTTGAGAATGCCGCTGTATGTGCCGCCGCTCCCTGCGCCTGCCACAACGTAATCTACATGACCATCGAGGTCGTCATAAATTTCCGGCCCCGTTGTTTCGTAATGGGCACGCGGATTCGCCATGTTATGGAATTGCCTAAGCGATATGGAATTCGGAATCTGCTTGAGCAACTCCTCCGCTTTCTTTTCGGCGCCAAGCATCCCTTCTTCACGCG
>JAEEGG010023631.1_pt1 | contig 11991 bp, 8 predicted proteins | sample 9134161 | NCBI WGS metagenome assembly JAEEGG01 (sample SAMN16246543, study PRJNA631951) | gut metagenome | biome: gut microbiome; feature: rumen; material: CR-attached | host: Bos | place: Iran: Karaj | collected 2018-10 | reverse complement strand
CGATGCCGGGGTAAGCGTTGTCGGGCTTGATCTCAGTGCGGGATATAGAGGTAGAAGACCCATTCGATGACGTCGCGGACATCGTTCACGTCGTCGAACGAGTAGATCGGGAACCCGTTGCCGTTGCCGTTCGGGTAGAACAGGACCATCCGGCCGCGCTTCTCGAAATACCATTCCGGCATGCCGTTGCCGTTCCCGTTCGGATAGACCTCCACGGCGTTCGAGCCCCGGAACTTGAAGTAGAAGGTCGGCATGCCGTTGCCGTTCCCGTTCGGGTAGAACTCGACGCCCCGGCTGCCGTATTTGAAGTAGTTGTACGGCATGCCGTTCAGTCCGGCCTGGGCATAGACTTCGGTGCAGCGGTCTGTCTTCCGCATGGACCACTCGTGGATGCCGTTGCAGTTTCCGTTGTTGTACATCTTGCGCGTGGTGCCGCTGATCTCCATGCTGGCGAACGGGAAGCCGTTGCAGTTTCCGTTTTTGTAAGCTTTGATGTAAGCCATGGCGATTACTCCTTCATCCTGTTTTCGATCCGTTTTTCGACCGTTTCAAAAAGCTCGTTGAGGTTCGTCCGGCGTATTTTCGCCGCGTCCAGGTACCAGGCTTCCAGCGCGCGGCGGTTTTCCGGCGTAGTCCGCAAGTAGCGGAAAAGGTGGAAAAACTCCGTGGCGACCTGCGGCGTTGAGATCGCGGAACGCCGGCAGTCGGCGACGTCGATCCAGAGGAACTTCATGCCGTCGGCGTCCTTCCTGTAAAGCAGATTGGCGGGCGTGAACCCGCGGTGGACGATCCCGAGGTCGTGAAGCCGCGCCAGCAGCGTCAGGTTGCCGCGGCAGAACTCCAGGAACAGCGGTTCGTTGCCGACGTGAGCGCCGTCGCGGAAGAAATCCAGCCCGGTGCGGTAGTCGTCGGCGAACCGTGAGATCAGGAACGAGTTTCTCAGCACGAATCCGCAGCGCGTCTCGCCGACGGCGAGCAGGTCGGGCAGCGGGAAGCCGAGCTCGGCCAGCATCACGTAGTTCGAGGCTTCGGAGGCGCAGTCCGAGGGACGGATGATGTATTGGTGGAAATTGCGGATCTTGTAGTAGCTCTTGTATGCGGCGTCGAATCCGCGCGCGGTGGGAACGCGCAGCACGAACTTGGTGCGCGTGTGCCAGATGGCAGGGGAGACGCCGTCGGGCAGGAATGCGCCCGCGCCGGAAAGGCGGTCGAACTCATCGGCGAAATCCTCGCGGACCCAGCTCCAGGAACGGTACAGGCGTATCATCCGCGGAGAGAAAACGGGAGAGGTCCGGCGGCTGCTCATGTGTCCATTATCCGCAAATGCAAATCCGCCCGGTCACCGGCTGAACTGCGTGCTGTAGAGGCGCCTGTAGATGCCGTCCTCGCGGGCGAGCAGGTCGGCTTCCTTGCCGAATTCCACGATCCTGCCGCTCTGCATGACCAGGATCATGTCGGCGTTGCGAATGGTGCTCAGGCGGTGGGCGATGGCGAAGACCGTGCGGTTGGTCATCACGCGGTTCAGGGCCTCCTGGACCAGCTTTTCGGTGACCGTGTCAAGCGCGCTGGTGGCTTCGTCGAGGATCAGGATGGGCGGATTGCTGAGGATGGCGCGGGCAATGGAGACGCGCTGTTTTTCGCCGCCGGAGAGCTTGAAGCCCTTCTCGCCGACCTCGGTGTCGTACCCTTTCGGATGCGGGCCGTTCACGATGAACTCGTGCGCGTTGGCGAGCTTGGCGGCGGCGACGATCTCGTCCATGGTGGCGTCGGGCTTGCCGTAGGCGATGTTCGCGGCGATGGTCTCGTTGAACATGATGGCCTCCTGGTTCACCACGCCGATCATGTGGCGGAGCGAGGCGATCTTGTAGTCGCGGATGTCCACGCCGTCGATCATGATGGAGCCGGAATCGACGTCGTAGAAGCGCGCCAGCAGATTTGCCATGGTCGACTTGCCGGATCCGGTCTCGCCGACGACCGCGATCATGCTGCCGCGCGGGATGTCGAACGAAACGCCGTCCAGGACCACGCGTTCGTCGTAGGAGAAATGCACGTCGCGCACGGAAATCCCCTGCTTGAACTCTTTGAGCTCGACCGCGTCGGGCTTTTCGGGCAGGGAGGTGTCGGTGTCGAGCAGCGCGAAATAACGGTCCGCGGCGGCCATCGACTGCTGGAGGCTGGCGAAGACCTTCGAAATGTCCTTCATCGGGCGGAACGCCATGACGGCCGGGGTCAGGAGCGCGGCCAGTTCGGTGACGGTGATGCCGCATTTGTACGAGTAAAGCAGGAAGCCCAGCGTGGCGGTGACGACGATGAGCTCCATCAGCGGGGTGAACATGATGTGCAGGCGCATCGCGCGGATCGCCTGTTTGTAGTACTTGCGGTTCACGGCCTTGAAACGGGTGATCTCGCGTTCCTCGGCATAGTACGCCTTCACGGCGCGGATGCCGGAAAAGACCTCGTGCATCCGGGAAAACACGTCGGCGATGCGTGCGAAACTGCGCCTGTAGTACTTGCGGATGTAGCGGCTCACGATCTGGATCGGGACGATGATGAGCGCGAGGCCAAGCACGAGCGTTATGACCAGTCCGTAACTGTCGAACTGGTGGCACGCCACGATGATCGCCGCGAAGCAGCCCAGCACCTGAAGCGGCGCGTTGGTCAGGTCCTCGATGGAGTGCGAAACGGAATACTCCAGCGCGGACGTGTCGTTGGTGCAGCGGCTGATCAGATGGCCCACGTCCATGTCGCCGTAGAACCGGAGCGACTGGCTGGTGAGCTTGCTGAAGATCGCGTTGCGCATGTCCGCCACGACGCGGATCCCGACGTAGCGGGTGCAGTAGCCGTTGAGGTAGATCCCCAGGCTGCGGAGGGCCCAGACCAGCACGAACGAGACGATGTAGACCGCGAAAAGCTGCCATGCGATACGGCCGTCTTCGGTGACGATATTAAAGCTCTTCCGGACGGGCCAGTTGATCTTGAAAACCGTCCCCTCTATTTCGCAGGGCAGGTGGAACCGCGTGATGACGTCATCCGCCTGATGCAGGAGCTTGGTGAGCTTGGGGTCCTTGTCGTCGGGCTCGGCCAGCGCTTCGGCCATCTTCTGTTCCTTTTCCGCGTCGGAAAGATCGGTGTTTTCAGCGATGGCGCGCATTTCCGCGAGCGCTTCGGGGGAGATCGTGCGCTGTTCCGCGGAGGCGCCGATGTTGCTGCCCGTGTCGACCAGGCCGACCAGCTGCGGGACCAGCATCAGGGCGAAAAACAGCGAGCCGCCGACGAGCATGCCGCAGAGGATGCCGAACGTCAGCCGTTTCCAATAGGGCACGGTGAATTTCAGCAGCCGCAAGTAGCTCTGCGCCTTGAAATTTGTATCGTTGTCTGTAGTGCTGCTCATGGAAAAAACCGGGAATTTTCGTATATTTTAAATAAAAACTTAGAAAACAATATAGCACGGAGAACGGGAGGATTCAAGAGAAAAAGACGTTTTTGCCGAAAAAAAGGGGAGGGCATGCCCTCCACGGCAGCAGTGCCTTGCTGCTCTACGGCACAAGGACAAGTCCTTGACTGCGGTGTGCTCTCAGCTTCGCTTGAGCACAAGTGTTCTCGCGTAGCAGAACACTATTCGGCACCGCTTTGCGGTGCGTCCTGCCAGACGACCTCGACGCCGCGGGCGCGGCGGGATTCCAGTTGTTTGCGGACGGATTCTTCGCAGGGGGACCTACGGAACGCATCGTCAGCGATCTCCGTCACGCTCTCCGGGATCGCGATCTCCTTCAGCGCGGGACACCATGCAAATGCGCTTTTCCCTATGGTCTTCAGGCTCGCGGGCAGCACAATGCGTTCCAGCTTGTAACAATTCAGGAACGTATTTTCCGCGATCTCCGTCACGCCCTCCGGGATCACGATTTCCTTCAGCTCATGGCAGTTCATGAACGCCCGCTCGCCGATGGAGGCAATGCTCTCCGGGAACTCAATGCTGCTCAAGTTCTTGCAGTCATGGAACGCAGCATCCGCGATGATAGTCACGCCCTCCGGGATCACGATCTCCTTCAGGTCGCGGCAGTTCATGAACGCCCGCTCGCCGATGGAGGTAATGCCCTCCGGGAACTCAATGCTGCTCAGGAGCTGGCAGTCATGGAACGCATCGTCGCCGATGGCGGCGTCCTCCCGCACCGGGGCCGCGGTCCCGCCGCCTTTGGTCAGCGTCACGCTCTTCAGGCTCCAGCAGAATTTGAACGCGCCCTTGCCGATGGAGGCGTGGACCGGGATTGAGACGGAAATCATTCTGTCGAATTCCTGAAAAGCCGCGTCCGGGATGAAGCCGACCGAGTTCGGGATCGTGATCGACACCGGCTTGATGCGGCCCGTGAACATATCCGGGTCGATCTCCGTCGTGCCGTCGGGAATCTCGACGAACGCTTCGGGCTGCACTTTCCTGTAGACGGATTCCATGCAGGGGCATCCGTAGAACACGTTCTGACCGATCTCCTTCAACCCCTTCGGGATTTCGACCTCCACCAGCGAGGAACAGTGGGAAAACACTCCCCGGCTCATGAGAGATTTCATGTTCGCGGGCAGGATGACGCGTTTCAGCGACGTACAGTTGAGGAACGCAAAGTTGCCGATCGTATCGACGTCGTCCGGCAGATCGGCCGCCTCAAGATTGACGCACTCGTCGAACGCGGATCCCCCGATCGCCCGCAAACCGGACGGAAACGAAACGCGCTTCAGGCTGTTGCACCCCGAAAACGCACGATCCCGGATGACCGTCACGCCCGACGGGATCGCGATCTCCTCCAGCGAGGACTTCCTCGCGAACATCGCGAACATCGCGAACGGGATCTCCTTCATGTTTTCCGGCAGCGTGACGCGCTTCAGGTTCGTGCAATTATAAAACAGGCCTCCCGCCAGGGTATCCTCGGCCGGCGGCGGGTTCCGCCGGAATCCGGTGCCGTTCTGCGTGATGCCGGGGATGACCTCGTCCGCCTGGAACGCCGTCACGCTCGGCGGGATCGCGATCTCGTTCAGTCCGCTGAACGCAAACGCGCCCGCCCCGAGGCTCGTCACGCTCGACGGGATCGTGACGCCGCCGAGACGGCATGACCGGAACGCATGGGGCGCGACTGCCGTGATGCCGTCCGGGATCGTGAAGTGTCCCTCGAACGCGCTCGGGAACGCCAGCAGGACGTGATTCTCCGCGTCGATCAGGGCGCCCTCCGGCGTGAACCGGTAGCGCGTATTCCCCTGAGGGAACTCCAGGCGGGTCGTCGAAAGATCGAACGCGCCGGTGAACGATTCGAGGCGTTCCGGGAGACGGAGGCTTTTTAGGCTGGTGCATTGCAGGAACGCCTTGTTACCGATCACCTTCAGGCTGTCCGGCAGGGAAACGCTTTCCAGCGCCGAACATCCCTGAAAAGCCCGGAACCCGATGGACGTCACGCCGTCCGGGACCGACACCGCTTTCAGGCGGGAACAGTACTCGAAGGCGCTCTCGCCGATGAACGTCACGCCGTCCGGGATCCGAACTTCCTCCAGGCGCAGGCAATCCCGGAACGCGTGTTCCCGGATCGCGGCGTCCTCCCGCGCCGGGGCCACGGTCCCGCCGCCCTCGGTCAGCGTCACGCGCTCCAGATTATAGCAGCGTTCGAATGCGCTGACGCCGATGGAGGCATGAGTCGGGATCGTGACGGTCTTCAGGCTGCTGAGCTCGTAAAAAGCCTCTTCCGAAATAAGGTCGACCGAGTTCGGGATCGAGACCGTCCTCAGAGCAGTGCGTGTGAACGCCTGATCTTTGATCGTGCGGATGCCGTCAGGGAACTCGAACCGCTTCAGGGCCGGGCAGCCTGCAAAAGCCCCGGAGCCGATGGAAGCGTCCTCCCGCACGGGGGCGACAGTCCCGCCTTTGGTCAGCGTCACGCTCTCCAGCGCGAGACAGGCTTTGAAAGCGCCGCTTTCAATGGAGGCATGGACCGGGATCGTGACGGTCTTCAGGTTCGGGAGCGACTCGAAGGCGTCGTATGAAATGAGGTTGACCGTGTTCGGGATCGCGGTCGATTCCAGGGCGTCGCAGCGCTGAAAAGCCCGGGGCCCGATCGTGTGGATGCCGTCCGGGAACTCGAACCGCTTCAGGGCATTGCAGGAGGCGAAGGCGCATTCGCCGATGGCGGCGTCTTCCCGCACGGGGGCGACGGTCCCGCCCTCGGTCAGCGTGACGCTCTCCAGCGCCGTGCAGCCCTCGAACGCGCTTGTGCCGATGGAAGCGTGGACCGGAAGCGAGACGGTCTTCAGCTTGGCGAGGTTTTGAAAGGCCGAGGCGGATATGAGGTTGACCGTGTTCGGGATCGCGACCGATTCCAGACCGGGGCAGTCCCGGAACGCTCTCGGGCCGATCCCCGTCACGCCGTCCGGTACGACGAAATGGATCGGCGTGCTGGCCGGCAGATGTTCATAGGTGATCTGTTCGAGTTCCCCGCCGTCGTAGACATAGCTGATGCCGAAATACTCGTGTTCAGCGTCGCTGCGGTCTTCGGGCGAGTAGACGATACACTCCCGCGTTTCCGCGTTCGCCTTGGTCGCCGCGCTTGCAGACGAGGCCGTTTCCACCCCGATCTGTACGTTTTCCGCCTCGGATGAAGCCTGTTCCGCATTCATCGCGGCCTCCGCGGATGCGGACGGGGCTGTTTCCGCCACGGAAACCGCGTCTTTTTCAACGGGAGCGGATGAATCCGGGGGCGTCCCCGGTTCTGTCGTTTCCCTGCCGCAGGAAACGAGGAGCCCCGCCAGGACAAATGACATGGCGGTCAGTCGGACAATCGAGGAACAATGCTGAGAGATGGAAAGTTTGAGCATAAAGACCTCCGTCGGCGGATGAAAATGTTGCGAATTATCCGAATATGGGACAAAATCCGTTGCAGGTGAACTTGTTCCGTCTATTTGACGACACCGTAAGCATATTTCTTAGCGCTTTTTCGGGAAAAAGAGGAAAAAACTGTAAACTATGATGAATGTATGGTATGCGTCGCCGGGGAAGCCCGTTTCATTTTCCTTCAGGCTGAACGGCGGCGCGGCGGGACTCCATCTGCTTGCGGACAGAACTTTCGCAGGGGCTGCCCTTAAACGCATTGTCCGCGATCTCCGTCACGCCTTCCGGGATCGCGATCTCCTTCAACGCGGAACACCATGCGAACGCGCTTTTTTCGATGGATTTCAGGCTCGCGGGCAGGGTGACGCGTTCCAGTTTCTCGCAGCCGATGAACGCGCGGTTTTTGATGGTCTCGACGCCCTCCGGGATACGGACCTCCCTCAGTTTATGGCACGATTCAAAGGCGTTTTCCGCGATGGCGGTGATGCCGGACGGCAGTTCGACCGTTTCCAGACCGCTGCAATTGTAGAGAACATTCGGCAGTGTCGCAGACGAAATGGGCGGGAATTTGAAATGTTTGAGGGCAAAACAGCTTTCGAAAGCATGTTCTCCGAAGTCGACCGGACCGGCCGGCAATTTCAAATCCTCAAGGGCGTAACAATTAAGAAACGCTCTGGGGCCGATGACCTTCACGCTGTCCGGCAGCCGAAGCGATTTCAAACCCTCGCACTGGCAGAACGCGAGTTCGTCGATCGTCTCGACGCCGTCCGGGACCACGAACGCTTCCAGGCTGACGCAGTCGCCGAAAGCGCTCTCGCCGATCGAGCGGATGCCGACCGGAAACTCGAACTGTTTCAAGGCGCGGCAGGAACTGAAGGCTCTCTCGCCGATGAAAGCGCGGTCGTGCTTGGCGTGATAGAATCTCCCACCCTCCTCGTCGTCCGCCTTCCACACCGGAGCGACGGGCCTGCTGTCCCGGTTCAGCGTGACGCTCTCCAGCGCCGTGCACCAATCGAACGCATGTTCGTCGATGCTGGCATGGACCGGAAGCACGACCGATTTCAGCTTTGCGTGACCGTAAAAAGCCTTGGCGGGGATGAAGTTGACCGAGTTCGGGAACACGACCGATTCCAGGTCGGGGCAATCCTGGAACGCGTTCCATGCGATAGCCGTCACGCCGTCCGGGATCACGAGCTCGACCGAATCGGACGGCGCACGTTCATAAAGGCGGTATTCGAGGTTCGGGTTTTCTTCGAAATCCAAAACAGCATTGAGTTTGTCCGCCGCACCGTTCACAAGTTTTCCGAGCGTGGAATTCGGGTCGATGGAATCTCTTCCGCTGATGATGAACACCACGGCAAGGACAATGGCCGCGACGATCACACAGGCGATTGTCGGAAGATACTTGAAAAAAAGACGTTTGTTCATGACGGACCCCTTCGTGCCAGCAGGTCAACAGGATATCGTTTTCGATCAAGGGAAACTTTCTCGAATAATATACCGCCGGTTTCCCTGTTTTACAAGTTTACGGAAAAAGAAAAGGATAAAAGCAGACGGAAAAGTTCCTCTTAGGACCGCCCGTCAAGGCATCCGTCATTCATCCGTCATTTGTCCGTCATTCCGTCAATTCACTGATTATCAGCATGTTTTATTTGACGGTCCCCCTGCCTTTTTCTTCTCCCGGTCACATCCTTAACAGTTCTTTTACGGCATCGATCATCTTCGGCGTAAAGGAGACGCTGTTCGCCCAGCCGCCCAGGGGCAGATTGTTTTTGGGCCCCGCGACCAGTTCGCTTTCGTTTCCTTTCTCCCGTACCCAGTCCGGGGGCAGCAGGATCCTGTTGATCTTCATCAGCTCGGCAAGGGAGAAAAAGCCAGACTGATTCGCCATAAACCCTTTTGCCCCTGCCAGATACCGCGCGACCGTCAGGAGGCTGTCCTCCGGCTGCAACTCCGCTCTGTCCAGCTCAAAATATTTGCTCCGGAACGTCTGATACTCGCTGTCCGTCCCGATAAACATAAGATGGTCCCTGAATTCCTTCAGCGCCATGTAATCGATCCCCCGGTTCACGTACCGTTCCGTCAGGGAAAACAGGATCTTGTCCCTGTATGCGGGATCCGGCTCCACGAACAGGATCTTTTTCCAGAACTCCCTGGGAAGCGTGAGGCGGCTGAACGTGTAATACCAGTCCCTGATCTCGCCGCCGGCCGGGCTGATATAGCCGTTCCGGAAGAAATTCAGGTCGACAAACCCTTTTTCGGGTTCTTCGCGGATCAGGACCTGCCCGATATAGGGCTGGCTTTCCAGCAGGGGGCGGATGAACTCCGCGTTTTCCCTGGTGAGCAGGATGCCGTCCGCGGGAAAGTATTTGCCGAAATCGGAGGACTGCTTGTTGATCTGAAGGCAGTAATCGAACTTCTTCTCCCTGTAATGGGCAGCCGTTTCGATGCAAAAATAGAGGGAAGAGAGCACATCGCCCATTTTCCCCGCATGAGAAAATGTGATCATGCTTTCAACCCTCTTTCCCGTCTTTCCTTTCCCCCGCAAACTCACGGGGGGGGAAAACGAACAGGTCAGATCAAGTCAAGTCCGGTCAGGCGAGGCCGAGGGTCTTGACGGTTTCGAGGGCGATCATCAGCTCTTCGTTGGTGGGCATGACGATGGCCTTCCAGCTGCTGTCGTCGGTGGAGATGACGCCGGCCTTGCCGAAGCATTCCTTGTTCTTCGCGTCGTCGCACTTGATGCCGAGGCAGGCGATGCCGTCGAGGATCGCCTTGCGTTCCGGGATGGAGTGTTCGCCGATGCCGCCGGTGAAAACGATGGCGTCCGCGCCGCCGAGGAGCACGTAGTAGGAGCCGATGTACTTCACGATGCGGCGGATGAACATCTTGAGCGCGAGGGCGGCGTCCTTGTTGCCGGAATCGGCGGCGTTCACGATGTCGCGCATGTCGCCGCTGCCGATGCCGCCGATGGCGAGGAGGCCGGATTTCTTGTTCAGGATGGTGTCGACGTCCTGGGCGGTGTTGCCGACCTGGACCATGCGGAGCACGGCGGCGGGGTCCATATCGCCGCTGCGGGTGCCCATCATGAGGCCCTCGAGCGGAGTGAGGCCCATCGTGGTGTCGATGACCTTGCCGTTCTTGACGGCGGCCATGCTGCAGCCGTTGCCGAGGTGGCAGGTGATGATCGTGATGTCTTCCGGCTTCCTGCCGAGGAATTCGGCGGTGGAGAGCGTCACGAAACGGTGGCTGGTGCCGTGGAACCCGTACTTGCGGATGCCGTACTTCTTGTAGTATTCCATCGGGATGGCGTAGAGGTACGCCTCCGGGGGCATGGTCTGATGGAACTGCGTGTCGAACACCGCCACGTTCGGGACGCCCGCGAAGATCTCTTCGCACGCTTCGATGCCGCTGAGGTTGGCGGGGTTGTGGAGCGGTCCCAGCGGGATGCACTCGCGGATGATGTCCTTGACCGCTTCGTCGACCTTGACCGGGGCGGTGACCTTTTCGCCGCCGTGGAGCACGCGGTGGCCGATCGCCTTGACTTCGGACAGGCTCTTCAGGACGCCGATCTGGGGATCGACGAGCTTGGCGCAGACCGCGCGCAGGCCGTCGGAGTGGTTCTTCACGCCTTCGGGGGATTCTTCGAACTTGAATCCGTCCGGGCGCTTGATGATGAGGTTCGGGGTCGGGGTGCCGACGCGTTCCACCAGGCCGGACGCGATCACGGTATTGTTGCCGCCTTCCATGTCGAAAAGCGTGAATTTGAGGGAGGAGCTGCCGGAGTTGATCACGAGAATTTTCATGCGGAATCCTTTACGGTTTCAGGGTTAAAAACATGTAGAACTAAATAATATAGCATTATTCTGTGGAAAATGCAAGGAAAAGCGGCATGTTCCATGTCTTTTTCCAATGGAAAACAACGCTGCAACGATCTGTCAGCGCGGAAAATACAGCAGCAGCGGCGCGCGGCCGTCGAACGTCAGGGAAAACTCCGGCGCGGCCGTCTCGTTCAGCGTGCCGCACCACCAGAAGGGCAGGCGGAGCTTGTCGAGCGGATATTTCAGGCCGGACGCCGTGACCGGCATTTCCGGGTGAAAACTGAAGATCGAGACTTTCGTGCCGGCGGGGCGTTTGAACGAAACGGAGCTCAGGACGGGAATAAACGTGCCGAAGTCGGTCTCCATGCGGACCTCGGCTCCAGCGGCGGCGAAGAGCGGGAGCAGGGACGCATTGCCGAGCAAATGGTCTTCGCGTCGGCCCCCTGCCCCGAGGATCACGATGTCGCGCCAGCCTCGCGCCATGCACGCGCGGAACGCCTTCGACAGGTCGTTCGACTCCTGCTCAGCCTCATGAACGAGGCGCGTTTTGAAGCGTTTCCTCAATGCCGGATCGAGGCTGTCGAAGTCACCGACGATCAGGTCGGGTTCCAGTCCGGCGCGCAGGAGCTTCGCGGCGGCGCCGTCGCAGCAGACGATCCGGGCGGCGGCGTGCAGCGTCTCCAGCAGGCATTTGCGGCGCGGGAAACTGCCGTTCGCCAGGATGACCGTGTATTCCGCCGAATCGCTCACAATGGCCCCCGGAAGCGCGTTTTCAGGCATCCTGAAGCGCCATCCAGCCTTCGCGGCCGGGCAGGACGCCGGACCGGATGGAACCGGACGGAATGGAAGACACATCCTGCGGCAGCAGGTCGCCCGGGGCGCAGAACTCGATCCCGCGCGCCTTCGCCATGCTCAGGAAATCGTCGAAAAGGTCGGCGCAGATGCCGCCCTCGGCCTCGGCGTGGATGGTCAGCAGGTTCATGCCGTCCGGCGAGGCGGTGGCGAGGAGGCGTTCGTTGTAGTTTTCGCGCGTCACGCCGTCGCGCCCGAGCAGTTCGTCGTAGGTCGGCATGTTCAAGGGTATCTGCGGCGTCTCAAGCTGTTTGCCGTCCACGACCGGACGGAAGATGGAGCTGCCGCGGCAGTCGCTGTTGTAGCGGAAGCCGAACGTCTCCTTGGCGGTGAGCACGGCGTCGGTGGTCTTCCAGCCGGGCGAGGCGGAGCAGACCGGCGGCTTGCCGGTGATGCGTTCGATCTCGTCGTACGCCATACGCAGGTGCTTCAGAATAAGCTCGGGCGAAAACGACGCGA
>JAEEGG010023630.1_pt1 | contig 11992 bp, 6 predicted proteins | sample 9134161 | NCBI WGS metagenome assembly JAEEGG01 (sample SAMN16246543, study PRJNA631951) | gut metagenome | biome: gut microbiome; feature: rumen; material: CR-attached | host: Bos | place: Iran: Karaj | collected 2018-10 | reverse complement strand
GCTAAATAGCGGTTCACGGCCGAGAAGATGGCCACGCCGATGCTGAAGTTCGAGGCCCAGAAGAGCGTCTTGTCCTCCTCGCGGCAGCGGCGGCGCACCTCGTCGCCATGTTCCTGCATCCATCCCGTGCTGCCCGTCACTACCTTCACGTCGTGTTCCCATGCCCGGCAGATGTTGCCGTAGGCGGCCGTGGGACTGGTGAATTCAATGGCGACTTCGGCGCGGCCGAAGGCTTCGCTGTCAAAGTCTTCGGGGTTGTCTATGTCGATGATGCAGACCACATCGTGGCCGCGTTCCACGGCAATCTGTTCGATGAGATGTCCCATTTTGCCGTAGCCTATCAGTGCTATCTTCATATTGTCAATGCTTTTTGCGAATGCAAAGATACAAATAAACGGGCGCAGAACAAGGAAAGAAACAAAGTTTTCGTTTTCGTGCCGTGCCGTGCGGGCGTATCTTACGGAATTTTGGTTTTCGCTCCGACAAGGTCCGACTTTAACAATTAGAAGCGGCGTCTCAGAATTCTGAAGTCCGACCTTTGCAAACGAAACCTTGGACGCCGGTTTTAATCTTGTACAATCAGGTCGTTGGCAAAGAGGAGCAGCCGGTTGGTGACATTGACGTCGCTCACACCGCTGTCGAAGTCGAGGGTAAGGAAGTTAAGCCCGGGGAAGAGCGCCCGCAGACGCCGTTCCACACCGCGGGCGATGATGTGGTTGGCAATGCATCCGAACGGTTGCAGGCTGACCACGTGGCGCACGCCTTCGCGGGCCAGTGTGGCGACCTCGCCGGGGAGGAGCCAGCCTTCGCCGAACTGGGCGGAGAGGCTCACGACCTCGCGGGCATTCTGTGCCAACGTGTACACGTCGCCGAAGGGTTGGTAATAGCGGTAGGCGGCACAGGCGCGGTTGACCTGGTTGATGCGGTAGCGCACCAGCCGGTAGAGTGTGCGGCTGACGATGCGGGGCACGCGCTGGCGTTCCACACGGGTGCGGCGCTTCACATCCTGGTTGACAAAGCTCTGCAGGAAGAAGTCGAGCAGCACGGGGGCAACGACCTCAAAATGCCGGTCCACGAGCCATTGCGTGAGGCCGCGCTGGGCGTAGGGGTTGAATTTGAGAAATATCTCTCCGACGATACCCACTCGCGGACAGTCGCGGTCGAGGCTGATGCGGTCGAAGTCTTTGGCGGCGGCGGGCAGATAGGACAGGAGCTCGCGGCTCTGGTTGCGCTCGATGGGCGAACGGGCCATGTCCAGATATTTGTCGCGCAGGCGGGCGGCCTGACCCGGCTCGCGCTCACGGGGTGCCGCGGCAAAGTACATCTTCGCAATGGCGTCACTGTAGAGAATGGCACTGAGGGCGATGGGAATGAGCCGGCGGAAGTGGATGCGGAAGCCCGGTTGCAGATTCCGGAGATTGCTCGATGTGTTGAGCGACACTACGGGCACCTGGGCATAGCCGGCTTCAACCAGGGCTTTCTTGATGAGCGAGATGTAATTGCTGGCGCGGCATTGGCCACCGGTCTGGGTGATGAGTGCCGTGGTGGTGTCGGGATTGTAGCGGCCGCTGCGGAAAGCTTTCACGATGTCGCCCACGATGAGGGTGGCGGGATAGCACACCTCGTTGTTGGCGAATTGCAGGCCGAGGTCGCCCGACTGCGGGTCGCTCAGCGGCAGTACTTCGGCGTCGTAGCCGGCCACCTTCATGAATGAAGGAATGAGCGGAGTGATGAAACTGGTGAAATAGGGGATTATGATTTTACGCCGGCGCCGGCGCTCTTCTTCGGTGAACACGGGGGTCGTGACAAAAGGCTTCGTCGAGAACCGGATGTCGCTGTCGTGTGTCTCGCCGTTCCACTGGTTGAGGCGCAGGCTGTCCACTACGGAGCGCACGCGGAGCTTGAGCGAACCGACGTTGCATACATCGTCTATCTTGAGTTGTGTGAGAGCTTTGCCGTGGCGTTGCAGCAAACCGTGTATTTCGTCGAGCATGAAGGCATCGGGACCGCAACCGAAGGAAGTGAGTTCCACAAACTGTACGTCGGGACCCTGCTGCGCTGCCCACTTGGCGGCTTTCAGGATGTGCTCGGGATAGGCCCATTGCGACATGAAGTGAACGTCGCTGATGTCAATGTCCATGCCACGCACCACGTCGTCGGTAATGCAGTCAGCACCTAGGGCGCAAACCATATCGGAGAGTTTGTGCTGCACGAGCGGATCACTGTGGTAAGGCCGCCCAGCCAGCAGTATGGTCAGCCGTCCTGTGGCATGCGCTTTCTCATAAGTTTCGCGGTTAAGACGGGCCACCTCGCTTTCGAACTCGGCGTAGGCTTCGAGGGCGGCTTTCAAAGCCATGCCGGCCTTGCGCGGACGGACACCGAGCGTGGCCAGATAATCTTTCACCTGACGGCGCAGGGCCTTGGGGTCCTTGAAAGTTATGGCCGGCGAGTCCACGGGCACGGTAAGATCCATGGCACTGCGTATGACGTCGGAGTAACCCGTCACGACGGGGCAGTTGTAGCTGTTCTGCCCCTGGCCTTGGCGCTCATAGACCACGTAGGGCAGGAAGATGCGGTCCACGCCCTGCTCCTGCAGGTTGAGGATATGGCTGTGCATCAGTTTGGCGGGGAAACAAATGTTGTCGCTCATGACAGAACGCACGCCGCTTTCGTATTGCCGGTAAGTGGACGCTTCACTCAACACCACGCGCAGCCCACAGCGGGTGAAGAGCGTATGCCAGAAGGGATATTCTTCGTACATTCCCAGGGCTCGCGGAAGACCGATGGTCGGTGCGTCGGCAGGCAAGGGCACGGCCGGAGTGCGGTCGAAGAGCAGACGGAGTTTTTCAGTATACATGTTTGTACCCGTTCCGGTCTGATTTCCCTTATTGGTGAAAATGCGTTCGCACTTGTTGCCCGAGAAGTAGTGGTCGCCGTTGCGGAAGGTATAGCGGTTGACCAGGCAATTGTTCTCGCACCCGTGACACTGGAGGGTTTTGGTTTCAAACTGGGCCAACGCCGTCATTTCGCCGAGCGACTTGCCTTGCGAACGGTGCCATCGGGCGTGGAGCGCACAACCGTAAGCCCCCATCAGTTCGGGGCGGTCGCTGCGGTAAACTTCCTTTCCTGTCAGAATCTCCAGGGCCCGTGTCACACTGTCGTTGTGCATCGTACCGCCCTGCACCACGATGTGGTTGCCCAATTGGCGCGTGTTTTTCAACTTGAGTACCTTGTGAAGACAGTTGTTGATGACGGAATAGGACAGTCCGGCGGCAATGTCGCCGATGGTAGCCCCTTCGCGCAGCACCTGTTTCACTTTTGAATTCATGAATACGGTGCAGCGTGTGCCGAGGTCGCAGGGACGGTGGCCGTTGCAGGCGGCGTCGGCAAACTGTTCCACGGTGTAGCCCATGGATTTGGCGAAGGTTTCAATAAAGGTGCCGCAGCCCGAGGAGCAGGCTTCGTTGATTTCGATATGATTGATGACGCCCTGTTCCACAAAGATGGCCTTCATGTCCTGACCACCGATGTCGAGGATGAAACTCACCTCGGGGCGTATGTGTCGCGCCGCCACGTAATGGGCGATGGTTTCTATGATGCCGCCGTCCAGTCCGAAGGCCACTTGGATGAGGTCCTCGCCGTATCCTGTCGACTGGCTGCCCACTACGGTCAGTTCGGCGCCCGCTTGTTCACATTGGTTCTGCAGGGCGCGCAGGCCTTCGGCCACGGTGCCGATGGGGTTGCCGCGGTTGGGAGAATAGAAACTGTAGAGAAGACGCCCCTGGTCGTCGAGCACCACAATTTTCGTCGTGGTCGAGCCCGAGTCGATGCCGAGCGTCACCTCGTGATGCCCTGCCGTAAGCGAGGCTGTGGGAATGCGGTGGTGCAATTTTTCCTGTTGCCATACCCGGCGTTCTTCCTCACTGCTGAACAGTGCCGTCAGCTGGCGGCTGCCCTCGTAAGTCGACGTGGGAGCCTGTCGCAGCCGTTCCGTCAGTTCCGACAGGCGCAGTGTCTGCTCCCCGTGGTGGCGGCTCTCGATGGCGGCGCCCCAGGCCGGGATGAGTTCGCTGTGGCGCGGCAGCACAATGGCGCCGTCGTCCAGTCCCAGATAGTCGGCGAAGGCGTGGCGCAGGGCCGGGATGAACGTCAGCGGGCCGCCGCAGAAGAGCACCGGGCAACCGATGGTGTTGCCGCGCGACAGGGTCACTACCGTCTGCACCGCCACGGCGTGGAAGATGCTGGCGGCGATGTCGGCGCGCGAGGCGTTCTTGGCCACCAGGTTCTGGATGTCGGTCTTGCAGAACACGCCGCACCGCGAGGCAATGGGATAGATGCGCTCCGACTGCAGCGCCAGACGGTTCAGGTCGTCAATGCTCACGTCGAGCAATATGGCCATTTGGTCGATGAACGCTCCCGTGCCGCCGGCGCAGTTGCCGTTCATGCGCAGGTCGGGACTCTGGCCTTCGCGGAAGAACACCACCTTGGCATCCTCGCCGCCGATGTCGATCATTGTCGTAATTTCCGGATGCTGCTCGTGCATATACCGTGTGGCGCTCACCACTTCCTGGATGAAAGGCAATCCCGTGCGTTCCGCCAGACCCATGCCGATGCTTCCCGTCACCGTGAGACTCACGGGCACGTCGCCTACCGTCTCGCCCAGGGCCGTCAGCATGGCGCCCACCTTCTCGCTGATGCGTGCCCCGTGACGTTCGTAACGCGAAAACACCACACGTCCGCTCCCATCCGTAGCCACAGCTTTGATGGTAGTGGAGCCGATGTCCAGTCCTGCATAGACGGTTTGCATTTCCCCGAAGGCCATATTACCTCAATTTACAATGCAAAATTACGAATAAATGAGTGCATACAGAGAAAAAATACGGTTTTTCATTTGGCGGCTGCCAAATAAAGAAAATCAGAAGCGGCGTCTCAAATTTTTGAGACGCCGCCTTTGCGCTCCGAAACGCCGTCTTTGCGCTCCGAAGTCTGGCTCCTTTGGGCGAAATATCAAAAAAGGCGAGCTTTTTGAGGGATAGTTACAAAAAACTGGCCCCGTTGTCGATGCCGGGGCCAGTGTTGGAATCTTTCTTGTGGTTATGCCGTTAAATGGATTTCAGGAATTTCACCACGGCGTCACGGTCTTTCTTGGAGAGTTTGTAGAACTTCTCTGTGGAAACGTAGGCGTCGCTCTTCTTGCTGTAGGCGTGCCACATGATGGCTTCCACTTCATTGCGTGCGCGGCAGTCGTGCAGGCGGTCTTCCGCTCCCGTGTTGGCGCGCGAGAGGCCGCGTCCCCACAACGGGGTGGTGCGGCACCAGCTGCCGTGGATGCCGTTCTTCATGTAAAGGCGGTGGTGCATCATGTCGGTGTAGGGATAAATGGTCTGGTTGGGATACTTGGGCAGGCTGAGCCCGTTTTTCACTATCATGGCCGGAGCCCAATAGTTGTCGTCGCCCGTCTGCCACTTGGCGCGGTGGCAACTGGCACAACCCATTTCGTTGAACAGTTGTTTACCCCGCTGCACCACGGCGTCGTTCAGGTCGCGGGCGCGCGGCACGGCCAGTCCGCGGTGCCACACCATGTATTGCCAGAAGTTGTCGTCGCTCATCTCCGGCTTGAAGTTGTGGTAGGCATTGTCGAACTGGTTGGTGTTCGGGTCGAGCAGCGTCTTTACGGCGGCAGCGATGCCTTCGTCGGTACCGTCGTTATAGTACGGCGACTTCGGGTCGGCTTTGATTCTGGCAATCACGTCGGGGTTCTTCGACATGGCCGTGGCCCAGGCCGCCGTGGTGTAGAGTTTCGGGCGGTCGCTGCGGCTCACGTTGGGGATGTTCCACATGGCATTGGCTCCGGCGCCGTCCTGCAGCGAGGCACGTGTCATGGCATAGGTGAAGCGCTTGATGCGCTTGGTGCCGTCGGCCAGGGTGTACCAGGCCCCGGCGGCCCAGTCGTTGGCGACTGCATCCCAGAAGTTCGGATTGACGTAGTCGCTCACGTTCATGCCGGCATTCTTGAAGTAAGCGGCGGTCTTCTGGTACTGCGCTTTCAGCGAGTCTTCGGGGATGGCGTCCAGCAGTCCCGTGCCATACAGTCCGATGGTCGACTCCAGACGGAAAGCCAGGTTCGAGGGCTTCGGGTCAGTGTTGAAGGCTTCCACGTCAATGCTGAGTTCAGGATAAATGAGCTCATAGCGCTCCCCGTCGGGGAATGTCATGGGCAGTCCGCTCTCCATGCGGTCCAAGGCGAGCCACTTCAGGTGAATGCCTTTTTCGTCTATGGGCGGAAGGAACGGATAGACGGCTTTTGTCTGGGGCATGCCCGTCACCTCGCCGATGTACGGGCCGTCGTCGCTGTTCAGGCCGTCCACAGGATGATAGGCCACCAGCAGATAGCCGTTGCCGCGCAGGTCGGTCAGATAGCTTTCCACGCGTTTGCCATGGCCATAGCCCGGATGACAGGCAATGCAGGACGTGCGCACATAGGCCGGGCCCAGACCACCGAACGAAGCGGTGCTGTTGGACGTGAAATCGTGCTCAAACAACATCTCGCCGCGCAGGAAGGCCGACATCAAGTCAGCGTCGTGGATGGCAGGCGTTTCGTCTTCGTAGCACCCTGCGGCCGTGTTACCCGTAGTTCCCAGTTCTCCGCCGGGAAACCACTCTTCTGCCAAAAAGTTTCCTACCTTCTGGCCCACATACCTGTAGTCGTCTTCATCTGTGGTGCTGATTGCGTTCGGGTCGTCGTCCGAGCAGGCCGAAACACCAAACAACAGTACCGTACAGGCGAAGAAAATAAAGGCTTTACTTAACTGTTTCATACATCTGTTTCTTTTCAATTAGTTTTTGAGCAATTCGCGTGACACATTGTTCAGGCAATCGTCCAATGCCGTGATTTTGTCCATGGCTTCCTTCACATAAGTAGCCCCCGGATTCTGCACGAAAGCCTGCTTTGCGGCCAGACAGTTGTCCAGAGCCTTCAACGCAGACTGCAACTTGACTTGCATTTCATAAGCCTGGGCGGGCAGGTACTTTTTCAAATAGGCCATGATGGACTGTTCGGCCCATCCCTCTGTCCCGACGTTACCGTAGAGGCTGTTCCGGATGCTCAGGATGTTGTCCTTGAAATCTGCGAACGAATTGTAGCTGTAGGGCGACTCAATGTAGTTGGGGTCGTCTTCCACCAATTCGCCCGTTTCCTCGTCTTCGTGTGTTTCAGCCTGGCCGACGGCCGAACGGTAGGCCTGGCCCATCTTCTGGTCGGCCACTTCGGCACAAATGTTGGAACAACCTCCCACAAAAATGGTTTCCACCACTTTCTTCCACGTGCTGTAACTCTTGCCCACACCTACGTTGAGAAGGTCGGCGCCATATGACAGGCCACTGGCAGCCAAGGTCTCGTAGTTGTCTGCAGCCTTGTTTTTCTTGCATTCGTTCACGCGGGCCACATGGGAGGCAGAAGCCGTATTGCCTTTCCATGCCACTTCCAACTGGTACACCTTGTCGCGCAAGTCGGCAGCCACGGCAGCGGCAAAGGCCATTTCTTCCTTGCCCGTAACATTCATGCCTTTGAAATACGCTTCGCCTTTGTAGGTGTAGTTTTCCACCGCGTCGTTATTGAAGATGGCCACGTTGCGGTTCTTTCCGTCGCGGAAGAAGATAAACTCGATGCCATGGAAGCCGCGGTTCTCGGGCGTGACGAAAGCCACGTTTCCGTCTTTGGCGGCTTGGTCCAGACGGGTCACAATCTTGTCGTCGTTCAAGTCCTTGGCCAGAATGTCCACTTCCAATGGCCACGTGTCAATCCACGGGTCAATGTCGAAATCGGTGGCGGCGCCATAGAGGAAGGCTTCGCTCTGCTCCCAGTACTTACGGGCTTCCTTATACTTCGCACAAATGGCATCCACTTCGGCCTGCGTGGCTGTTTTCCCGCCCTTTACCTTGTTTTTCAAGGCATAAATCAGGTTGTACAATTCGTCGGCGCTGTTGGCCAAACCAGTGTAAGTGGGGTAAACCACGGCATTCAGATACTGTTTTGTCACGGCCTCGAGGGCTTCGTTCTGTTCCTTTACCCGGTCACCGTTGTCATCGTCACTGTCACTGCACGAGGTCATGCTCGTCGCCAGTGTCATCGCTGCTGCAAAGAGCAGCGGATACTTAAAAATTTTTCTCATGTTTATGGAATTATGGTTTAACTGTTTTCAAAGGAAAAAGCCTTGGTAAGCTACGCCCAGATTGATGGAAGGCTCATTGTTGTACTGCGACTTCAGCAGACGGTTCGACCAGTGTGCCTTCACAGCCACCTGTGGCAGGGGGAAATAGTTCACGCCGGCCGCAATGCACGAACGTTTTGTGAAGTCATAATTGCTCTGTCCGTGAGTGGGTACATAGGAATTGTAGTATTCGTAGCGTCCGAAGACATAGAGTTTCTGCCGGTCGTTGTGTAGTTTCGCTATTTGTGAGAATACGTCGTAGCCGGCTTCCACACCCAGACTTATGGCGTTCTTGCCCACTGACGTCTTGTTGTAGGGCGACGACTTGGGCGCATTCAGTTTGGCAGCGTTCAGCAGGGGCGTATCCGAGACGTAACCATAGTCGGCCTGACCGCGTAATATCCAGTTCCACCGGCCCAGTGTAACATCCACAGACCCGATGAACACGTTGGCCTTTACCTTATTATATGTCTTTCCGTTTCCCTCCATTTCGTTGGGGTACGTGTTGTGCATCGCCTGCCCGGCATAACCGCTCAGTCCCACGCGTAGGCCTGTTGTAGCGTACCAGTCGCCTCGCACGGCAAAGCCATACTTGTTGGCCGGCTTAAACTCATACGCCGAACCGGCAGCCCCATGGGCCCAACCGTCGCGGCTAAACAGCATGGCATTCAGACCGGCCACCATCTGGGCTTCGTAGCGGAACTGACCGTTTGCACCCCAGAAACTGATGCCCGTATCGTGCCACGTGCTCGGCAGAATGGTGTTTTCACCCTCGGGACGATAGACGGTGAAGAAGTTGAGTGGCTCATGACGCGCATTGTTCAGTCCCATGGGTACTACGATATGCCCAAGGCGCAGGTTGGCCCACGGAGCAAATGTCTTTTCAATCCAAAACTGCTCAAGTTCCACCTCGCCGCCCTTTTCAATCTCGTGTTCATATTCACCGCCTTCGTCAGCTTCAATTTCGATAGCACTGCCCGTTCCGGTGTGTTCAAACTCAATTTCCGTACCCATCTTCCATCCTTTTCCGAAGTCGTAGTTCAGATAAATCACTGCATGCGGAATATCAAAACGGCCGTTAGAAGGGTCATCCTTATACTTCTTCGGATTGCGGTAACGGTACTGGTTGTCACTGTAGAAATTGCGCGTATAAGCCACCTCGCCATAACCGCCTACGTTCAGTCTGTTCTCTCGCGCATACTGAGTCACACTGTCGGCTGTACTCGTTTGTGCTTCGGCTGTCGTAAAGACAGCGGCCAACACTACTATTAAATAAAAATACTTCCTCATAATACTTTTCGTGATGGGTTTCAAATCACGTTGCAAAAGTACGGAGCCGTGGCTAACTCCGCAATACTTAAAAATAATGAAATAGGTTGGGACCAGTGTTTTGCGACATCCTGTACCATGCTGCTCTTCAAATACCCACTTTTGGTTATTGCATATCTGGAGGAAAATGCCTAGTTTTGCAATCAATAACTGACGATAGTTAAGAAAGAAAGTACGAAGATGAAAAATCAGAAGATGTATGAGGCCAGCGACAAGATGATAACGCTGATCAAGGATAACTACAGTGTGTTGCAGGCGTTGGGCTCGTTTGGCATCAAGCTCGGCTTTGGTGACATGACGGTCAGTGAGACGTGCGAGCTGAACGGGGTGGATACCTATACCTTCCTGGCCGTGGTCAATTACACGATCAACGGCTTCGCCAACTTTGATGATGACGACCAAATCAGTGTTCCCACTTTGTTGCACTATCTGAAGGCCAGTCACACCTATTACCTCGATTTCCAGTTGCCTTTTATCCGTCGCGAACTGCAGGACAGCATCAACGAGAGCGAACCTTTAGGTATGCTTATCATGAAGTTCTATGATGAGTATACCCAAGAGGTGTGCCGTCATATGAAGTACGAGGAAAAGACACTTTTCCCTTACGTTGAGTCATTGCTTGAGGGCCATCCCAAGAGCGATTACAACATTGAGACTTTCTCGAAGCATCATGAACAGGCCGACAAGAAATTGCGCGAATTGAAACTCATGATAATAAAGTATCTGCCAGCCGATGTCGACCACAACAATAAACTGACTGCAACGCTTTATGATATCTATAACAATGAAGAGTGGCTGCGCCAGCATGCGGAGGTCGAAGACAATATCTTTGTTCCGGCCATCAAGCGCCTGGAACAAATGACCCGACAGAACAATGTTTCCAAGAATATCACGTCAGTGGTTTTCCAAAGCGGCAAGGGCAGCACAGAAACTCTTTCCGACCGGGAGAAGGATATTATCATTGGTGTGGCGCAAGGTTTGCTGAATAAGGAGATAGCCGATCGCTTGTGTATCTCGGTAAACACCGTCACCACCCATCGCCGCAACATTGCACGTAAACTCCAGATTCACTCTCCCGCTGCGCTTACCATCTACGCCATCGTGAACGGTCTTGTCGACATCTCGAGTGTGAAACTATAAAAAGAAACTTTGTTTTCTATTCTTTCTCTGCGCTCGTTTTTTCGTAACTTTGCACGGAAATGAAAGAGCAGCTGAATATTATCAAGGTGGGCGGCAAGATTGTCGAGGAGGAATCCTCGCTGGTAGCCTTGCTGCGCGACTTCGTCTCGTTGCCCGGCCGCAAAGTGCTGGTGCACGGTGGCGGACGTTCGGCTACTGCCATGGCAACACGTTTGGGCATTGAGACCCGTATGGTGGACGGACGCCGTGTGACCGATGGGACGATGCTGGAAGTGGTGACTATGGTTTATGCCGGATTGGTAAACAAGCGCGTGGTCGCCCGACTGGGCGCTTTGGGTGTGAAAGCCCTGGGACTGACTGGCGCCGACATGGACGTCATTCGCTCTCACCGCCGTACCGGCACTCAGGTCGATTACGGGTTTGTGGGTGATGTGGACCATGTTAACACCGATGCCCTAGCGTTGCTTATCGAAGATGGCACGGTGCCTGTCATCGCCCCGCTGACCCACGACGGACAAGGCCAACTGCTCAACACCAATGCCGATACTATGGCAGGAGAAACGGCCAAGGCTTTGGCCGGACGCTACGACGTGACGTTGACCTTCTGCTTCGAGAAGCGCGGTGTGCTGGCCAATGCCGACGACGAGGACTCGGTCATCCCGCACATCAGTGTCGACGATTTCGCCCAACTGAAAGCTGACGGCACGGTGCAAGGCGGCATGTTACCGAAGTTGGAGAACAGTTTTGCCGCATTGAAGGCCGGCGTTTCCCGTGTGGTCATTACCCGTGCCGACCAGTTGACACAGCCTGGAACTGGAACAGTCATCGAATAAACGAAAATAATAGAATAAATCCCTAATGAAGAAAACCATCTTATTAGTCCTCTCGGCACTCCTGCTGACGGCAAATGCCCCAGCAGCCATCAAGCCCGAGAAAGTGAAACCGGTGAAAAACATTATCCTTCTGGTTACTGACGGCACGAGTCTCAGCACCGTGTCGCTGTCCCGTTGGATGCAGTTTTACAACGACCCTACCAAGCCGAATCTGTTGATTGACCCGTATCTGTGCGGTACGGTTCGCACCAACTGCAGCGACTCGCCCATCGGCGACTCGGCACCTACCACGTCGTGCTATGTGACGGGCCACGCCAGCCGCGCCGGCTACGTGTCGACATTCCCGCCTGACAAGGGCAAGGATAATATAGACCCCATCGACAGCACGAAGTCCTACGGCCCCATGGCCACCCTACTCGAAGCAGCCAAGCAACTGCAGGGCAAGTCGACGGGTCTGGTGGTAACCTGCCATTTTCCTCA
>JAEEGG010023629.1_pt1 | contig 11992 bp, 5 predicted proteins | sample 9134161 | NCBI WGS metagenome assembly JAEEGG01 (sample SAMN16246543, study PRJNA631951) | gut metagenome | biome: gut microbiome; feature: rumen; material: CR-attached | host: Bos | place: Iran: Karaj | collected 2018-10 | reverse complement strand
ACTCATTTTCTCCTCCTAAATTGTATTTCTCCTCACGTTTCGAGACGTCCACATCTTCGTGCCTTTTGGGCATAGATCGACCACCTCCTTTGATTCTATTTGCACACGTCTCGAATCACGATACCTCGAGTATACAACAGAGTTCCGAATTTGTAAACACAAATTCGGAACTTCATTGACCGGATGATTTTAACGAAAAAGTATGATTTCTCATTAAGAAACGCCAGAGGCCCGCCGACAAAATGCCGACGGGCCTGTGGTCTTAGATTACACCAATCCTCGTGGAATGGATTTAAGTATTATATTACTCAATCACAATATATCCGCATCCGATATCACCTGAAAATAGTCCAATGTTGGCTTTTGCAGCATACTCATTCCAATTGATGTAATATTCTTCACCCCAAGATGAAACTTTGAGATAAATGCTTTCACCACGCGCACTTTCGTATACGCCGGTTACGATAACATAATGATCGTTAGCCGTATTATTATCGTCTGTGGTAAAGGTATTGTTGTTCAACTTAAACATTCTACAATCTTCCGACTTACTGTAGAAGGACATTATTACCGGAGTCCCCTGCGAGATCATTTTTTTAGTAAGTTCAAGTTGTTTATCTGTACTTCCCTGAATACCTTCAAGTCCGGAAGAAACCTTCTTTCCATATCTAGAGAGTTTATTGTTCAGGTAATTTGTCATACTTGCCCAACCATCTCCTTTAGCTATATTTCTCTCCAACCATGAAATCCAGTTATTCTCCATCGTGAAATAGTTTAGCAATTCATTCCAAACCTCATTCTTGGTAACCGTTTTGTCGGAGTCGGAAAAATACAGATATACGTTCACAGCTGCCATCGGGCCGCAAATTCCACCATTGAAGACTTTCATACGATAGTCTACAAACTGATCTATTGTCATTCCCTTAGGTGCTGACTTAGTTCCTGCCTTAATTATATTTCTTAACTGAGCAAGGAACTCCTCGTTCTTTTCATAATCGCCTTGATCTCCACCATACCTTTCACCAATATCGCCATCTGATACAGTAAAGAAACCGGACAACTCTGTCTTTTTACTGCTAGGTAATTTTTCCGCAAACGCATCCAGATTATACCACTTTCCATTATCATGGCGCGGTACAACATAGTTCTTATATACTCCCGAAATGCTTACGCCATCGAAAGTATTGAGCACCCGTATCTCCAGATACAAAAGATCTGACTTGTCAATCTTTCCAATCGACGAGTTCACTTCCTGGCAAATATCACGAAGACGATATCCTGATCCACTGAAATATAATGCATTTCGGATTTTCCCCAGCAATGGATATCCATCCGTAGAGGCTACATCTTCTTTATTGGTTATTCCACTCCATCTGGATGCCTCATCAGCAAGTTGGTATAAATAATCCTCTCGAATGAACACACTCACATTAATTCCGTCAGCCCATACCGGGTTTGTATATTTGCTGTCCAGAATATAACCATGAGCCTCACCTTTGTAGCCATACACAGCATACAACGTATAGTAATCGGGATCCAGTAGCGGCAAAACGTCAGCTACCTTACTATCATTCGAGAACAAGTATGTGTCATCCATATCATCAGGCGACCAGCCGATGAAGTAGCCGCCGTCAACTGTGGCGGGTAGCGTAAATGCTCCTTTTGTCAGGTAATCATTTTCTGAATCGTGCTCAACATCTTGATATCCGCCAGGCCAACTATACCTTAAAGTAAACTTTGTTGCAGTCCAAACAGGATAGAGGTGTACTACATTATTAGCATCGTTTCCATCGGCGAGATTTTCGTCACTTATAAGCTCTGTGTAACTGTAGTTCTTATACATGACAAAGTCCGGGGTTTTTGCATTTCTCGTTTTTGCCCAACCTCTAAACCACTTAAATGGTTCATCATCGAGATAATGATATTTAACTCTGAAATCTTCTCCTACGGAATAAGACACAGACTCCGTTCCATCTGATGTGCCAGGAACATCATGGAAAATTACTGTATATTTGCCTAACCAATGAGCATACAAAGTCTGATTAGCAGTGATGGCTACCTTAGTTGATGAAGTGATCTTGGTTCCGCCACTCGCCGTAGTATACCAGCCATCAAATTCATAACCACTCTTCTTGGGAGTAGTCAATGTTCCATACGTTCCATCGTAAACGACAGACTTAGCTGTGACAGAAGAGCCACCCTGGCTGTTAAAACTAACCGTAAACGTCTTAGCTGTCCAATGTGCATACAGGCTATGATTTCCAACTTTCGTCACAGTTGAAGTGGATGTTACCTTGCTTCCACCAGTCAAGGTTGTATACCATCCTTCAAACGTATATCCGGTTCTGGTTGGACTGGTTAATGCACCATACTCACTGCCGATAGTAACTGTCTTTGATGATACGGAAGAGCCTCCGTTGCTATCAAAGGTAACGATATATTTATTTGCCGTCCAATGCGCATACAAGGTTTGATTAGCAGCGATGGTTACCGGTGTAGATGCATTGACCTTAGTTCCACCGCTCGCTGCAGTATACCAGCCATCAAATGTGTAGCCTGGTCTCGTCGAACTAGTCAACGTTCCATAGGTACCGTCATAAGTCACTGTCTTAGCTGCAACAGAAGATCCGCCCTGACTGTCAAAGCTAATCGTATACGTCTTTGCCGTCCACTTTGCATACAATGTATGGTTTGCCGCAGTCTTCATCAGTGTGGTTTCAACTACCTGAGTTTCATATGCTTTGGATGTATACCAACCATGGAATTCATATCCGGTTCTGGTCGGGTCTCCAACCTTTCCGTATGTGCTACCAAATGTGATCGTTCTTGTGTAATTCGATCCGGAACCGCCATTCAAATCATAAGTCACGGTATAACTGTTTGCGGTTCTCTGCGCATACAATGTCTGATTTGCTGTAATCGTTACCTTTGTAGAAGAGGTCACCTTGCTTCCGCCACTGGTTGCTGTATACCAACCATTAAATGTATATCCGGTCACGTTTCGTGTGGGAAGATCTCCATAGGTACTGTCATAGGTAACGGTTTTGGTCGATACTGTAGTACTTCCGTCCTTGAGGGTCACTGTAAATGTCTTTGGTGTCCAGTGCGCATACAAAGTCTGATTCGCTGTGATCGCTACTTTTGTTGAAGTAGTAATCTGACTTCCACCACTGGCCGCTGTATACCAGCCGGCAAATGTATAACCGGTTCTGGACGTGCTGGGCAATGTTCCATAAGTGCTATCGTAGTACACCGTCTTTGCAGAAGGAGTAGAACCGCCATTGCCGTTGAAGCTGACCGTGTAGCCTTTTGCACTCCAGTGCGCATATAACGTATGATTAGACGCAGTGGTCATTTTCGTAGTCTCTACTACCTGATTTCCACCAGAAGCGGCTGTGTACCAACCAGTAAAATCGTACCCTGTTCTGGTCGGATTATCAACCTTTCCATATGTGCTACCGTAAGTGATCGTCCGAGTAAAATTCGACCCCGAACCACCATTTTTGTTATATGTTACAGTGTAGCTGTTTACCGTCTTTTGTGCGTATAACGTCTGGTTAGCTGTGATCGCTACCTTCGTAGATTCAGTCACCTTGCTTCCACCGCTAGCCGCCGTATACCAACCATTAAATGTGTATCCGGTCGTGCTTCGTGTCGGAAGCGTTCCATAGGTGCTACCATAGGTAACGGTTTTGGTAGAAACCGTAGTACTACCATCTTTAAATGTCACCGTAAATGTTTTAGGCGACCAGTGTGCGTACAGTGTATGGTTTGCCCCATTGTTCATTTTTGTGGTCTCAGTTACCTGAGTACCGCCACTAGCCGCAGTATACCAACCGGTAAAATTGTATCCGGTTCTGGTCGGGTTGTCGACTTTACCATAGTTGCTTCCATACGCGATCGAGCGGGTGAAGTTCGATCCGGAACCGCCGTTTTTGTTGTATGTAACTGTAACGGTGGCGCTCTGCGTGATCTTGTATGTGGTAAATGTTGTGGATCCTTCCTTCACATAAACATAACCGGTTCTGGTGCTTCCGGTCGTGTTTGCTGCATAGTCCATGCGAACATTATAGTCATTCGGTTTATACAAGGTGATCCAACTGCAGCTGGTAGTAACAGTCTGGTTGGAGTTTTTGCTATAGGTCGATGTACTTCCTTTTGCAGGGCCGACGCTAAGATTTGTTGAACCTTGCTGAATGATCTTATAAGTTGTGACAACGGAACCCTGTCTCTTCACGTACACATAGCCGATTCGTCCCTTTCCGGTAGAATTGGATGATGCACTGATCGTGAAATCTGACGGGGATGACGTTTTGATCGTGATCCAACTACTGTCCTTTTCCAGTGAAAACGAGGGATCACGAGAAAACTTCTGACTGGTTCCGCCGCTTTGTGACAGCGTAACGACAGTCGTTCCTGCCTCAACAGGCTTGAGATCAGCGACCACCATCGTCGCAAATACAAGCGCTGCTATAACAGACAGAATTGCTCTCTTGAATTGCTTAGTAAAACTCATTTTCTCCTCCTAAATTGTATTTCTCCTCACGTTTCGAGACGTCCGCATCTTCGTGCCTTTTGGGCATAGATCGACCTCCTCCTTTGATTCTATTTGCACACGTCTCGAATCACGATACCTCGAGTATACAACAGAGTTCCGAATTTGTAAACACAAATTCGGAACTCTGTTGACTGGAAAATTATGTGCAAAGTCTAAACAACTTTACAGTATGTGTAGACGAAGTAAAAGTCAGTTTATCTACTGCTGTATCCGACTGCCGTGGAAGCAACACTCGTAAAAAACCTCACCTTTGTAGCGGATGAGTTCCGTTCCTTGAAACCAATCAAAGGTTCCGGAAAACTCGCATTCATATAAATAATCGCCATTCATGTACTGCACCGGTCCTCGGTAAGGTTTATCTAACGGAACACGAAGCAAGCTTCTCACCAACTAGGAGGCTAAGGAAAAACTTGAAATCACAATTATCTTAGCCCGATAAGCAGAAAAACAAGTTCAAAAGCTACTAAAAGGCTAAGAAAAACCATGAAATCGAAATTATCTTAGCCAGACAGATAAGAAGCTAGCTCTCCGGCAACAAAAAAGGCTAAGAAAATAGCGAAAATCGCATTTTTCTTAGCCGAGCAGACTCAAAAGCAAGCATTCCCCTTTTAAACCGCTATGCAGTAACTGTAGAAGAAGAAAAAGTGTACGATGGCTCCGGCCAGCACGAAGAAGTGCCAGATGAAGTGAAAGTACTTTTTATGAACCACATAGAAAACGATGCCGGTCGTGTAGAGGACGCCGCCCATGATCAGCAGGAAGAGGCCGCGGGCACTCACGAGGTCTACGACGGTCTTGCCGAAGAGGACCACGCTCCATCCCATGATGACGTAGAGGCCCAGGGAGAGCATCTTCCACTTTTTGAGGTCAATGGCGTTTAAGGTGATGCCTGCGATGGCGCAGCCTGCGTTCAGTCCGAAAAGCAGCCAGCCGCGCGCGCCGCCGATCAGTGACAAGGTCAGCGGGGTATAGGAACCCAAGATCAGTAGAAAGATCGAGCAATGGTCGAATACTCGCAGGACCTTCTTCACATTGTAGTTCGTGATCGAATGATAGAGGGTCGAATTCATGAAGAGGATAAACAGCGTGCTCCCGTAGATCGCGGAACTGACGATGTCGATCGCCGTCCCCTTCGTCGCTGCACGGACGATCATGCACACCATGCCCGCGATGGCCAGGGCCGCGCCGATGCCATGGGACACTGCATTTCCGATCTCCTCTCCCACCGACTGATCATTGACCTTGCGCGGTTTCGTGACCGCTGCAGAAGCCTTCGCCGCTGATGTTTTTACGCTGTCAAACACCGTGTTGCTTTTTATATTTCCATGATCGAACGTCATATTCTTTTCCATAACTATCCTCCTATTCCACGCATGTGAAGCTATCGATGTTTCGTGATGTAGTTTTCAATACTATGTTACAACGCATAGTCATTTATGTCAAGTGGTTTTTGAAATCTTAAGGGAAATGAAAGAAATAGCGGATTTATTTGACATTGTTCGTAATACATGCTAAACTGAAAGGTACGTTGACTGCCTAGCGGTCAATGCTATCCAAATATCGATCACCCATTTTATACTTGAAACAATTATCGGAGAATACTCATGTTCTATAGAAACCGGCGCCGCCGCTTCACTCTTTTGCTTATCTTATGCATGGCGTCCATCACCCTTTTCGGCTGTCAAATACTGCCATGGACGGACGAAAGCACGCTTTCGGTGGAGACCGACGATACTTCGGAGGTCGACGCATTCACGCAGGAAGATACTGCAGTTGCTGACTCCTCGGAAGAAACCCTCCCGCCTGAGTCGGAATACACGGCCATCGACATCACGATCGACTCGCCGATGACGAATGACCCCACCGAAGAAGTAAGTTCGGATAACGAAGACGCTTCCATCATCGACATCACCATGGAAACTCCGGAAACCACGGAAGCACCCTCCCTGGGAGCCTCAGGCGAGATCGGGCACTACGGGGATAATCGGAACCCGAAACTGCCGAAGCTTCCGAATTCGGTGCTCAAGCCCGCCATTCCATTGACCGCGGCCTCCTATCAGGCAGCGACCCGATACAATTCAACAACGAACACCTTCCGTTTAGCGCAGGCCATTCGTAAGGCGAAGGCAGGAAAGCCCGTGACCATCGGTGTGCTCGGAGGTTCGATCACACAGGGGACCGGAGCGTCCGCACCCGCGAACAGCTACGCTGCCATCGTGGAAACCTTCTGGCGCCGGACATTTCCCGACAGCCGCTTGACCTTTATCAATGCAGGCATCGGCGCGACCGACTCCTACCTCGGCATGCACCGTGTTTCCTCTCTTCTGAGTGCAAATCCGGACTTCGTCATCGTCGAGTTCAGCGTTAACGATGGTGCGGATATAACCTATCAGAAATACTACGACAACCTGGTGCACCGCATTCTGACTGCGCCGTCCCAGCCCGCTGTATTACTTCTGTTCATGACGGCCGCGCGCGGAGAAGACGCGAGCGCCTACCATGTGCCGACCGGTGTGAAGTATCATCTTCCGATGATTTCCTTCCGGGAGGCGGTCTACCAGCGAGTGCTCTCCGAAGAGTTCAGCTGGAATGATATCCTGACGGATTCCGTCCACCCGAACGATATCGGCCACAGCCTGGCCGCCCGTTTGGTCATCTATTACCTGCAGACCGTCATCGCTAATACCGAGGCGGGCAATGTATCCCTGTACTACAATGTTCCCGAACCCGGCGCGGTAGATTATGCCCGTGCCGAGATCTATGATAGCCGGAGCATAACTCCTTCGGCAAATGTCGGTTTCGTGTCCGGCACGAACGACAGTGTCTTCTTCCAAAACGGATGGTTCTACTCCAAAATCACCAGACCCGAGGAAACGAATGCAGCTGTCGAGGCGTCGTCCTCATTGACCGTCGAGATTATAGAAGTATCGGACGCGAAGTCTGAAGGCCCTGTCGCATCCGGGCTCATGCGCGTCAGAGAATCCTTAAGCATGGGCGCGAAACAGGATGCGAAGGTGAAGGAAACCACAAAAGCGCCTGAAACTACGAAGGTGTCCGAAACTACGAAATCACGCGAAACCACGACGGCCGAAGGAACTACGGCCATGGAAGAGACTACCGCGGCTGATGAAAGCACTGAGGCTGCCGAGACCACAACGGCCGAAGAAACCACCGCTGCGGCCGAAAGCACTGCGGCTGCCGAGACCACACCGACGGATCCCATCGAGCTCGCGCCAGAGATCACATTTACCGTAAACGCTAAGAATATCGGCGTTCTGTTCCACGTTTATCGCGACGGGACCGGAATGTCCATGCAACTATACATCGACGATAAGCTTGTAGGCACCCTGAACGGTTGCGATGCGACCGCAGGTCCCGACTACGAATTGAGTCTCGAATTCTATACATCGAACGCTCCTTCAGAGCACACGATCACGATCAAGCCGGCCCCGGATACTGCGGGCACGCGCTTTGCCATCGAAGGCCTGCTCCTTTCGTAATGCTTCTTCACGAGAAAAGGAGGAATATCATTTCATGCGATTTCCGTTCCAACCGAATAGATCCATACGCGTAAAAGTCGCGCGACTGTTGCTGTGCTTCGGTCTCGCCCTCAGTGTGAGCGCGTGTGAAGGCGGCGGTCCCGGCGACGAGGTTTGGGAGCCCGAGACTGCTAAACAAAGTACCATCGGCGTTCCGAGGACGACCGCGGCTCCACTGACGACCGAAGCCGCGACAGAGGCCGGCACATCTGCGCCCGAGACATCGGTCACGGATGCATCGTCGGTTTCGGACCCTTCGGCGCCCGCTTCTTCCGAAGCAGTCGTAACGACTACGGAAGAAGCGACCACCGAACCCTATAATGAGCTCGACTGGATCGACTATGAAGTTAAAAGTAAATTGACCGAGGAAATGTACGAAAGCGCTACCAAAGGCTTAGGTACGGACAATACTTTCCGCATGGCCAATGTAATTAAAAAGGCGCGGGCCGGCGAGCCGGTCACCATCCTCGCGTTCGGCGGTGTAGCCACCGCAGGGGAAGGCGCCACGAAGGTCGAGAGATCCTTCGACTACCTGCTTCGCGATTACTGGAAGCAAACATTTCCCGACAGCGAACTGACGATCGCCAGGGACATCGCTAGTGCGACCGACCCCTATTATGCGATCCACCGCGCGGCGATGTTCATCGGTCTGAAGCCCGATCTGGTCCTCATCGATTTCTCCAGTTTCAATTCCAAAAGTCCGGCCGTTGCAGATGCCATGACCTATCTGGAAAACCTGGTGCGTCGTTTTATGGCCGAGGAAACACAGCCCGCCGTCATGCTCTTCTATATCTCGACGGAAGTTCAGTCGGAAGATAAGGATCCCCAGCGGACCATCGGCGTACGTTACCGCCTCCCCATGATCTCGTTTTACGACGCGGTCGAAAGCGGTCTGGCAGAAAACGTATATGACGACCGCGCCGCCCTGACCACGGGCATGAACACTCTGACGGACGAAGGTCAGACGATCTTCGCCGCCATCTTAGAACGCTATTTCAACAACGTACGCGCCGCCGTGCGCTCGAATAAGACCAACACCTCCTATGTTCTTCCGAACAGTTCGGCGGAGGCATCCCGCTACAGTGGTTCCCACATCGCGGACAATGCAAACATCCGGCCTTCTGCTAAGGCAGGCATCGCTAAGGGAAGCCCCGTCAGCCCGGATTATCCGAATGGCTGGAGCGCAAATGCTCCCGGTTTTGAGATCACCTTTAAGATCACGGCGCGCAACTTAGGCATCCTGTACCGCGCTGTTCCGGATCCTGCCGGAGCGGAGGTCGACGTCTTCGTCGACGGCAACTACATCAAAACATTTTCCTGTGCGGACACCTCGCTGGCCGCCCCCTGCGACCGCAGCGTCGAACTGTTTTGCGCGGGAAGCAAAGGACAGCATGTCGTGACCCTGCGCCAGAAAGCTGGAACAGCGGGTAGCTTCTTCGCACTCCTGGCACTTCTCGTAAGCTGACCGCCGGACGATTATAGACAACATAACAAAACCCCGGGCAATGCATTACGCATTGTCCGGGGTTTCTTTTATGTATGGTGTAGCTTTATTCAGCCTCAGCCTCGGTAGCCGCTTCGGTTTCTGCCTCAGTAGCTGCCTCAGTCTCTGCCTCGGTCTCCTTCACGGCTTCCGTCGTCTTCTCATGTTCCAACGGGTCATCAACCGTCTTAATGTCCTTCAAATACTCCAGGAACCTCTCATAGTACAACTGGTACACAAGTTCGTCTTCTGCCATGATCTCCATCAGCTGATTTACGTCCTTCAACTCGTCGTACTGATCGACCAGCTTCTGCTTAAACGCATCCATTTCACCCTCTTTGATGACATCTAAACCTTCCCGTTTGCAGATACCCATGATGGCAAGCTTCTGCTTAGCGTATGCCTTACCCTCTTCTTTGAGATAGCTCTCAAATCCAAGCGCATCAATACCCAAATAATTCAAATAGCTCAGTCGATCCGTTCCTGCCGCCGCACATGCACGATCTACTCTGTACAACTGCTGCTGAATATATTCATTGATCAGACCTTCGTGCTCTTTCTTCTCATCGATGACCGATAAGATCTTTCCGAGGAGGATGCTGTCATGGTAGTTCTGCTTGATCTGCTCTGCGGTCGCATCATAGAACGCCTTATAGGTCTCGTACTTACCTTCAGACTTCTCTTTGATCTGTTCGTCGGTAGGTGTCGCGATCGCTTTGATCTTCTTAACGGTCACCTTAAACACTGCGTCCTTGCCGGAGTAGGAAGCCTCCTGATAATTCTCGGGAAATGTAACATACACATTGAACTCTTTGTTGGCAGGTTCTCCGATAATTCCTTCCTCGAAACCGGGAATAAACTTACCGGATCCGATGCCCAGTTCGGCATCCTCAGCCGATCCGCCATTGAACGGGATATCATTGATATATCCTTTATAATCGAGGATCACGAGGTCGCCGGCCTCAACAAGACGATCAACCTCCTCCCAGGTAAACCCGTAATTCGACTCCAAAGCGGTTGAAACATTGTACTTAATGAGCGCCTCCGATGCCGTCACTTCACTCGTCATAACCTTCAGATCCTTTAACTTCGACATGTCGAGGTAATCATCTACATTGATCGTATCGAGGGGAACGACTGCAGCCTTCGGGTCAACACCGGCGTATTCCGTCGTGCCCTCTACAGCGCTCCCGGATTCGCCTTCTGCCGTGGTTGCAGACGGATCTGCCGACGTAGCATCGCCACCGCGCTTCGAAGCGCAACCGGTCATAAGCAGACCGACAGCAACAACTGCTGCACAAGTCTTTGTCATAACTTTCTTACCAAAATATTTTTTCATAATATCTCCATTCGCGAAACGACTTCGCATATTCAAAACTCGTCTTATCCAACACGATCCTGGATGGAATAACACGAAGCAAGTTTAGCACACTACTTACCGATTTGCAAGCATTTCGGAAAAAGTACACAAACATTTCACAATTTCTCGAGGCGGCCGCTTTCGCGTTTTTTCAGTTTCGTCTCGGTGATGTCGAAGAAATCTTCATCGATCGAGATCATGGAAACTTCATGCGGGTTGAGCAGATATGCACTCTTCACATACTGTCCGGAACCCAGTTTTACGCCGCGCACACCGGCCGCGGTCTTCTTCTGGAGCGGCACATCGGACACCTGATAACGCAGATACATCTTATCCGTCGTGATCAGGATGATATGGCGTTTGATCTCGGGAAGAACGGCTACCACCGCGTCGCCGTCCGCGAGTTTGGTCGCTGCGATGGTCTTCTTAACGGAGAAGAATTCCTCTAAAGGTACACGCTTGATCAGGCCCATCTTCGTGACGAAGATATAGTTCTGCTCCTTCGCTGCGGGGTCGAGCGGAATGACAGTGACCAGGTTCTCCTTCGACGAATCGAGGTTGCAGACATTGTCCAGAGGAACGCCCTTATCCTTCGGCTTGCACAGCGGCAGGTCGAGCACCTTCAGCTGGTGGAGCGTACCCTCGGCAGTGAACAGGCCGACCTTCGACGTGTTCATGCAGGTGAAGACCACCTTATGATCCGCCAGCACGGTCTCCTCATTCTTCTGGTATACGGAAACATCCAGAGTCTTCGCATAACCGAAGCGGTTCATGGCAAATACCACCGGTGTCTCGACGATAGGCGCTTCTTCGAAGACTGCCTCCTCGATATCCTCGATGCGTGTGCGGCGCTTCAGTCCGTAGTTCTTCTTAATGCGATCCAGATCGTCTTTGATGGTGTCCATCATGACCTTGCGGCTCTTCAGGATCGCCGTGTATTTTTTGATCTTTGCGAGGGTATCCTTATAATCCTCCTGCAAAGCCAGGATCTCGAGGCCGATGAGTTTCGACAGGCGCAGTTCGAGGATCGCCGTCGCCTGCGCTTCGGTGAA
>JAEEGG010023626.1_pt1 | contig 11992 bp, 6 predicted proteins | sample 9134161 | NCBI WGS metagenome assembly JAEEGG01 (sample SAMN16246543, study PRJNA631951) | gut metagenome | biome: gut microbiome; feature: rumen; material: CR-attached | host: Bos | place: Iran: Karaj | collected 2018-10 | reverse complement strand
TTCGCTTGAAGCAAGAAGAACAGTTGCGAGAGGTTTTAGACTGAGGGTTCTCTCTCCTAGAGATATATGAAAGGCGGTTATAGCGGTGAGGATCCACCTCTTCCCATTCCGAACAGAGAAGTTAAGCTCACGTGCGCCGATGGTACTGCTACACCAAGTGGGAGAGTAGGTTGCCGCCACCTTTGAGCCCCGGGCTAAAAAAAGCCTGGGGCTTTTTTTTGCCCGAAATGGGGCTCAAAGGCGGCGGCAACCATGCCGCCTTTTTCTACTGGGGCTCTGCCCCAGACCCCGCAAGGTTATTCCCTTCGGTCAAGCTCTCGCCTTCGGCTCGGGTCGCAACGGCCCGCTAAAGCGGGCTTTTTTTGTTCCGCGCGGCCCGCAGTGGCGGGCTTGGTTTTAAGCCAAAAGCGCCATTTGGCGCTAACGGAAGCCGTTCGACCTAAATCATTTCATTTATTCTTCGTGACACAGACGGTTGATCTGTTCCGTCCGTGTCGCGAGGCGAAAGGGACCATTTTGGGCTCAAAACCTCTTGTGACACAGCCAAAGTGGCGCCTTCATCTGTGTCGCGCAAAGAGAGACGCCGCAATAGCACGATCAACAATTGGCCGGATTTAACGGCCGAATTGCTGGAAGTCTGACCAGGAGGTGTTGGCTTCGGCCTGTGTCTGGAGGGCTTCCGGCAAGTAGGTGAACAAGTCGAACCCTGTCTTACTTTCGATTTCGTCGACGCTTACCGCGTAGGGCGTGTAGTCTTTGGAGGTGCCATAGCTCTCGTGTTTGAACCAGAATCCGATGGCGCTGGCCGCCACCACGGTATTCCCGCTGCGTTGTACTTTCAGCAGGGCTTTCCAATAATAGTTCGGGATATCCAACGACATAGGATTCGTGGGTTTCTGTTCACTTTGGACGCCGGTCAACCTGTTGATGGTTTCATTGCCGCCCACTGTCTGGTAGCAGGCGCCGGTGACGATATAAAGCGTATCGGTCTTTCCTGCTTCCGTCCGGGCCGCAATTTCCAGTTCGTTCCATATGGTAGCGTTGAAATCGTCTTGCCGCTGGGGGGTCTGATTGGTGACAAGATAGGTTTGTGCATTCATCGTTGCGTCGCTCTTGCGGTCGCCATTGGGAATCTGGTGCCCTCGGGAATAAACGGAATTGCTGTAGTGCGTACCGTAGCTGTTGTCGACAACCCATATCTGTTTGTCTTTATCGATATAGGGATTGTAATCCCAGGACGATTTGGCACTTCCCGTTGTTTGTGCGGCTATCAGAGGATAGGCCACCCATAGGCAGGCGTAATGCGTATAATTGTAGTTATAGCTGTAATTGCGGTTGGATGCCGTGGTTCCGCCGCTTCCGTAAAAAACGCCCAGAAAATCCTCGTCACCTGTGACAGCCGGCAGTTCCAGCCAGCCGGCAGGGACGTCGCCGCCGTCCATCCAGGTCATGAACGAACGGACGGTGCCATAGACCGGAACGGCCGTCTGGGTATCTTCGTCCCATACCTGGACGTAAGCTTTATAGTAGTACATCGTGCCAGCCATCAAGCCGTTCGTCAATTCATATTCCAACGTTCCTCCCGTCCCGGTCTGGGACCCAAGTTGAATGTCGTGGTCGAGGTTATTCTCGGATTCTCCCCAAAGAAAGCCGCTTGCCATGACCGTGCCTGTTGCTCCGGAGAAGGAGCCCGTCAGCGTGGCAGCCGATGCCGAGTGAACGGTGGCAGCGCCGGTTGTGACCAGCGTGGTCGGGGTTGAACTGGGATCATTGACGTTGCATCCCCAGATGACAAAACGCCGGTCTGCAGAGAACGTCAATGTTGTCGGAGAATCAGAGTCGGAAAGCGTGATTTCAAAGAAATAATTTGAACTAAACGGATCTCCGGAGAATGTAAACGGCGGGTTGTTAATGATGCCGGAATTGGCCTTCGGTGAAATCGATGTCGGATTGATGGATGCATTATTGCTCGAAAGACGGATTGAAAAATCCGTTACATTATTCCAAAATGCAGCGTGGATATAGAGCTTGGTTGTATTTGCAGGAACGGTGATGGTCATATCCCCTGCACTACTGCCTGTCCCCACTTTGATTGCGTCAAAGTTGGTTCCGTCGATGCCGACTTGGGCCGAGGAACTGTTGGTGCCATTTGTCATCGTGACATTGCTCGTATAGACCGTAGCCCAGGGGTTCAATTGACTGACTGTAATTTCGATTTCATTTCCTCCTGATACGGCGATCCTGATCCAACCCTCCCGTGTGTCGCCACTGTTTGCTGCGACGTCATAAGTAACATTGCCGGAGGCGGCGCTGGCGCTGGTGACGACGGTTCCGTCGGTGGTTACGGTCAGGTCGTCGTCCGTGGCGTTGGCCAGGGAGTAAACGCCGGTTTCCGTTGCAGCCGACACGCCGCCTGCCGCCACGTTCGTGATGTCGGTCTTGAGAGCCGTAATGGTCTTTCCACCGGAAGTACCGGTATACTCCTTATAGATAAGGACGTCTGTCTGTTGAGCCGTATAACAAGAGAAAATGGGAGAACCATTGTTGGCGTTATACTTAATCTTTCCTCCAGGAGTGGCAGCATTATCGATCTGTGTAGTCGTGGAAGTAATCGTGATATTCCAGGAAGCATTATTTCTCAGGTCACCTGATCTAAGATAGTTGCCACCGCTCGCATAATACAAGTATTTACTTGTGTTCGGATCTTGAAAAGCGAACGTGCCCTCTAACTTCCCATTCGCGAGTGTAAAGGGCATGGCCGTTTGTATGTTCAACGTTCCATCACTGTTACGCACAACAGCAACGGCAGAGCGATTATTGTTATTCTGCTTGGCTCCGATTGCCATTTCGGAAGACGCGTTCGCAATGACCACTCTATCCCCGGCTCTTAGCCACGACACGTCTTCAACCAGATACCAGCCGGTTCCCGTGGGCTCGACGACAGGTGTTTCTATGTTGTCGGAGTCGTGGATGGTGATGCTGAGGTTTGCGACTTGCCCGGCGGGAAAGACGAAAGCCTTGGGCAATGTCGCGTTCTTGGTGATTTCGTGCCGGTCGGTCGTGATATTTACGGTCAGTCGGCTTCCGCTGGAAAGCGTGGTTGGATTGACGAGAAGATAGATGGGGCTTTCCCCGTCAATCGAAATCGGATTGGCAGAAAGGTCGGCGGTGACAGTGGGACTCTTGGCCTCGTTGTTTATCGCCCCCGTTTCATTGACAAAATCCCAGACATAGCGGCCGGTCAGGGCGGCATTGTCCATTTCGCTGGTTATCGAGATTGATTTGATTTTATCGGCAGAGATACTGTTGCCGCTGGTGCCGTCAATGACCACCACTTTCAGCAGAGACAGGACCCGGGTAAAATGCATATCGTTGATTACCACGGAAGAATTGGTAATCGTGATAGGGTAAGGCCGGTTGATCAGAATGTCGGCGTCTTTGTCGAACGAGGTAGCGGTCGGCTTTTGGATCGCGGGAATGGTAACGCCGAGCTTCTGATCGGCATACGTTTTTGCAAAGGCGCCGGCCGGATAAAAGGCATAGATTGTCTGTTCGGTGCTGCTGACGGTTCCCTGTCCGCTGAAAGAACCTTTTCGGCCGTCGGGCAGCGTGTTGCTGAAAGTTGTCTGCAGGCTGGCATTGGCATCCCAGGTTCCGAAGAAAACCCCGATCTTGTCGCTGCTGTGCCAATAGGGCGTATAGGTGTCGGTACCGTCATATTCAATATACGTCTTGGTTTCCGGCGCCGAGGTGTTGATGGTGAATCTCACCGCGTGATCCGTGATCTTTTCGGGGATGACGTCCCTGCCACAACCAACCGTTGAGAGTAACCCGGCTACAGCAAACAGAGAGATGAAAAAGCATTTCATGGCAGAGCGGTTAAATTTCGTAATTGTAATCGGGATCATCCGTTATGATTTGACCGGGATAACCGCCATCTCCATAAATGCTGGCCTGCATGAGCCTTTCAGTGAATTGCACCTCCATAACCTCGGTAATGGGGGATTCATAGCCTTTTTTTGTTATCATTGTTTCGTTACTTTTATTGCGTGGCGGCGTTGATGCGCTTGAGCATCGTGAACATGATGAGGCCGGCGAGGGCGCAGAGTCCGGCGAGGATGGCCCAGTTGGCCCAGAGGGGCACGCGCATCCACAGCAGGCCGGGAACCATGGTCAAATAATTGCCTACGGCCGATGCGGCGAACCATAGGCCCATCATCAGGCCTTTCATCTTGGGAGGCGCCACCTTCGTTACGAACGAGATGCCCATCGGGCTGAGCAGCAGCTCTGCGAATGTCAGTACCAGATACGTTCCCATCAGATAGGTCGGTACCACAGGATCCGGAGAAACCGTTCCCGAAAGCGCAGCCGGCGAGGGCTGGCCGATCGAGCCGAAGATCATCACCACATAACCCAGTGCTGCCACCAACATACCGATACCGATCTTCATCGGTGCGGAAGGCTCTTTTTTCTTCCGGGCCAGCGCATCGAAAAGTGCCATGATGACGGGCGTGAGCAGTACGACGAAGAAGGGATTGAACTGCTGGAAGAGTTGCGGCTGGATATCCAGAACGGCCGGCATCCGGCTGTAAATGATGGCAACCGCCGTCCAGAGTCCGAGGGTGATGGCCCCACAGGCGATTTTACCGCTGCGTTTTTCTGACTGGAAAGCGCCGAACAGCGAGTAAATGGATATGGCCAGCAGGCCCAGGATCCACATATTGAATCCGGCTTTGGGCCAGCCGGAAACGGTCGATTGCGTGTAGTCGCGGGCGAACCAGGTGAGCGACTGTCCGTTCTGCTGGAAGGCCATCCAGAAGAAGATGACCACGGCAAACACCATGCAGAGGGCTACGACACGGTCGCGGGTCTGTTTGGGTGTGAGTTCGACCGCCGGCGCGTTGCCGGCTGCCGCGGCTTGTTTGGCATTGATATCGGCGTGTTTGAACCATCTGCGGCCGGCGAAATAAATTCCCATCGATACGATAAGGGAGACACAGGCTACGGCGAAGCCCATGTTATAGGACGATGCGAGGTGTTCGATATAATAGCCGCTGAATTCCGGCAGGGACATCGTCGCTACGGTGCCGTCCGGCATCTGTGACTGCAAGTCCGCCAGTCGGGCGGTATTGTCCGGTGTGATCGTGCCGGCGAGGAACTGGTGGGCCAGAGCCGGGATATCGGCTTTATAAACGAGGCCGGACTTGGCAAGGAAACGGTTGGTGATGGCCGTCGCGGCGAAAGGGGCGAACATGGCGCCGACGTTGATGGCCATATAGAAGAGGCTGAACGCCGAGTCGCGTTTGTCGGCGTATTTCGGGTCGTCGTAAAGGTTGCCGATCATCACCTGCAGGTTGCCCTTGAAGAGACCGGTTCCGAGGGCGATCAACAGGAGTGCGCCGATCATCAGGGCCAGGCCGAAGGCATTGGCGGGTGTCGGTACGGTCAGCATCACATAGCCCAGAAACATCACACAGATGCCGGCCACGACGCATTTGCCATAACCCACGCGGTCTGCGATCCAGCCGCCGATTACGGGAAGGAAGTATACGACGGCCATGAAAATGGCGTAGAGCTGGCTGGCCGATGCCTGCTCCCAGCCGAACTTGGCCTGCAGGAACAACATAAAGATGGCCAGCATCGTGTAATAGCCGAAACGCTCGCCCGTATTGGCCAGCGCCAGCGCATAAAGACCTTTCGGTTGACCTTTAAACATATCGGAAAGGAGTAAGGTTTATGGAGACAGGAGTTACAGCGCAGCGAGTATCAGGATCTGGGCGGAGACGACGCGGAGGAACATCGTCAGCGGATAGACCGTGGAATAACTCACGGCGGGAATGTCGTTGGGAGAACTGCTTGTAACAAACGAGAGGGCGATGGGGTTGGTCATGCTGCCGGCCAGGGTTCCCATCAGCGCGAAGTAGTTGAGCTTGAATACCGTCCGGCCCAGAATACCCATCAGCAGGATGGGAATGACCGTAATCAGGAAGCCGTAGCCTACCCAGACGTAACCGCCTCCGGCCAGCGTGCTGACGAATTCCGGTCCGGCCGACAGGCCGACTGCCGCCAGGAAGAGCGAGATACCGATCTCGCGCAGCATCAGGCTGGCGCTGATGGTCGTGTAGGTGACAAGGTGGAAGCGGGCGCCGAATCGGCTCAGCAGGATGGCCACGATGAGCGGGCCGCCCGCCAGGCCGAGTTTCACGGGGAGCGGAATGCCGCTGATGTGGAATGGAATCATCCCGACCACAACACCGATCAGGATTCCGATGAACATCGGGATGATATTGGGTTCGCGAAGCTGTTTCTGCGAATTGCCCAGCAGTCCGGCAACCTCCTGGATGGCGCTTTCGGATCCGACCACCGTGACGCGGTCGCCCAGCAGGAGTTCCAGTGACGGGGAGGCGATCAGGTCGATGCCCGAACGGTTGATCCGGGTGACATTGACCTTGAAGTGATTGCGGAGCTGAAGGGATCCGAGCTGCTTTCCGTTGATGCTGCTTCGCGTGACCAGGATACGGCGGGACATCAGTTCCGAGTTCCGGCTCTTCTCGTCCCAGACTTCCTGCGGCATTTCGATCTGCCGGCCGAGAAAGGCTACGACGGCTTCGGTATCGCGCGGATCGGAAACGAAAAACACCTTGTCGTTCAGGCCTATAACGGTCTGCGCATCGGCCAGGACCGGTTCAGCGCCTTCTTTGAGCACCCGGGAGATAACGAACGGACGATTCAGCAGCCGCGCCAGTTCCCAGACTCTCTTACCGTTGAGCTGGGGATTGGTAATCACCACGGTGATGCGGTCGGGCTCGTGGGTTTCGATGATGTGCTCTTCGTGGAGACGTGCGTCTTCTTTCTCCGGATCGACATGGAACACTTTCCGCAGCAGAATCAGTGCGGCGATCAAACCGATGACGCCGAGCGGATAGGCTACGGCGTAGCCCAGGGCGATGGACGGTTCATTGACCCCTACCGTATCGAGATAGGTCTGCTGGGCTGAACCGAGGGCCGGCGTATTGGTCACGGCACCCGACATCACGCCGGTCATCGTAATCATGCTGGTGCCGCTTGCCACGGCCAGCAGGCAGGTGACCAGGATGCCAATGAGAAGGACACCTAAAGATATGGCGTTGAGTTTCAGCCCGTTCTGTTTGAGCGATGAGAAAAAGCCCGGGCCGACCTGCATACCGACCGAGTAGATGAACAGGATCAGGCCGAATTCTTTGACAAAGCCGAGCACTTTCGGGTCGATGCCCATTTTGAAATGCCCGAAGGCGATGCCGACGAAAAGGATCCACGTGACGCCGAGCGTGATTCCGCCGATTTTGACCTTGCCCAGCAAGGTGCCCAGGGCTATGGTGGCCGCCAGAATGAAAATGATATGGGCCGTGCCGCTCCCGAAAAGCAATTCTGCGAACATATACGGAAATTAATCGGACTTATACGCAAAGATACGGTTTTTCGATACAATGAAGGAATCTTTTTTCTAACTTTGAAACCAGAACGCCGAAAGGAACGAAATGAAACGTATGAACAACAATTGGTGGTGGCGCTTGCAACTCGATTAGTCGCAAGGTAACCAGCCATTTGTATTCATCATATAAAAAGGTCTGTCGAACTTGCGACAGGCCTTTTTTCGTGACCGGACCCAACATGCTGAAACAAACAAAACAATAATTAACAAATTAAAACACAAACGCCATGAAACAGAAAAAATTCCTGCTCCCGGAGAGCGAGATTCCGACCCACTTCTTCAATATGCAGGCCGTGATGCCCAACAAGCCGCTGCCCATTCTCAACCCGGCTACGCATCAACCGCTTCGCGCGGAAGACCTGTATCCGATTTTCTGTGAGGAATGTGCCCGGCAGGAACTCAACCAGACCGACGAATGGATTCCCATTCCGGAGCCGGTCCGCGAGCAGTACGCCATGTACCGCTGCACGCCGCTCGTGCGCGCCTATGACCTGGAGAAGGCGCTCGGTACGCCTGCGCACATTTATTTCAAGAACGAGAGCGTGAGCCCGGCCGGCAGCCACAAACTCAACTCTGCCCTGGCACAGGCCTATTACGCCAAAGAGCAGGGCGTGACCAATATCACCACCGAGACCGGAGCCGGCCAGTGGGGCGGTGCCCTTTCGTATGCCGCCAAGAAGTTCGGTTTGGAACTGGCCGTCTATATGGTCAAACTGAGCTACGAACAGAAGCCGTACCGCCGCAGTATCATGCAGACATTCGGCGCGGCCATTACGCCTTCGCCGTCGATGTCGACCCGGGCCGGCAAGGACATCCTGACCATCAACCCCAATGACCGGGGTTCCCTGGGCTGCGCCATCTCGGAAGCCATCGAACTGGCCGTCACCACTCCGAATTGTAAATATACCCTCGGCTCGGTGCTTAACCACGTGTGCCTCCACCAGTCTATCATCGGCCTGGAAGCCGAGAAGCAGATGGCGTTGGCGGGTGAATATCCCGACATCGTGATAGCCTGCTTCGGCGGCGGCTCGAACTTCAGCGGTATCGCCTATCCGTTTATGCGCCACAACATCCAGGAAGGCCGGAATACGCGATTCATCGCCGCCGAACCGTCTTCCTGCCCGAAACTTACGCGTGGCAAGTTCGAATACGACTTCGGCGACGAGGCCGGCCTTACTCCGCTTCTCCCGATGTACACCATCGGCCATGGCTTCAAACCGGCCAGCATCCACGCCGGTGGCCTGCGCTACCACGGTGCCGGTGTGATCATGTCACAGCTGATGAAAGACGGGTTTATGGAAGCGGTGGACATCGACCAACTCGATTCGTTCAACGCCGGCGTGCTCTTTGCCCGCACGGAAGGTATCATCCCGGCTCCGGAATCCTGCCACGCCATTGCCGCTACCATTCAGGAGGCGCTCAAATGCAAGGAGACCGGAGAAGAGAAGACCATTCTCTTCAACCTTTCCGGTCACGGATTCGTGGATATGGCCGCGTATGATCAGTATTTCTCGGGCGAGATGCAGAACTACCAGCTTACCGAAGAGGAACTGGCGAAGTTTATCGCGCCGGTCGACGCGCTCAATAAGGAGATTACTCGATAATCAGGACGAATCCGCCTCCGGGCGCCAGGTGGACGTTGTACGGCTTGTGCGTCGGAAGGCTGAGAGATTCGATCTTGTAGTCGGTCGCATTGCGGGTTGCATTCACGCCGTCACGGAACAACGTGGCGGCGTGCGTGCCTTTGACCAGCGAGCTCAAGTCGAGCATAATGTCGCGGGCGTCCCAGTTGGTCAGGCCGCCGACATACCAGGTCGAGCCGCTGCGCCGGGCCGTAACCAGGAACTTGCCGATTTCGCCCTGCAGGATGCGGGTCTCGTCCCAGACGGTGGGAATGGCCGTGATGAAGTCGGTGGTTTCCTGCTCTTTCATATAGGCGGTCGGATTGTCACAGAGCATCACGAACGGGGAGTCGAAGACGATATATTCGGCTACTTGCCGGGCGCGGGTTCCCTGGCTGGAAGGATTGCTGTAGTTGGGTGCGAATTCGCTTTGCAGCGCGTTCCGCATCGCTCCCTGGGTATAGTCGACCGGACCGGAGAGCATACGGATGAACGGGAAGGTGACGTCGTATTCCACGATGTCTTCTTTCGACCATTTCAACTGCTCCATGCCCCAGACTCCCTCGAAATTGAGCACGTTGGGCCAGGTGCGGTTCATACCGGCCGGTTTGTACATGCCGTGATAATCGAGCAGCAGGTGATGCCTTGCGGCCGCTTCGGCAATGCGGTACAGTTGCTCAGGGATGGTCTGATCGTCGCGGTCCATGAAATCGACTTTGAAACCCTTGATACCCATCTTCGAGTAGTTCCTGCACGCCTTCTCCAGGTCTTTTTCGAGTACGTAGCTCACGGCCCAGAGCACCAGGCCCACGTTCTTTGAATCCGCGTAACGGATGAGTTCCTTCAGGTCGATGGCCGGCTTGATGCGCAGGATGTCGAGGGGATCGGACCATCCTTCGTCGAGTACGACGTACTCGATGCCGTTGGCGGCGGCGAAGTCGATGTAGTATTTATAGGTTTGCGTATTGATGCCGGCGGGGAAATCCACGCCGGTGATATTCCAGGCATTCCACCAGTCCCAGGCGATCTTTCCCGGCTTGATCCACGACACGTCGCCTATCCGGTTGGGCGATGCCAGCAGGTAGACCAGGTTGTTGACGGGCAGGCTGGTGTCTTTGCTGGCGATAGCCAGTACGCGCCAGGGGAAGGAACGGGGTTCTTTCCGGGAAGCGCTCTCCCGGATGATGGCCAGGTCTTCGGTATAGGAATCCACGATGACCTGTCCCCGGGTCGGTGTTTCCCTGACGGCAAACGGCACGGGGGCGAAGACGCCCTTGAGCGAGAAGTCCCTGTCGCCTTTTCTCAGGAACATGCCGGGATAGGCTTCAATGTCAGCATCGGTAATCTCAACGCGGATGCCGTTGTCCAGGCAGACCAGCAGCGGGGAGAATGCAATCTCATCGCTGCGGAACTCGCTGAGCGGAGCTACGGTGTACTTGCTTTCGAACGAGGTGCGGAAAGGATTCTCCTTGCCACCGCTGCTATAAGGGACATAGGCAGTATGGTCACCATAGAAATTGAATTCAGCGCGTTCGCCCGTCACGCGGTCGTCTGCCCGGACCGATGTGGAAACAAAACGATAGGCGACACCTTCTCCGTCGTATGCCCGGAAAATCAGGAGCCAGTCGTTGGTCAGCAGGAGCCGGAGCTGATTATAACTTTCTTCGATAAACGCCTGCCGCCAGAATGGCGCTGAAACGGTATTCCTGACTTTCTCGATTTTGGAAGACCGGACCGTAACATCGTAGGCTATGTCTTTTCCATTCACGCTCATGGAGATCACGGAAGGCGCGAGGATTCGCTGTCCGTCGTGTCTGACACTCCAGGAAATCCGTTCCTGAACGTTGATTTCGACGGATGTCCGGCCGTTGGGTGAGGAGAGTGTATATACCTTAGCCTGCACTCCGCCGGCGGCCAGAGTGAACAGAAGGAAAAAAGTGAAAAACCGTTTCATATTCTGATGGCTTGATTTGACAAATTTACGAAGAATCTTGTTAACTTTGTAGTTCGACAAACCATATTTTTGACTATGAAACTCGAAGGAAGACGCGAAAGCACAAATGTGGACGACCGCAGGGGCAGATCTACGGCCGGCACCATCGGCGGCCTGGGTATCGGCGGCCTCATCATTGTAGGACTTCTCACCTGGCTGCTGGGCGGCGATCCCGGCTCCGTGCTTCAGGAAGCGGGTTCGGTGCTCGGCTCCGGCACGCAGACTGCCGGTGATTATACCCCGACGGCGGAAGAAGAGGAACTGGCAACGTTCGCCAAACAGATTCTCGCGGGTACGGAGGATGTCTGGACCAAAATCTTCAAGGCGAACGGTCTGACGTATACGCCGCCGAAACTTGTGCTCTTCTCGGGAGCCGTGCAGTCGGGATGCGGCGGCGCCACAGCGCAGTCCGGCCCGTTCTACTGCAGTGCTGACCAGTGCGTGTATCTTGACCTGTCGTTCTTCACTTCGATGAAGAAACAGATCGGCGCCGACGGTGACTTCGCATACGCCTATGTCATCGCCCACGAGGTGGGACACCACGTGCAGAACCTGCTGGGTACCCTGGGCAAAGCCCACCAGCAGATGTCGCGTTATAAGGCCAACAGCAAGGAATACAACCAGATCAGCGTACGTCTCGAACTGCAGGCCGACTTCTATGCCGGCGTCTGGGCACATCACGACAACGCGATGTACGGTTCCCTTGAGCCGGGCGACATCGACGAGGGCCTGGCCGTCGCATCAAAGATCGGCGACGATTATCTGCAGAAACAGGCATACGGTTACTCCGTTCCTGACTCCTTCAACCACGGCACCTCTGCCCAGCGTTCGAAGTGGCTCAAGAAGGGTATCGCCACGGGTGATCCTTCCCAGGGCGACACCTTCTCGATCGCGTATAATTCGCTG
>JAEEGG010023623.1_pt1 | contig 11993 bp, 9 predicted proteins | sample 9134161 | NCBI WGS metagenome assembly JAEEGG01 (sample SAMN16246543, study PRJNA631951) | gut metagenome | biome: gut microbiome; feature: rumen; material: CR-attached | host: Bos | place: Iran: Karaj | collected 2018-10 | reverse complement strand
ATGATATTTCCACCTATAAATTCAATTAATGTACATATTATGGTAAAAGTAATAAAGCTAAGAAAAAGATTTAAATAATAATTTTGAATATTGTTTAAATAATTATTAATAAGAAGACTTATTACACCACCAATGCCATATATTGTGGTATAAGGACCATATAAAATACCACTATGAGTTGGGGAATGAGAAAGTTTGAAAACAGTGCTTTCAAAATAAAAACCAATAAGAGAATATAGAATAAAGAACTTTAAATAAAGCATAGGATCACCAAGTAATCTTATGCATTAACTATTGAAAAAATATCATAAATATGAAATAATTAAAGAAAGTGAGGAATTTATGAAAAATATTCAAAAAAGACATATATTGTTAGTTATTGTAATTGTTATAACGGGTGTATTAATATGGAGACTTAGTTCTTCTTATGCTGCTGTTGATATTGGTTATTCAGGAAGAAATATTATCTCTGGTGATAAATGGGGAGTTAATATTGTTGAAGTAGGTGAAGTTACAACTGAGGGAAATGCTATATTAACAAAAGATGTTTCAACAATAGGGACAACTCTTAATTTTGATGTAGCCTTATTTAAACCTGGTGATGCAGTAAGTTTTGATATAACAGTAAGTAATACTAGTACATTACCTGCAGAACTTTATGCTTTAACCCTTTCTGGATTATCTGATATTGATGGTGAATTAATAAGTTATAGTATTCTTCCTATTGATTCTTCAATTATTCATGAAGAAAAACGTGATGGTAGTATTCTTAAAAGTGGTGACAAGCAGATGTTTAATATTAAAGTTTCTTATGATGAAAATGCCAGTCTTTTAAATGATAATGAATATTCATTAAGTTTAGGTTCAACAATTATTTATAAGCAGAAATAAGGTGATTTTATGTTTATTGATGAAGCGAATATAAAAGTTATTGCAGGTAGTGGCGGTGATGGATGCACCGCTTTTCGTCGCGAAAAATATATTGAAATGGGTGGACCATATGGTGGTAATGGTGGTCATGGTGCTAGTATAGTTTTTAAGGTTGATACGGGGCTTCATACTTTAATTGATTTACGATATATGAAATTGATTAAAGGCGAAAAAGGTGAAAATGGCCTTGGAAAAAATATGCATGGTAAAGGATCACCGGATGTAATCATTAAAGTACCACAAGGAACTGTTATTAAAGATGCTGATACGGATTTAATTATTGCAGATATGAAAAATCCTTCTGATCAAATAGTTGTAGCCAAAGGTGGCCGTGGTGGTCGTGGTAATACGGCATTTAAAACCCAAAGTAATCCTTGTCCAACATTTTCTGAGAATGGTGAACCTGGAGAAACTCGTTATTTAAAACTAGAACTTAAGTTACTTGCGGATGTGGGTTTAGTTGGTTTACCTTCGGTTGGAAAAAGTACTTTTTTATCGAAAGTAAGTCGCGCAAAACCTAAAATTGCTGATTATCATTTTACCACACTAAGTCCTAATTTAGGAGTATGTAAAACAAGTGATAATCGAAGTTTTGTTATTGCGGATTTACCAGGCCTTATTGAAGGCGCTAGTGAAGGACTTGGACTTGGTGATAAGTTCTTAAAACATATTGAAAGATGTAAAGTAATTGTTCATATTATTGATATGGGAGCAACTGAAGGAAGAGATCCTTATGAAGATTATGTTTTAATTAATAAAGAATTAGAAAATTATAGTAAAAAATTAATTAAAAAACCAATGATAGTTTTAGCTAATAAAATGGATATGCCAGACTTTGAAGAAAATCTAAAAGCCTTCAAGAAGAAAGTTAAATGTGATATTTATCCTATAAGTGCTATTAATGGAGAAAATCTTAATCAAGCTCTTATTAAAATCGCTGATTTAATTGATCAAAGTATCGATGATGAATTATATGAAGAAGATAAATACTTATCTCATGTATTATATAAATTTGAAAAAGAACAACCATATACTATTGAGAAAGTTAATGATTACTTTGTTATTCATGGTGAAGAAATTGAAAAATTATTTAGAATGACAAAGTTTGAATCTGAAGAGAGTATCCTTCGTTTTGCGAGACATTTACGTAAAATGGGAATTGATGATGAACTTGAAAAAATGGGTGCAAAAGAAGGAGATTTAGTTAAAATCTTAGATTATAATTTCGAATATAGAAAATAACTTATATTTTAAGTTATTTTTTTTGTTACATATCTTGATTTTTTGATATAATTATATTAGGTGTTGGTAGTGTATGAGTTTTGAAATAAAAATGATTATAATTTATACCGTTATATTTTCACTGCTAGGTTTATTTATCTGGCTTTTTGTCGTCCATAAAAATAAAAAAGATCGTGAAAATGTTGATAAGGAATATGATTATGCTACTGATAATGAATTTGATGAAGAAGATGAAACTCTTTCCGATTATGATGATTATGATGATTATATAACAATTCCTGAAAGATATGGAACATCTACAGAATTTGATTCAATTGATGACTTTTTATCAAACTTCTCTTATCGAGAAGATGATTATGATGTTGTTAAAGAAAAAGCAACACCTAAGAAAGTTGATTATACTGTTTCTATTAATCCTATTAAAGCTGCAAGTAAGCATGAAGAAGTTATAAATGTTTTAATTGGTAAAAAATCTTATATCTTCCTTGCTAATGGAAATAAATTAGATATTGGAACGAAAATAATTTTAAGAATCGATGATAAAGATTATAACGGTGTTGTTGTTAAAACAAACTATGAAAGAGATTTATCAACATTAGATTCTCTACCAAAGAATTTAAATGTTGTTAAAGTTATTAACAATTAAGTACGGTAACGTACTTTTTTTGGAGGGTTTATGAAAATAAATAATGTTAATATTAGTTTATGGTTTAAAGAATTAGACTTTATGCCACAAGAAAAAGTAAATGAATTAGAAAATAGTTTAAAAAGTATTCTTGATACAAGTTTTTTATATAATGATATTCCTATTAGAAAGAATATTGATATTCCACGTATTCAAGCTAAAAGTAAAGATAATAAATATTTCTTTACGTTATCATTAATTAATTGTAATTTATCAATTGATGTATCTAATGTTGATAATGATGAATTATTATTAATGATTAATGAAAATATACAATTATTATTTGATGTTTTAAATGAAGTATATGATTTAAAAGTTATTTATACTTCTATAAAAATAAATGCTATTGATAAAAAGAATAGTCAAGTATTATTTGATAAATTATCATTATCAAGTGACTATGAAGATATATCTCTTAAAAGAGTAAAAAAGATTGATGATAGTTATTATGAATGTATTATTGTTACTTCAACTAAAGAGGTTAATTACAATATTCAAGTAATGGGTGATGAACAACCAATTGAAAGTGATTTATATAATAGATCAATGTTAATATCTTCAAGTGAAGCAGATATTGGTAAAGAATATTTAGATATTTTTTATGAAATTAATGATCGACTATCTTATAATTTAGATAAAGATTATTTAACAACAAAAGAGAATATAAGAGGTTTAGTTATGGAAACAAAGAACTTCTTAAATAAAAAAATTGATGATTTAATATAAAAAAGTAAAGAATTTAATTCTTTACTTTTTATTAAACTTACTTAATATATTTCCTACAAAGAAAATAATCTCATCACTTCTTTTTACAGCGATATTTTTACCAATAGCTTTTCCACCAACCATGATACTTGAGATGATTGATGAAATAAGAAGAGTTGTAAGAGTATTATTTACGGTTAATCTAGTTGCTGTATAAATAGCAATCATGGTTCCCATACTACCAGATACAATACCACATATATCACCAATAATATCATTACAGAAGTTAGCAATATTACTAGAATTTTTTATTAATTTAATACTTTCTTTGGAACCACTTATTTTATTAGAAGCTTTAGCATGAAAAGTTGCTTCATTAGCGGTTAAGACAGCTGTTCCTATAATATCAGCAATGATACCAACAAATATAATAACAATTGTTATTAGTAATAATACGATAAAACCAGCTTTTTCAACAATAATATTTGATATACCACTAATAATTAAAGCTAGAAAAAAAGTTAGTATAAAAGCTTTAATAACCCAATTTTTATTGTTCATTCTTTCTCCTTGATTTATTAATTATATAAAAGAATAACTTTTTCGTCAAATCATGTTATAATCGTATTGGAGTAAGATATGAAAGATAAATTTAATATTATTATAGGAATTCTTATAGTACTATGTATTGTTATAATAGTATTTTTATTTATGGGTAATGATAATCCAATTGTTAATAATCCCCCTACAATTAGTTTTAATGGTGGAGCGGTTGTTTTAAAAGTTGGAGAGAGTAAAGAATTAAAACCAGTGGTTACAAATCTTGATAATTATACAGTTACCTGGACTAGTTCTAATAATAATGTTGCAACCGTTAATAACGGAATGGTTAATGCTATATCAAAGGGAAATTCTAGTATAACTGCGAAACTTGATGGCTATGATTTATCAGCAACGATGGTGGTTATTGTTAATGATATTGAACCAACAAGTATAACTTTAAGTAGTAATAAATTGGAATTAATCGAAGGAGAAGAAGCAAGACTAACTTATACAATTATGCCTGATAATGCAACTAATAAAGAAATAAAATGGGAAGTTAGTAATCAAGAAGTTATTAGTATTACAAATGATGTAGTACGTGCTTTAGCACCAGGAGAAGCAAGAATAACAATTAGAACAAGTAATGGTTATGTTGATACATGTGATGTTATAGTAAAAAGTAAAGAAGTTTTTGTTCAAGAAATAAAATTTGATAAAAATTCTTATAGTTTATATGTTGGTGATACCTTAAAGATTAATGCAACAGTAATCCCTGATAATGCAACAGATAAAACATTAACATGGACAAGTAGTGATAAAAGTGTAGTAACAGTAGATAATGGTCTTCTAAAAGGTATTAAAAAAGGAAATGCAACGATTAAAGCAACCGATAGTAAAGGTGTTGTAAGTCGTGAAGTAAATGTAACCGTTAATAAACATATTGTTAATATTAATCCTAAAGAAATAACAATTATTGGTGACTCTAGAATGGTTGGATTATGTAAATATAAATGGTATAAAAATGAAGGGGGAACATGTGTATCTAAAGGCGCTATGGGATTTAAATGGTTACGTGATACCGCTATTCCTGAAGTTAATCGATTAAGTTCATCTAAAAAGAAAAATATAGTTACTAATTTAGGTGTTAATGATTTAGATAATATTGATAAATATATCGATAAATATCGTGAAATGGTAACAGGTGATTGGAAGAACTATCATGTTTTTATTCTTTCAGTTAATCCAACAAGTGGAGGAAGAGCAAATATGAATACGAGAATTGAATCATTTAATAGCAAACTAAAGAGTAGTTTACAAAACTATTCTAATGTAACATATTGTGATAGTTATTCATATTTAAAGAAGAATGGCTTTGGATCTGGAGATGGTGTTCATTATTATGAAAGTACTTCAAAAACGATCTATCAATTTATAAAAGATTGTGTATATAAATATTATAACGAGTAGAAATACTCGTTTTTTTATAAAATATGATATACTTTTTATAGTAGGTGATTTATGAAAAAAATCGAATTACTTAGTCCCGCTGGTAATATGGAAAGTTTAATTGCTGCCGTAGAAGCAGGATGTGATGCAGTATACCTTGGAGGAACTCTTTTTGGAGCTCGTGCTTTTGCAGGTAATTTTAATAATGATGAACTAGTTGAAGCTATTAATTATTGTCACTCATATGGTGTTAAAGTATATGTAACGACTAATATTTTAATATATGAACATGAAGTAGATCATTTTATGGAATATATTGATTTCTTACATAAAAATAATGTTGATGCCGTTCTTATTCAAGATCTTGGAATGTTAGATTTAGTTCATAAAACATATCCTAATTTAGAGTGTCATGCATCAACTCAAATGCATATTCATAATCTAGATGGTGTTATAATGGCAAATAAACTAGGATGTAAAAGAGTAGTACTCGCTCGTGAAACACCAATTGAAGTTGTAAAAGAAATAATTGAAAAGACTAATGTTGATATAGAAATATTCGCTCATGGAGCATTATGTGTTAGTTATTCAGGACAATGCTTATTCTCTAGTTTAATAGGTAATAGAAGTGGTAATAGAGGAAGTTGTGTTGGAAGTTGTAGATTACCATATAAAATAGTTAATAAAGATAACCAAAAATTAAATGATGGTGATTATCCATTAAGTATGAAAGATTTAAATACCTTAGAGTATGTAGGGGAACTAATCGAAGCTGGTGTAACTAGTTTAAAGATTGAAGGAAGAATGAAAAGTCCCGAATATGTTTATACTGTAACAAAGTTATATCGAGAAGCTATTGATAGTTATTATGAAAAAAAAGAAGTCTTTATTGATAAAAAGGAACTAAATAACTTACAAAAACTATTTAGTAGAGGTTTTACTAAAGGATATTTATTTAATGAAAAAATAGATAATATTTTAAATACCCAAAGACCTAATCATCAAGGTATATATATTGGTAAAATAGTTAATTATAATAATAATTTCGTTAGTTTAAAACTTGTAAGTGACGTATCAATTAATGATGGATTAAGAATTGTTCTTGATGATGAAGACTACGGTTTAGTATTAAATGAATTTTACATCAATAAAAAATTAGTTAAAGAAGCTCATTCTTCTGATACGATATCATTTAAAGTAAATAAAAAGATTCCTATTAATAGTAAAGTACTACTAACTAAAGATTCTAAATTAGTAAAGACAATTGATGATATAATCAAAAAACATGAAAGAAAAGTACCAGTAACATGTATTGTTAATATCAAAAAGAATGAACCCTTAACAATGTTTATTACAGATTATAATAATTGTCTTTATGTATATGGAAAGACTATTGAAGAATCTAAAAATAGACCTATATTATATGAAGATGTATTAAGTAAAATGAATAAGATTAATGACACGATATATTGTTATGATAGTTTAAAAATTAATCTTGATGAAAATGTTTTTTTATCATATAAAGATTTAAATGATTTAAGACATCAATTATTTATGGAATTAGATAAATGTCGTTTATATAAATCTAATTATCAAAAAAATGAATATAGTATTTCTCTAGTAGATTATCCACATGAAGAATTAAGAAGTGTTTTGGTAAGTAAGAATGATAATTATAAATATGATATTATCTATTCTGAAAGTGATGATAGTGGTATTAGAAAACTACCAAAAGTTATTAATAATTATCAAGAATATGATAATAATAAAGAATACTTAGTAGGTGAATTAGGAGCAATAAATTATATTAAGAATTTCTCTTGTGATTATTCTTTTAATGTAACTAATTCATATACTTTGGCGTTACTTCATTCCTTAAGCGCTAAAAGAGTAACGTTATCAGTAGAACTTTCAAGTAAACAAATTGAAAATATTATTAATGGTTATACAAAACGTTATAATAAGAAACCAAATGTTGAAGTAATCGTTTCTAGTTATCGAGAAGTTATGTGCCTAAAAACAAATTTAAATAAAATATATAATGAAGATGAATTATATTTAGTAGATCGTTTTAATAATAAATATCGAATTAGAGATTATAATGGACTATCATATATTTATGAATATAAGAAGTTTAATGATAATTATAATTATTATGATATTGGTGTTAATGTTTTAAGAGATGAAAAAGTGATAGGTGATTATTATGGATAATAATAATTCAAATAGATTATCAAGTATTATACCAATAGCATTAATAGTCATAATAATTATTGTTAGCTTATTTGCTTTTAATGTTATACCAAGTCCATTTAGTAAAAATAATATAAGTAATGATATTACTTTTAAAGAAAAATCTATTAGATTAAAAAAGGATTCTAGTTATCAATTAGTTTTAACAAGTAATGATGGTAGAGTTAAATATCGAAGTAGTAACTCTAATATTGTAAAAGTAAATGAAAATACTGGTTATATAACAGGAGTTAGTGATGGAACTGCTGTTATTACAGCTTATCTTGATGATAAAGAATTAGATAGATGTACCATTGAAGTATATTCACCAACTAATGTTATTAATGTTAAAAGTGTTTCCGTAAGTCCAACAAAATTAAGTTTATATGTTGGCGAGTCAGAAAGATTAAAAGTAGCAATATCACCAAGTAATGCTACAGATAAAAAACTATATTGGTCAACAAGTGATGAAAAAGTAGCAACTGTTGATAATAATGGTAATGTTAAAGCAATTGGTACGGGAACCGCATATATAACTGTTAGATCAGCAAGTAATGTTAGTGCTAATTGTATGGTAACAGTATCTAAAAAAACATCAAGTTCCACAACTACAAAATATAAGTTATCTTATAATGCTAATGGTGGTAGTGTAAATCCTTCTAGTAAAACATTAAATAAAGGAGATAAGTATGGAACCCTTCCAACACCAGTAAGAAGTGGTTATACTTTTAATGGATGGTATACAGAGAAGAATGGTGGAACAAAAGTAAGTTCAAATACCATAATTAATAGTAATGTAACCATTTATGCTCATTGGAAGAAAAATAATACATCTATTACCAAAAATAAAACAGCTCTATTTGTAGGTGACTCTATCACTTATGGAAAAGATGGCCATTATTCATGGGCTAATTATATAGGTGAACATTACGATTTAAAGAAAACCGTAAATGCAGGATTATCTGGTGGTGTTTTCTCAACCTTTAGAGGTGAATTATGGCTTGTAAATGTTGTTAAAAAATATAAAGGAACAAGTTATGATTATGTTATTATGCATGGTGGTATTAATGATATTGCATTAGTTGCTAAAAGAGGAGAACCAAAAGGTAGTTATAAAGATAATGATTTTAGTGGTAATTATAATACCAATACTTTTATAGGTGGTCTTGAAACATATATTTATACTGTTAAGAAACAATGGCCTAATGCTAAAATTGGTTATATCATTAATTATCGTACACCAGCAGATAAAGCTGTTGATCCTATTTCATCAGAGTATTATTCAATAATTAAAAAAGTATGTAAAAAATGGAATATTAAATATATTGATCTATATTCAGGTAAAACTTCTAATGGTGTAAAATATAGTGATTTATTAAAAGTAAGTACAAATACATATATATCAGATGGAATTCATTTAAATAGAGCAGGTTATAATGTTATTTCACCATATATTTATTCATGGATGAAAACTTTATAAAAAGGAGGAAGATATGAAGAATAAATTAAATGTCATAATTGCAATTCTTGCAACATTATGTGTCGGTTTATCTTTATATTTACTCTTAGGCAAAGATAGTATTATAAAGCCTAATCCTACTATTACTCTTAATAGAGGAACAATTATTTTAAAAATAGGGGAAGAAGAAACTTTAAAACCTATTGTAGAGAATCTTGATAATTATACTTTAGAGTGGACAAGTAGTAATAATAATGTAGCAACTGTTATAGATGGAACTATTAGAGCCGCTAATAAAGGAAGTTCTTTAATAACCGTTAAAATAAAAGATTATGATGTATCTACAAGTGTTAATGTTATTGTTAATGAAATAGAACCAGAAAGTATCAAGTTAGATACTAATATATTAGAATTAACCGTTGATGATACGTATGAATTTAGTTATACGTTGCTTCCTGAAAACGTAACCAATAAAGAAGTAAGATGGGAAGTTAGTGATAATAGTTTAGTTGAATTTGATAATGGAAGATTAACAGCAATTAAAAGTGGTGTCTTAAGTATTCGTGTTATCGCTAGTAATGGTATTAAAGATACCTGTAATATTTTAATAAAAGATAAAGTTATTCCTGTAGAAGAAATAACTATTGAAAAAGATAGTTACGAATTAAAAATTGGTGATAGTATTACTATTAAACCAACGATTAGTCCAGATAATGCCACAGATAAAACTCTTATATGGGAAAGTAGTGACCCAAGTATTGCAACAGTATCTAAAGGAGTTATTAAAGCTATTAAACAAGGTAGTGTTACAATAACAGTAAGTGATAGTACTAAACAAGTTACTAAAAGTATCAATGTTACAGTAACACCAAAGAGTCAAAAGATTCACTTCATTAAACAAAGTGTTGTAAAAGCTGATGCTGGAGATGCTATTCTAATTGAATCAGATGGCAAATTTGCAATGGTTGATACAGGTCTCAATACAACAGGAGATAATACTTTTGTATATAACTATTTAAAAAGTGTTGGTGTTAAAGAATTAGAATTTATTCTAATAACCCATTGTCATGATGATCATATAGGTGGTGTTGTATCACTAGTTAATAGTGGTATTAAAATAAATAGATTTTATATAAAGACATATATTGGTAAAGATGGTAATAGTGGAACTAATTCTAAATTGTATAAAAATGCTATTAATGCTATGAAAAGTAAAAATGTTCCTATAACTTATATTGATCAATCATTTAGAGATGGTAGTGTAATTCAATTTGGAAGTATGAATATAAAGTTATATAACACTGTTCAAAGAATGAATGAAAAAAGATTTTTACATGGCAATGAAAATAATAATTCAGTAATGGAATTAATAACAGTTAATAATTATAAAGTATTCTTAACAGGAGATTCATATAATGGTTCAATTATGGGAGATATAATTAGTAAAACAGGATCTGTTGACGTCTTAAAAATACCTCATCATGGTTATGCAACATGTTCTCTTAATTCTGAAAAAGCTGCAAGATTAAATCCTAAATATATCATTGTTACTAATTCTAAGATAAATGCTTGTCGCAGTAACTTTAATAGTAGCATTCCAACATATTACACAAGAGCATCTAGTAAGAATGCAATTGTTGTAGATTTGACTAATAAAATAAGAATAGAAAGTTAATTTTGAAAGAAGACTGTACAGTTTACAGTCTTTTTTATTGCTTTTTTATAGCTATCCAATTATAATAATTAACCTGTATCTAATTATATTATATTTTGGTTGACATTTTTGGACATATATAGTATAATATGCAAACTGATGGGGGAATGATTTTTATGATGGATGAATTTAACATTATTAAACGCAAGAAAAAGAAAAATGCGTTTGCATCAACAGCGCTATTAGCAAGTATAGGAATTGCTGTCTTAGCTATATTGTTAATAGTACTTGTGATGGGAAGAAGTAGAACAACAAAAACTAGTACCGTTCAAACATATAGTGGTAATGGTTCTGATACTACTTGTGCTAATTCTTCTAAAGAAGAAAAGTTTACAAACAATCTTCGTACAATTAAAGAAGCAGCAGTAAGTTATTTCACAGTTGAAAGAATGCCAAAGAATGTTGGTGATTCAATTAAACTTACATTAAAAGAAATGCAAAGTAAAAAATTAGTATTAGATATCTATGATAGTACTGGTAAAAAATGTAGTACAGAAAATTCTTACGTAGAAGTTACTAAAGAAGAAGACGAATACGTAATGAAGGTTCACTTATCATGTGATGATATGGAAGACTACATTGTTATTCATATTGGATGCTATGATTTCTGTAATGGAAAAATCTGTGAAGACAAAGTAAGATATGAATACGAATACAAGAAAGAAGTTTCATGTACAATGTCTGATTGGTCTGATTGGGGCGAATGGAAGACAAAACGTGAAGCTACAAACAGCAATAAGAAAGAAGAAACTAAGACAGAAACTAAGACTCAAGAAGTTGTAGAAACAAAGGATGCTACACCAAGCCCAACAACATATAACTGTGATAAATATCCTGGTTATAAGTTAGAAGGTAAAGAATGTGTTAAGAGAACAACTACTGTTGACACTAAACCAGCAACACCAAGTGAATACTCTTATACATGTGAAGATTATCCTGGTTATACATTAGTTGGTAAAGTATGTGAAAAGAAGATTGTAACAGAAAATCGTTATGATGCAACACCAAACCCAACAACATATAATTGTGATAAATAT
>JAEEGG010023622.1_pt1 | contig 11993 bp, 4 predicted proteins | sample 9134161 | NCBI WGS metagenome assembly JAEEGG01 (sample SAMN16246543, study PRJNA631951) | gut metagenome | biome: gut microbiome; feature: rumen; material: CR-attached | host: Bos | place: Iran: Karaj | collected 2018-10 | reverse complement strand
ACCATTTGTCGACGATGTATTTCCCCTCTTCTCGGAACTTGCGGACAAAATATCGTTCCATCATCAGTCCCGACACACCATCGTAGTCTCTCTTGATGATGTCACCAAGGGCTTTCAGAGCCTTGTTTTCCACCAGTGCCTGATACTTGAAGAAGAAGCGGAACCAGAAAATCAGGAAACAGTCCTCCAATTGGTAGCGCACTTTCTTGCTACTTTCTTTGGCAAAAATGGGCTGATACTTGCTGATTAACCCATAGTAATCCTCCAGACGTGATAGATAGCTGCTGATGTTGTCGATACCCAGTTCATTCTTAATTTCCGCACTGGTCTTCATGCCACTGGCAATACAGGTCAGGATGGAAAAATAAATCACGTAATCAGTGCCGAACTCCTCTATCAGAATGTTCTTGCCCTCATTGATGAAAGGTGAATTCTCTTCCGTCAATGCCGCCAGCATCGTGTTCTTACGTTTCTTTCCACGGTCAAGCAACAGAGTGACATACCAAGCCACGCCACCCGTAATGCTGAACAACGCCAGCAAGTCCTCTGGGGTGTAGTCGGGATTGAAATCGCGGAGGATTTCCTTCATCACATCAGTCTTGAATGGCTGAAGTGTCAACTTTTCATCGGCACGTCCGAAAAGCGGCTCTTCATAATCCTCGAAAATCTTCTTCATCAGCGTAAATACAGAACCGCTGACAATCAGGTTCAAGTGGCTCTTACGTTTCCACAAATCCCAGTCACGCTGCATATCGCTGAACACCGTCGGATTTACCTTCTGGAAGTTTTGGAATTCATCGATAATCAATGTAAATGGCCTGCTTTCTGAAAGCTGTAGAACATACCTGAAAATCTCAGAGAAAGAGCTGGCCTGACCCAACACTGGTACTCCAAGCTTATGGGTTATCTCGGCTATGAAGTCCTTGCACAAGAGAGACTCGGCTTTCTTTCCTACGAAGAAATAGAGAATAGTCTCGTCCCCACATCTTTGCGAAAGTTCTGTCTTACCAATACGCCTACGTCCCATGATGACGGTCATACGCGCCTCACGCTTACTTTGGGCTAACACCTCTCTGAGCAACTGCTGCTCCGACTCCCTATCATAGAACCTCATAACTTCAAAATAATAATGGTAATTATAATAATGACGGTTATTATTTTGCAAAGATACGGATTAATTCCGAATAAAGAGACAAAACGAAGAAAAAAAACCAAAATAGCGTCTGATTCTTGTTAATTACCTCGAATGACCATGTTTATTTCACACGGATGGCACAGAGGGTCACAGATTTGACGGGTATGTGTGACTCCACAGAAACAAATCTGGGATGAGATGGCTAGAGTAGGCGGATTAAAACAACGGCGTTGTTTTGCCAAAAGAACGGCGTACAAACCTTGAAACAACGGCGTTGTTTTGAGATTGGTACGTCATAGGTGTTTTACACAAAAAAGCGGGGCGACCGTGTGGTCGCCCCGCTTCATTCACTATCAAATCGAATGTAGTGCTGCCAGCCTCGTAATTGCTATCGCCAGTTTGAGTGACTGTCACGGTGTGTGTGCCTGTGGAATTTGGTCCGAAGTTAGTTGGATCCCAACCCATGCTTCCGAACTCCCATGAACTGCTGTTATATCCGAGGGTGAATGTGCCACTGCCTTGATAGCCGACCAGGTTGTCCACAAGGTTCACAGACTCACCCTTGGTGATAGTGATGCTACCCTTGTTGCCGAGTTAGTCTTTCAGGATATTCTCAGCGTGAACTCGGTTTCGTTGCCGTCCTGAACAGCCTTCACCTGACGATCACCTGTAACAAACAATGAACCTGTGATTTCGTTCCAATTGTTGCCGCTCTTATAGTAATATGTGATGGTGCTGTTGCTCTTGCCTGTCAGGTTGGCTTCCAAAGCCGCCTTGAGTTCGTCAAACGAGATGCCTGATTTGACATTCACCACCTCGTTGCTATGACCAAACTGGGTCTGTGAGCCGCCGCCACCGTTTGCGTTGATCTCTGCCTGTGTCATGTCGCCTGTGGAGAGAATCAGGTCTTCCACAGTGGCAGATGAATAATTAGCATTGTTCTTGTTCTTGTACCAGTCGGTGTTGTTATTGTGGTTCTGCACCCAACCTCTGAAGTCGGGGTAAGGACCATCACCGTTCTCATCACAGATGGTCATGTACTCCACAGGCCATGCCCACACATAGTCGGTCTTCTTGCCTGCCTCTGGGTAGTTGTAACGTGTGTAGGGGTATGGGACGCAGAGGATGTAAGGCACATTCTCGCCCTCGTCGCGCACTGATGCCTGAATCTTAGATGCACCGGAGAAAGCACTGCTGTTGATGTCGAGTGTGAATGGTGCATCATTGCCTGATGGGAGTGTGCGGATTTCGAAGCCACCCATGTTCACGTCCTTGCCATTTCTGGTGTAGGCAGGACCACTTCCATCACCTGTTGCGTAGTATGCCATGGTCCAGTCTTCAGCCACATCAAACTCAATTGGTGCAGCAGTTTTCTCATAGCGAGATTGAGCATTGATGATTTCATATTCTCCGCTGTTAACCTTTGTTGCACCGAAGAGTTGGTGGATTTCGCCAAAGCACCTGTCTCTGTTGCTGTTAAATGGATCCTGGAAGTAGATGTAACTTGCCAGTGTACCACCTGCTGCGAGTGGTGTGAGTTTTGCCTTCGTCTTACCGCTGATGTGTTCAACCGAGAACACCACGTCGTTGTAGTCAATATCGAACGAGCCGCCCAAGTCCTCACAAGCCACAAGCCATGTGGAGGTCGTGGGGTCTTCGTTGATGATGATGGGCTTGCATCCGTCGAATGCGAGCACGAAGTCGTTGAGGTCGCAGTCGCCGTTTGGCCAGTCTTCGAGTCCGATGAACATCTGGTCGCCCATGTAGAAGGTGGAGGCGTAGCAGAATTTGGTTTCTTCAAATTCGTATTTGGCATCTTTGTTCTTTTGCTTCTCGGAATAGAGTGTCCAGGCTTTGGGGCCATACTTTATGTCGGTCTTCTTCACATACATGCCGAAGGTGACTCCCTCTTCTATATCCACTCTGATGCCCTGTCCACGGTCAACACTCGAATAGAAGTTGTGTTTCTTCCCTGTCAGGTAGTCTGCGTCGAAATGCTCTGCGTTGAACACCTTCAGGTTGTTGAAGGCGAACCAGTTGGACTGGATGTTCTGCAAGTTGAATCCCACTTTGATTTTGCCATTGCTGTCAGGTGTACATCTCACCCACATGCGCTTGGTGCCGTCCATATCGGAATAGATTTCCGAGTGGCCGTTATAGGTGGCGTGTGAGTTGAAAGCATCGCTGGTCATGACGATGTTGGCGTTGTTGGCATAGAAGGTGACGCTTCCAGTCTCGTTGATATTACCACTCTCGTTCATCAAGCGAGCCTCAATCATCACGAGGTAATGTTTTCCGGGTTCGAATGTTCTGGCATTGATAGTCTTCTCGATTTGGACTGTGCCCAGTGGGTTACCTGCGTTACCTGCGTACTTCCAGTACTGAATGAAAGGAGTTCTCAGGCCTGATGCATCGGTTTCTGTTGACCAGTCGTTCATTTGGAAATTGTCATTGGGAACCGTCTCCCAGTAGCTGTTGTTATTGAGTTTGATTCCCCAGTCGTTGGGACGTCTGTTTGCAGTTTGTGAATATGTCTCCTCATACTCCACTTCTCCATCGGCGGTGTAGATGTCCACTTCGTGGTATTCGCCATTCTTGTCGGTATAGTAGATGCCGACGGTGTTGATGGAGGAGGTGTTCCAGTAGTAGGGATAGATGATGAACGAACCGGTGGAGGTGTAGTGGAAGTCTGAATAGATACCGCCATTACTGATGTTGTATTGCCACTCTGGCACCTTTGTCAGCACGTTCTGAATCTCTGCATCAGTGGGACTCTTCGAGCCGGCGTAGGTCACTCCATTGATTTCGGTGGTGCCGGTCAGTTTGGTGACGGTCACACCCTCAGTGGTGCCTTCCCAAGCCGTTCCACGTGTGCCCTGTCCGAAGACGACGACTCCGTTAGCAGTGGTCTTGATGCCCTCCTTGCCGTCGGAGACGATGATTTCGGTGGTGCCCTCCACCACGTCGTAGCCGAGGGTGCGGGTGCCCTTGATGCCTTCGTAGTCACCCACGATGGCGTAGGCGTCATCTACCTTGGCGTAGATTTTCACTTCCGACTCGGTCTGAGTGGACACGGTGACGAACTGTCGTTCTGCGAGGTTCCAGTCCTGCTCGGGGTCAATGTCGCCGAAGGTCTTGCGGAAGTCCTGCGCAAACTTGATAGCACTCTCTGTGTAGCCGTTGTCGTAATCGCTACAGCTTGCCACGCCCAGCGACATCATCGCTGCAGGCACGAAGAATGAAAGTAAACTCTTAATTTTCATCGTATTCTTCATATTTTATTTGTTATTATTATTTCTTGTTGGACTGTTGTTTTTGTTCTTGATTGATTTGTATATATCAACTAACGCACATTACACGCGCGTCATACGTGCGTAATAATTGTGCAAATATAGGGCTTTTCTATATACCGTGCAAAAAAAACTTAAAAAATTTTCCTTTTTGTGTTGTTTTTTTCGTTTTTTGCACACAGAAAGCACAGAAAGCACAGAAATTAGAAGAACAAAAACTTCTTGCCTGTTTGGGAGTCAAGAAAGATGGTGTAGGTGGAGGAAGATGGAAATAATGGGAGAAATGTAGGCGATGGAAGGAATGAGGAAGGAGCTTGGATGTTGGTAGGAGTGGCTTCTTCTATGTGCTGGAAAAGTTTCCAACCACCAAGGCGCTTGTATTGGTTAGCGGTGCCTTCAGGGACAATGAGAGTGGCATTGGCATAGGTTTCATCATCGAAAGTGAGTTCTTCAATCGCATGAGGTGAAGAGTTTTCAGATACAATGGTCGTAAGGGCTGTGCAGTTGCGGAAAGCAAGAATATCAATGGTCTGTACGGAGGCTGGGAGTTCGATGCGCTGCAAATAGGCGTTACCACGAAAGAAAGAAGCAGGAATAGCGGTGATGCCATCAGGCAAACGATAGGTGGCATCAGGCTTAGAGATGGGATAGGCAATGAGTTCGTCTTTTCCAAAGAGCACATCGTTCTGGACTGCATACCAAGGATTAGCCGTATCTACTTCTATAGTAGCGAGTTGCGTACAACCAAGCACCATACGATTGCCAACGATGGTAACAGTAGCAGGAATGTGAAGAGCGGTGAGAGAAGTACAATCTTCGAAGGCTGCATAATCAATAGCTGTGACGCTATATGTCTTACCGCACCACTCTACCGAAGCAGGGATAGTGAGTTTGCCCACAGGCGAGTTCTCCTTGTTCATACGGACAGAAACCTCACCTTCGTCTGTCACAGTATAAGTAAGGGCATCAACAGAGAACTCTTTACCAAAGTCTTCATTACCAATCGGTTGAATACCAATAATCGCAGTCTGTCCTTCTGGATAACGGTCAAGCTCATCAACATGATAATAGCCATCAGACAGGAACTGCCAAGCCATATTGAAATGAAACTTCCCCTCTTGATAACCATCACAAACAAACTGATGAGCAAAGCCACTGGGCATGCCTCCATAGAAGACAGGACGATGCTGTGCCAGTTCGTGATAGATGAGATTTTCCCACGCAGTCCTGCCATACATGTTACGAAAGACTTCACGAACGGAAGAGGCATAACCAAATATCTCTCGGAGGGCAACAGCAGCATCACCTTCCCAAGCAGCAGAAGTAGTAACGCCATACTCCATATTGACAGCTTCACCACAGGCTGCCATCAGTTGGGCTACAGCAAGTTTCTCTTTCTCAGTAGCTTCACAATCGTAGAGATTGAGCATATTGCCCCAGTCAAATCCTTCCTTGGGCCACTGATGAAAGTTCATCACCTGTGCCATAGCAGTCGCGACACAACCCGTCTGACAATGTTTGCCTGCAATGGTGGGACACAACAAATTATAAGGACTCCCCTGCCCCCACTGTGTACGAAGCAGAGGCGAAATATCTGTACGCTGTGCATGGAGCACAAGACTCAGAAAAAGAAAGAGAACGGCGAATGAAACGCGTTCAATTCGCCGTTCTTGATGAAGTTGAAACATGTACGTTTATTGGATGTAAATCTTCTTGCCTGACTTAGTGACAGCAATGCCCTTGTAGCTGTCATCGATAGGCTGACCGAGGAGGTTGGATACAGGATAATCGTCATCAACTGTTTCAGTCACAGGAGCGTCGATATCATCTGACACAATCATATGCTTGTAGATACCCACCACCTTTGCCTCCAGAGGAGCTGTGAAGCCACCAAAGAAGGTCATCATGCAAATTTGTGGGAGAATACCGTCGGTTACACCGCACTTAGGATCATCAGCAAATACATACTTATATTCCTTTGCACCTTCAGGCACTTCAGTCAAATCTTGGTTAGACCAGAAGGCAAGTCTCCAACCAGCAGCGACTGGCTCTGCAAACTTCACTACCACATAGTCACAGTCCTTCACATCGACGTTCATCATCTTGATGGCAATCTGGAGGTCTTCCGTAACGGTGTAGGTGTTGTACTTATCGCCTTCAACCAGCGTAGCGCGCTTGAAATCATCATACTCAAATCCTTGGCTCTGAGGAATCTCGACGAGACCCTCTTCAAGAGGATCATCTTCGTTCATATTCTTCGAAATAACATATACCGTATTTTCGTCAGTAAGAACAAGGGTAGCATATTCGTCTTCCCATGCAGATGCGTCTGCTACTACGATATCATCATGTTCATCTGCATCCACTTCCCCTGTTTCTGTATCAAAAGTCATGGTACCCTTGTCGGTAGCAGCGTGAATCTCATCACCTGTCACAACCATCACAACAGCCTTACATTCAACATCGGTAGCTTTAGCCCAATTCACATTGCCATCCTTCTTCACGGATGTAACGAATGCAGCAGATGCGAGGTCGCCCGTTTTTATATCAGCACCGAATGGAAGCTGACCATAGAATGTACCACCGATGATTACATTATCACCAGCAAGGCCCATCTGCACCTTGTAAGGCTTAGCAATCTTATCATGTTTCTCAGCATCGAACACCTTGGTTGTCAATGCACTACCTACAGTAGCAAGTACAAAACCGTGTTCATTCATACCTTCACCATCACTTGCAAAAGTAAAGTCCTTGCTACCAGCAGGAGTGGTGATGGTCAAGTTGCCAAAACCAAAGAAGCCTACATACGCTGTGCCATTGTCAACCACAAAATTGAGGGCTTCTGGATAGTTTTGAGTTTCTGAGATTGTGCCTGTTGCCTGTACATATGCTACGTTTGCAGCACCTGAAAGATCGCTCTTATTGAGAGAGAACACACCTGCACTGGCGTTGTCAAAGTACATACCAAAGTCGTAGTTGGCAAGATAAGCACCCTTCCATCCTATCTCTTCAACATCACCTTTGTAAGTAGCTGAGACATACACCTTGTCACCATCAACCTGGATGTTGTTAGGTGTAATGTCGATAGGATCCTCATCAGGCAAGTAGAATGGGAACTCAGAGAGTACAATTTCCAGATTTCCAGCTGGTTCGAAGGTCTTCATTGCCTCGAACTTACCATCCTTGCTCACTTTTGCCACGAAAGCAGAAACCGCGCCAAAGCTCTTAATGGTAGCACTCGCTGCATCAGTACCAGTGTAGGACACTTCATCCAGGAATGATCCCGTAGCATAGAGCGTACCGTCCTTGTCAGCAGCCATAGCAGTCACGGTCACATTACCAACCATGCTGACAGCCCATTGCTCTTCACCATCGGCATTGTACTTCACAATAGCAGAAGAAATCATTCCTTCCGTGTCTGGCAAAGCCTTACCAGCGAATGTGAACACTTGGTTATACGAGCTCGCAACGTAAACAGAGCCATCACCAGCCTGTGCTACACGCACAGCATTGAAGTCATCGGCTTCTTCCACAGGGGTGAATTGTTTTTCCCAACCACCATCGACTTCTTCTTGTGCAAATGCATTCATTGTAGCCACAAAAGCCACCAACATAAGTAAAATTTTCTTCATAATTTTTTGTTTTTTGAAGGTTAATATTAAGGTTTACTAAAACTATCATCTATTTCTTTTCCCATCGCTCAATCTCCGGGTTTGCCTCCACGGCCTCAGTGGGGAAGCGAAGGGTATATTTCTCTGGCGTGAGCGTGAAAGTCTCATCGTCATAAGTACGGGTGAGAGTGGGCTGAGAGGTTCTACGCAAGTCGTACCATCGGTGTCCCTCGAAAGCCAATTCACGAGCTCGTTCGTCAAGTATTTCCTGTGTGAGTTGGTCTGCTGTCATAGGCGCGACGAGGTCAAGTTCTTCCTGTAACGCCGTGGAATTGAGACGCTTCTGAAGCAACGGTTTAAGAAAATCAATGGCATCGGCTGTGTTATTTAGCCGTGCTGCACATTCAGCAGCCGTCAAGTATGCCTCAGCACTTCGGAAGGAGCAGGAGAATTCATCATCCCCACCCTTTTGCAAGTTGTAAGAGGAGGAAGTGGCACGCTTGTAGAACTTCGTACGACGTTGGTCACCAGTCCGATAGAGATTGATAAAGTCGGGATCAGGCATGTCGATCGCTGTAAAGAGGTTACTGGAGAACTTCTCCAATGCCACGATACTCTCAACCGACTTGTAACTATTAGGCAATGTCTTAGACGAGTTCATATCTTCCAACTCACCATGTGCCTCAATCACAGCCTTGGCAGCCGTAAGGGCTTTCTGCCACTCACCCATATATAAATATGTACGTGCGCGAAGTGCTTGAGCTGAAATCTTATTGAATCGGTAGTTCATACCCACGTCCCATGTTTCCACATTCAGACATTTCTCTGCCTCATCAAGGTCGGCAAGCACCTGCTGATAGATAGCCTCAACACTACTGCTTCCAGGAATTGCATTGACATCGGCTGCCAACTGCATGGGCACACCACGTGTGGTGGCAGGCTGGCAATGGGTGTAAGGCTCAGCATAGAGATTGACAAGCAGGAAGTGGCAATAAGCACGAAGCATGTAAGCCTCACCCACTAACTGATTCACCTCATCGCGCGTGGCATTGGTAATCTCGCCACGATGTTCAATGACATAGTTCGCGATATAGATGTTATGATAGTAATTACGCCAGGAGAAGTAACTGGTCGTAGGTGACGGATTCTCGTCCTTCCAACGCCAGAGGTCAAGATAGGCATCAAGATCGGTGGAAGAGGATTTCTTCTTGTCCATCAGCATCTCATCTGTACGCAAGGTGGTCATGTAGCGGTCTTTAGCAAAGTACTTGTACTCGTTCGTAAGTAAGGCACGATATTCTTCACCCGTCTTGGCAATGACCTTGCCAGTGGGAGTGATATCAAGGAAGTCGTCACAAGAGGTAAGAGCGACGGCTGTAAGGAACAATAATATGATGTTTCTAAGTTTCATTGTTCTGATGTTTTAGAAGTTCACGTTCAATCCAAAGATAAAGCTCTTGGGAACTGGTTGTGCATAAGGGTTGCCCATTGTCTCAGGGTCGAGGTAGTTGTGATAACTGCTGCCAAAGACAAAGAGGTTACGTCCTTCGAGAGAAACGCTGGCAGAAGTGATGCCAACAGGCTGGAGCACCTTCTTGGGGATGCGATAGCCAAGACGGACAGATTGCAAACGGCAATAGTTACGTTTACGCACCCACACATCCAGCATGGAAAATGTCTGATACTCAGAGAAGTGGGTATAGGCAGAAGCACGCTCTGGGGTGCTAACCATCAATCCCGCCATCGTGGCAGATGGATTATCGGTCGTCCAACGATTCAAGATGTCGTGATTGGTGTTCAATCCACGATCATAATAGGTAGGCGAGTAACTAGGCTGCACACGCACCTTCATGCCGAGGTTGAACATGAAGTTCAGAGAGAGCTGCCAATCCTTGTATTCGAAGTTATTGATGAAGCCACCACTGACCTTCGGCTCGTCAGTACCCATATAAGTGTAGAGATCACGCTGCTGCTCAGCCGTGAGGGTCGAGGCACCAAAACGGTTCAGTTTGAAGAACTCTTCAGCGGTTTGTACAGTTCCGTCCTTGGCACGGAAGAGGGGATAGCCATCAGCATCAACACCTGCCGTACGATAAGCGAAGATGGCACCCACAGGGTAGCCTTCGCGTCCAGGATAAGTGGAATTCTCCGCCACCGTCTCATTCAAGATCTTGTTCTTGTTAAAGCCCAAATTCAGACTGGTGGTCCATGTAAAGTCCTTGGTGGAAATATTGCTGGTGTTGAGCGCAAACTCCCATCCCGTGTTCTCCATCGACGCCCAGTTGATGGTGGTCATGGCAAAACCGGTCTCAAGGGGCAGTTGCCGTGAGGAAATCAAATCTGTGGAACGACGATAGTAGTAGTCAACCGTCAGTCGGATGCGGTTATGCAGGAATGCTACATCAATTCCAGCATTCACGTTCTTGGTCTTCTCCCACTTGAGGTTGGGGTTCGGTGCCGTCTCGGCCGAGATGACAGTTTCAACGTTGCCTGGCAGAACAGAAGTCCTGTTGAATGTACCAATCAGATAGGGTGAAGTATTCTTGTCGATGTTACCCTGCAAACCGTATGAAGCACGCAGATTCAACTCGTCCAACCACTTGGCGTTTTCCATAAACTTCTCCTCTCCCACTCTCCAGAGTCCACTGAAGGAGTAAAGAGGCAAATAGCGATATTTCTTCGCCACACCAAACACGTCGGAACCATCGAAACGAACAGAACCGCCAAGGGTGTAGAGATGATTATAGGTGTAAGAACCTGTCGCGAACCACGACACATAAGCGTTTTCCTGATGACTCTCCTCATAGAGCGGATAACGCTGTCCGATACTTTCTGTAGGGAAGAGAACCGGTTGCGTAGTCAAGGTACGGGCGTCGTAGCCATACGCAGTAGAGGTCAAAATACCCGTCTCCACATGGCGCACTTCCGTACCACCCATCAATTCCACATCGTGTTTCTCAGCAAACCTTTGGTTCCATTCGAGCATCGCCTTCCATGTCCACTGGTCAGTATGTCCTTCCGTATTCTTGTTCATACCACCGTTAGGGAAGATGCTCTGGCGCACCCCGTCTATCATGTAGGTGGCATATGCTTTCGCCTTACGCATGGCATAAGAATCGTTACCTGCATAACGGGTCAGCGTATAGTTATCATGCTGAAGACCGTATTGCGAAGTGAGTTTCAAGTTTTGATTGAATTTCAGTTCGGCATCGAATATGGCCATGATGGCACGATCCTTGCGCTGCTTGGAGGTGTTGTAACGTTCCTCGAAGATATTGAAGTCGGGGGCTTCGTTCTCACGTCCTTGCACATTGCTGTCGTAATTATAGTAGCCATCAGCATCGTATGGTTCGAAGTACGGATTCGCCATACGCGAGTAATAAACAGGATTGGTAAAACCTCCTGAATCAGTCATATAACTCTTCTGCTTGCGCTGGTTGGCGAAAAGACTCGCACCGATTTTCAGCATCTTGTTCAGACGGAAGTCTGTCTTCAACGTGATATTGAAACGGTTGTTCTCCACACCTTTCACAGTACCCTGTTCATTGTAGTAGCCTGCCGAAGCATAGTAATGGGCATTGTCAGAACCTCCGCTCACACTGGCATTGTACTCTTGGTTGAGCACATTGCGGAAAAGGATATCGTTCCAGTCGGTATTGATGGTGCGAAGTCTATTGATGCGCTGCTGCGCCTGTGCCGAAAGGGCATCCCAACCACCAGTCTTGTAGGCGTTGAACTCACCCAGTTCATCAAGGATGTTCGCCACTCCGCCCTTATGCTGACGATAGTCGTAGTTGGTGCTCAGGAGCCCAAGCTCGAGATCCACCTTCTCATTGGCATTGAGCAGATTGAGACGGTCAATGCTGGTACGAGGGCTATACGTATATTTGGCAGAGAAGTTCACAACAGGACGGCCTATCTTTCCCTTCTTGGTCGTGATGACGATGACACCATTAG
>JAEEGG010023619.1_pt1 | contig 11995 bp, 9 predicted proteins | sample 9134161 | NCBI WGS metagenome assembly JAEEGG01 (sample SAMN16246543, study PRJNA631951) | gut metagenome | biome: gut microbiome; feature: rumen; material: CR-attached | host: Bos | place: Iran: Karaj | collected 2018-10 | reverse complement strand
GAATGGTGTCGCATCTTTTACAGAAGTACCCCACTTTCAACGAATTTGTAATCGCCAATACGCCTTCGCGACAGTTTTATCTATGCCAAAACCCAGTGCAATGCACTTATGGAGATTCGCCACGTTTAGATTTGCTTGACATAACATACGGAATGTTTGCTTCTGCAGTCTGGCTTGTTCCACAAATAGCTGATGTTAGCATCTGTTGCGGGCTAAAAGAAGACGCAAGCGAAGCACAAATCCAGTTAGTAGCAATGGCTATTGCGAGTAGATACAAATATCTGAAAACTGACGAAGTTATGCTCTTCTTCTTTAATTTCAAGGCGGGCATGTACGAACGATTCTATAGTTATTTTGATCCCCAAGTAATTGTGGGAAGCGTTAAGTCATTCTGCGATGAACGCGATACCATCATAACTGTTCACGAACGAGAGTTACAGCAAAAGAGAAATGAAGAAAATGCACCAAAAAGACAACGATATTTAAAATGAAACCAAACATTATTTTCACAAAATTGAACGCAGATTTATTCCAATTCTTGGCTAAATCTCAGACAAATGGAACATCACATATCGATGCTTTCCTATACTTATACGAGTGCCAAACAGATAACTTTGATGAGCTGGTGAAATACACCATCAACATTCCTTTCGACACAAAATACAAGCAACTTGCGGAAACATGGGGATGGGAAAGGAAGGCTGTCATGTCATTCCTAAGATCTCTCCAAAAGATGGGTGTTCTTGAAATCAAAAGGAGTTCTCGCTATATCTATATTCACATCAAAAATCTCGCTTGTTTGGATTCTGAAACCAAGGTAGAAACTGGAGATGATTCAACATAAGTTGGGCTTGCCCATAGTTCAATTATTCTCATCGGGAAGCCTAATTCCCCCCAAAGTTCAATTTTGGGGGAGCGATGGCAGCAAAACGAGCAAGCTCTAGCCATAGAATTTTCAGATAAGCCATAGTCCAACTCTCCTAACAATACAAGAGTGAGTTACATAAAGAGATGTAAGAGATTACGGACAAGTCAAATTGCTAGTCAAGAGGCAGCTACAAGTTATATGTAAAAAAACAAAAAATCTTGCAGGAAATAAAATATAAGCATTACCTTTGTACAATCAATGCAATATGTGATTATATCACAGACATTATAAAACGAGATGGAATGAATACAAACAAACATTATTATGGAGATAGCAGGCTGAACAATTACTGCGCATATTGTGGTGGTCCTGCTGAAACCGAAGACCATGTTCCGTCGCGGTGCTTTCTTGATAAGCCTTATCCACAAGATCTGCCTGTCATACCTTGCTGTCACAAATGCAATTATGAGTTCTCCAAAGACGAAGAATATGTCTCTTGTTTTATTGATTGCATGAAAGCCAATACTGCTATTCCTTGTAGGATTCAAAGGGAGAAGACTTGTAAGACTCTTTTGCACTCACCAAAACTGCAAGAGCGGATAGCCTCACAAATAAGGGACTTCGGTGGTTTGACCATATACGATTACGAAAAAGACAGGTTTGAGAAAGTCATACGTAAATTAGCGTTCGGACATTTGGCTTTTGAGAATGACATACTTTTGTGTGATAGCACATACAATATCTCTATGTGGTTACTCCCTGAGATGTCAGATTCGCAGAGACACACATTTTTTCAACCATACAATGGGACCCTGCTTCCAGAAGTTTGTAGTCATGGTTTAGAGCATGTTGTGTTACACTATGGAGATGGTGGCGTCCATTCCTTTTCTAGTTTTTGGAATACCGTCCAGAAGGGCCGATATAGCTATTGCGTGTCACCAGATGGGAACAAGGTGAAATTTGTTGTCGCAGATTACCTTGCTGTAGAAGTTTGCATAAAAATAGCGGTGTAAGAGGGCATATTTTGTTTGAATCAACTACTCAAAGGGCTTTAAAGTCACTTTTTATGAATAAAATTTGGTAATGTTGCTAACTTTTATTATATTTGCACTCGATTTTAATTAAATAAAGATGAGCGAAAGACCTCTTAATCGGCTTAAAGTGGTTCTTGTAGAGAACCAAAAGACTAGTAAATGGCTGGCAGAGCAATTGGGCGTCTCTGCCGTAACAGTTAGCAAGTGGTGTACCAACATGCACCAACCCGACTTGCAGACGTTGGCTAAGATTGCCGAATTGATTGGGTGTGAGAAACGAGAGCTAATCACTGAATAGAAATGTTTCAATGAGAAAGAAAGATTATACGGTCATTGATCTCTTTGCAGGAGCAGGAGGATTGTCACTCGGACTATATCTATCTGGGTGGCATGGTCTGTTTGCTATTGAGAAAAATCCTTTTGCTTTTGAAACACTGAAATACAATCTGATAGATAATAAGAAGCATTTCGACTGGCCCGAATGGTTCCCCAAGACTAATCACGATATCAATGAGGTCTTGAAGAACTATTCAGAACAACTTGAAGCATTACAAGGTAAGGTGGATTTAGTTGCAGGTGGACCGCCATGTCAGGGATTTTCGATGGCTGGCAAAAGAGTTAAGGACGATATTCGCAATCAGTTGGTGTTTTCTTATATAAAGTTTATCAAGTTGGTTCAGCCCAAGATGATTCTCTTTGAAAATGTCAAAGGCTTTACTTATGCATTTAACAAGAGGAAAAAGGAGGGTGTGGAGCCTTATTCGCAGATAGTTATTAAAGCACTTGAAGGATTAGGATATGCTGTCAAGCCTCATATAATAGATTTCTCAGAGTATGGTGTTCCTCAGCGACGTAAGCGTTTCATACTCGTTGGCATTAAGGATGGCTTATGCTCGCCAAATAAATTTGAGCAATTACTTAAAGAGAATCGTGATGCATTTTTAGCAGAACGGGGTCTTAATACTATTGTCACCTTGCAAGATGCTATATCCGATTTGCTTCGTAGCAATGGGGAACTACCGACACCTGACCGCAAAGGATTTAACTCAGGGAAATATGGCAAGTGTAAATTGACTGCGTATGAGAAATTAATGCGTGGGGACTATCCTGAGACACACGATGTTCCTAATAGTCATAGTTTTGCACATCATACAACAGACAAACTGAGTTGCTATAAACGTCTATTGGCTGAATATCCAGAACGAGGCAAACGTATCGATGGTAAAGCTCGTGAAGGATGGGGGATTAATCAACGGGGCATAACAGTTTTAGACCCTAACACAGTTTCACCAACGATTACAGGCCAACCTGACGATTATCTGCATTATGCAGAACCAAGAATTATGACTGTTCGAGAATGTGCTCGTATCCAGTCTTTTCCTGATTGGTATGAAATCCAAAAGAAATATACCACAGGTGGGCAGATGCGAAAGATAGAAGTACCCCGCTATTCTCAGGTAGGTAATGCTATACCACCGTTGTTCGCGGAGCAGGCTGGTAATGTACTAAAACAGATGTTGCAGTATGATAGATAATTTGCAATTTCGCGTCAGTGCAGAACTGAAAAACATTCTTGGTCGGGATTTGATTACAAGCCCCGACATAGCCATTTTGGAGTTGGTCAAGAACTCGTATGATGCTCATGCCTCAAAGGTGGAAATAACCTTTGATGATGATTATCTGTCAATTGCCGACAATGGCAAAGGTATGTCAAAGGACGATCTGATTAACAAATGGCTTTTTGTCGCCTATTCTGCAAAAAGTGACGGAACGGAAGATTTGTCTTATCGCGATAAATTTAAACGTCATTATGCCGGTGCAAAAGGTATTGGCCGCATGTCATGTGACCGATTAGCCAAGAAACTTATATTGACAACGAGGAGTGGAGAGGGGGATAAAACAGAAGTGCTTGAGGTCGATTGGCGTATTTTTGAAAAAAATAAGAAAAAGGAATTTGATACTATCGACATTCCGCATGAATCCTTAGATACAATTCCGATATTTCCCGCAGAATCTTCTACAGGAACAATCTTAGAGTTTAAAGGGCTTCATGATTCATGGTCTCGAGGAGACATCAAGCGACTAAGAAAATCTTTGGAGAAAATGATTAATCCATTTTCTGGAACTGACGATGATTTCAAGATAGAGATTGTTGCTCCAAAGATGAAGGAGGAAGACGACAATACAAAATCTCCATACGAAAAGGTGAATGGAGTGATTGAGAACTCAATTGCCGATGTTCTTAAACTCAAGACAACACAGATAGAAAGTCATTTACGAAATGGAGTTATCCATACCACTTTGACTGACCGTGGAATACTTATGTATGAAATTGAAGAGCAGAATAATGCTTTCTTTTTATTGGATACAGCCTCTGTCAGCCTATTCTTTCTTAATCGCGCGGCGAAATACAATTTTACCACCCAAATGGGGGTGGAGCCGGTCAATTATGGCAACGTATTTTTATTTCGCAACGGATTTCGTATTCTCCCATTTGGAGAAAGTGGAGATGACAGTTGGGGGTTGAACAAACGCCAACAACAAGGATATAATCGTTTTATTGGTACTCGTGATTTGTTTGGCCGAGTTGACGTGGAAACAGATGATGCTAATCTGATAAAAGAAAAAACAAGTCGTGATAGCGGACTAATAGAAACAGAAGCCTCACATCAATTGATGGATTATTTTACTCAAGTCCACCGACGTTTAGAACGCTATGTTGTAGGTGTGTTGTGGGGTGAAGGCTTCTTAAGAAAGGAGTATTTTGTCAATCAGGCTTCTGCAATGAGTGCCCGAAAACAATTAGAGGGCGATAAAGACTCTGATACAGCCAAGCACCTATATGGGAATATTGGTAGTAAGGTTGACTTTCTCCAGCTTATTAAATCTCTTGTTAATGACAAGTCAATTAGTGTGCTACAATACAATGAGGATTTGGCAAATATTGTTGCCAATCCTTCTGAAACAGAAGTGATTCAAGCACAAATGCTTGATGACGTCCGTAAATTGGCTGAGAAAACCAACGATTCCTATTTGTTAGACAAACTTTTGGAGTTTGAAAAACATATGGATGATTTGCGCCACCAAAAAGAAGAAGCAGAACGTAAAGAGGCCGAAGCAACAGAAAAAGCCGAAGAAGAAAAAAAGAAAAGGGAGCTTGCTGAGCGTGAGCGTGATGTCCAAATTCAGAAAAACAAGTATTTGGCTGCAACAAGAAACACCACAAAGGACGTGCAAGACCTGATACATGTTATTTTGATTTCTTCAAATGATGCTTTGGGTGTTATTTCAACGGCTAAAAGTCAATTGGCTAATAATGATGTAAATGAATTAAGGGCTACTTTGGATGAGTTTGAATACCATATTACCAAAATTAATAAATTGTCAAAGCTTATAACTAAAGCCGACTTAGCTTTGTTGGCACAAACAGGTTTGGTTGATATCCAAACATTTACGGAGGAATATTTGGCTAATTACAAAAAATCCTTTAAGGTACAGTATCATTCAACTCTCACAGAACCGTTAGAGAAAAAAATCTCCATATTGGATTTGTCCATAGTATTGGACAATCTAAAGAGTAATTCAGAGAAAGCCGGTGCAACGGAGTTGAGATTGGATTTTTCTCGGAATGGTCGTACTTATGTTGTTGATTTTACAGATAATGGCGTAGGGGTCGATTTGAATGTATTTACACCTGATAATATATTCGAAGAAGGGGTTACAAATCGCAGAGGTGGTTCTGGTATAGGACTAAGTACCATAAAAGAACGCATGAGAGAAAATCTGAACGGTGATATCGCATTTCTCGGGAATGGCTTACATTTTAAGACTGGAGCTACTTTCCGTTTAACATTTGAATAGTGATTATGAAGCAGAAAGAGAAAAGATGTATATTGGTGATTGATGATAAATCACAGACAGCGGTGGTTAATGGAATTAAGTCAAAACTCTCAAAAGATTTCGATTTGGATTTTATTGCTATTCGCACAGGTGCAGCAGATTTAAAGAAAGATGATTCTGAAGATTTGGACGTGGACAAACTGAAGTCTGAAATTGAATCCAAAATAAAAGGCAAGAGTATATATCTTGCACTAACTGATTTTGATTTGGAATGTTCCTATTTCACAGGGTTAGACGCTATTCATTTGGTACATGAATTTCGCAAGAAAGTGCGTTTTTTCATTTACTCAGGTAATTGGAATAAGGTTATAGCATCTGTTGTTGGACAGGAATACCAGAAAGCCTCAATAGAAGAACTTGTCGGAGGTGTCAATAAGTTGATAAAAGCTCAGATTATTGATTGTATTGAAAGAGCGGACTATCAGGAAACTCTGATTGATTATTTGAAAAAAGACAAAGTTGATTCTATCGAACATCGGCTGGCTACATTATTACGAGCAAACGGTGAGATGAAATTTGAGTCATGCTTCCCGGATTTCAAAGGAATGACATTCAATGAAATTGCCGATATGATAGATGAACATTCTGATGCTCGTACGGATGATTGGATAGAGGCAGTTTTAATTCAAACTATCGCTTATCTTGTAAAGGTGAATCAATGAGCAAGACGGTTTGTATATATCCAGAAGATGCCACAACGACATTTTTGTTGCCATTATATGAGCATATATGTAATGTCTTGAATGCTGTTGGTATTCATAACGACACAACGGACGAAGATGATGCGTTGGATAAAATTTATAAAGAAATTGAAGATGCAGATTTAATATTGTTCCTTGGTCATGGCAATAGTGCGAACTTATATGGTAGTCGATTAGACAATGTTGTATTTGAGGAAAGTAATCATCAATTACTGAAAGATAAAACCTTATTTTTGTTGGCATGCAATTCAGCTGATTTCATTCATAGGTTTGGATACACCAATGCAATTGGCTTTGATTTCCTTCCTACGAGTTTGGATGATGTCAGAACTCAACGAATGCTGCATAATATACGAATTGAAGAACTTGAAAGAGCTGATGTTAACGTATACAAAGATTCGTTAGTTCATATCTTTATTAATACAATTTCTAAGGAAACTATGACGGACTTTCATTTGTTTAAGGAACGATTGAAGTTTAATGTAAGCCAGGGAATAGTAGATTGTCTTATAAATAAGAAATCTACTAACTATAGAGTAGTTGCAGACGAACTATATTATCTCTATAAAGATAAGGATATAAGATAAATATGGCAATAGAAATAAGGGTTGCAAACAAATAGATATAATTATGATACCTAACGAAGATCAATTTGATGATTTCAAAGTGCCGGAAGCTACAGCCTATGTAAATGAAGCTATTGGCAAAGTGTTTGAAAAAGAATTAACTGAGGTCGAGCAGTTCAAAGAGGATCTTGACGACCAGCTATTGATGGCTGACAATCCTCAGGATGAACTGACAGAAATGATTATCGGTTATATCCAAGGAGCGGGTGACGTAAACCAAGTTAACATCTGTTCATACCGTGCCAAGAACGGTGTGGGCATTGATGCCTGGGGCTTCAGCGGAGATGAAGATTTGACAACCATCGACCTGTTCCTCACACTATATGTTGACCCAAACGAAAATAGTAAAATTTCAGCAAATGATCTCGACAGACATTTCAACTGGTTGAATCGTTTCTATGACCAATCAAAAGTAGGAGCAATCTTCTCCAAGATTAGTGAAGGCAAGAGTGACCTTTATCAAGTTGCCCAGCTCATTAACCAAACATCCAATATTGACCGTATTCGCCTGTTCCTGCTAACGAATGCCATCATGCCATCCAGTTATGATAAACCGAATACGGAGTTGGAATCTGGTACCAGTTGTGAATTCTATGTATGGGATGCAAAGCGAGTCATGCAGCAGGATCACATCATATCAGGCAAGAGCCCTATCATAGTGGATTTTGAAGGCGACTACAATTGTACTCTTCCATGTATTAAGATGCCGGATGTTTCCGACAAGGTTTCATGTTATCTCTGTATTATCCCAGGCATTGTGCTGCAGCAGGTATATCACAAATATCATCAGCAGATACTTGAGATGAATGTTCGAACGTTCTTACAGTTCAAAGGTGCTTCGAACAAAGGCATACGTGACACCTTAATTGGGCACAAAGCGACAATGAGGGAAAAATTGAAAGGCATTGAAGATTCAGAACCGGAACCAGACATGTTCTTCGCCTATAACAATGGTATTTCCGCTACAGCATCAGAAATTAAGTTGAATGATGAAGGAAACGCTATCACCCGAATCAAATCATGGCAGATTGTTAATGGTGGTCAGACCACTGCTGCCATCCATGCTGTAATGAGCATGAAAGACGTTGATGTCACTGAGTTGACTAAGGTCTATGTCGCCATGAAAATATCCGTGATCAAGGATAAAGACGAACTGCCATTAGTCGTACCACGAATCTCCAGATTCGCCAATACTCAGTCTGCTGTTAAGAAGTCTGACTTCAACATCAATGAGCAATTCCTTGTTGAACTTGAACAGCGTTCTCGTGAAGAATGGGTTATGAACTCTTGTGGCAAGCCGGTCTCAAAATGGTTCTTCGAGCGAACTCGTGGTCAGTATCTTGACAAGGCCAAGCGTGGCGGTACGAAGGCAGAAAAGGAGTTCTATGCTGAATACCCAAAGACACAGATGTTCGACAAGACCATGCTTTCGAAATTTATGATGGCATGGGACCAAAACCCTGCAAGTGTATGTAAGGGCGGAGAGAACAACTATGGTGTTTTCTTTACTCGTATGAAACAGCAGGGAGTACGTTTTGATACCACAAGATACCACAGAACCATAGCGAAAGCAATATTATTCAAGGCTGTTGATGCTTTATATGGAAAAGATGGATTGGCATTGCCTGGTTACAAGTCAAATATGGTGGCATATACTGTATCGTTGCTGTCTCACCTCTCAGGAAAAGCATTGAATTTGGACACTATTTGGAAAGAGCAATGTGTTATTTCGCCATCTGTTTACAATGAATTGACCATTGACATATATAGTGTATATGCCAAATTACTTGTTGGTGCCGAACATGTCACCTACAAAGTGAAGGAAAGTTATACCACTACAGAGGGTAAACGCAGGAACAGGTATGTCCCCAAGAGCATTCCCGATGAAGATATCAAGCTCGTCAAAGGAACTCTGCTATATCAGGTCCTTCAATACGTTAAGAAGATAGAGCCTATCATATATAGCCACATCTTCGATGTCAACGAAGGAGAGAATATCAATGAGTGGACTAAAAAGACTCAATGTTGGGACTCTCTTAAAATCAAAGCGACAAACCAAGGTACAAGTATTAATATTCCACAAAACCTATGTTCAGCGACAGGTGATATGGATATTGAGGTAACAGAAGGTCAACAGAAGTTTATAAATGAAGCAGCTGAGATTGATTCTGAAACATGGTTCAGTATTAATAGTTGGTCTAAAGACAATCCAGGAGAACTAACTCCTAAAGAGCAGGCATTCGTAGGTCAGGTTGCATGGAACATGAAACGTAACAAGCCTTTGACATATAAGCAGTCGAAATGGGCTTTGGAAATCCTTGATAAAGCAAAGGATGCAGGTTGGACAGAAAATGAATGAAGAGCTGATACGTGAGTCATATTTGGACCAGGAGGTTGATGTTGTCAAGCCGTTTGAAGGTCCTGCAATTCGCTTCTCTCATATAGAAGCGAACAATGATGGCTTGCGTCCATATCAGTCAGAAATGAAACAAGAGATCTACAACCTGTGGGATCACATAGACAATGTCATGCTCCAAATGCCCACGGGAACTGGTAAGACCATTGTTTTTACATCCATTGTTCGTGACATCCGCAAATGGTGTCAGCGAAATAGCAAGGAGTCCAAAATACTGATAATTGCCCACCGTAAAGAATTGATTGAACAAGCCAGCAACAAGCTAGGTAGCCTGTCTCATGGAATCATTCAAAGCGGTAAGCCACAGCAGTTATCACTTCCAATCCAGGTTGCATCTATCCAAACTTTCATGAGTCGCAGGAACTATGAAACTATGCGCCTACAACGCTTTGATTTCATAATTATTGACGAGGCACACCATTCAATGGCTCCTGGATATCAGAAGTTGTGGGACATGTTCCCAAAAAGTAAAAAACTTGGAGTTACAGCTACACCGTGGCGAATGAGTCACTCCGGTTTCACATCTTTGTTTGGGGACATTGTGCTTTCGCGCAGTATTGAGTGGTTTGTCAACAATGGCTACCTTTCAAACTACGACTATATCTCCATCGCGCGCAATTCCGAGATCCAACATGAGATTAACTCTATTGAGCGATATGGCGCTGACGGCGACTATTTAGAGGCAGAATTGAGCAATCTGTTTGATAAGGACAAGATTCGCGCCGAACTCTATAAGAGTTACAAGCAGTATGCCAAAGGCAAGAAGGGAATTATCTATGCCATCGATCGAAAACATGCAGCAAACATCACAGAGTTATACTCCGTTAATGGAGTAAAAGCATGCATGATTGACGGAACAACTCCTGCAGATGAACGTCAAGAGTTAATAGATTCTTTCAAGGGTGGTGCAATTGAGGTGATAGTTAATGTGAATATCTTCTCAGAAGGTTTTGACTGTCCTGATATCGAGTTCATACAATTGGCTCGTCCAACTAAATCGTTAGCATTATACTTACAACAAGTCGGTCGAGCCTTACGTATATCACCAAATAAAACCAGCTCCATCATCCTTGACAATGTTGGACTTTACAACCGTTTTGGTACTCCTATGGCTAATCGCCGCTGGCATTATCACTTCATTGGTCATGATGAGGGTGAAGGGTTCAATGACGGTTCTGGTATTACTCGCGATATTGTCTTCGACCCACAGGAACGTGAGCCTGATTATAGTGAGGGCAATGAGGCTATGGTTGTGGTAGAGCACACTACTGGTGGCAAGCAGGTGAGAACAGAAGATGCTAACAATGCTGTTGCACTGGGAGAATATAATATTTACCGCAAGAATGGACTCTATGGTGTATGTGATCACAATAACCGCACTTTAGTTCCTCCAGTATATGAGGACATGCATCCATATTGTGGCGGCTATATTCCGTTTAAGCAGAATGGAAAATGGGGCATAATGCTAAAAAACGGAACCATTAAAGTAAAACCGAAGTACTTTTATATCGGCCCATTCATAGAGGGAATAGCCGAAGTGCAAAATAGAGAGAATGACCTCATATATCATATTAACGACAAGTTAGAAAGAATTGAATAAGAATATACAGGAAACGCCTTTAGACTTAGAAGGATTAAGTTGGTCTTTACGGCAATTCTCTTCGCCAAACAAGACAGTACGCCTGGCCACAACATTTAGTGGAATAGGTGCTATAGAGTATGCATTTAAGCGTTTAAGAATAAAGCATGAAATAGTGTTTGCTGGCGATATTAATGACAAATGCAAAACATCTTATCTTGCAAACTATGCTATTACTAATGAATTATGGCATAGCGATATTCATCAGCTTGATGCAAGACCATATAGAAATCAAGTCGATTTATTGGTAGGCGGAGCTCCTTGTCAGGCGTTTTCCATCGTAGGCAATAGAAAGGGATTTGATGATACAAGAGGAACTCTATTTAGAGAATTTGCGCGCATTATAAAAGAATGTAATCCTAAAGTCTTCATTTTTGAAAATGTCCAGGGGCTTTATAATCACGACAATGGACAAACATGGGAAGTCATAAGCAACACCTTTAGGGATTATTGCGGATATCATATTTTCTTTAGAAGATTGAACAGCAAAAATTACGGTATTCCTCAGCACCGGGAAAGATTATATTGCGTAGGTTTTAGAAAACAAACCGATTTCCTTTTCCCAGCACCAATAGGATGTCCATATGTTATGTATGATTTCATGGAAGATTATCGAGGAGGCAATTATTACTTAAAAGAATATGACTGCAAGGTTTTGACCCCCAATAAAGGACGCAGTAAGAAGCTCGCTATGGGTGAAGTATTACCAGAATACAATGAGTTTGTCTTCAAGTGCTCAGATGTAGAAGATAAACATTATTTGTCCCAGTCTGTGTCTGACTACGTTTTGGCAGGGGGATCCAAAAGTTTT
>JAEEGG010023613.1_pt1 | contig 11997 bp, 14 predicted proteins | sample 9134161 | NCBI WGS metagenome assembly JAEEGG01 (sample SAMN16246543, study PRJNA631951) | gut metagenome | biome: gut microbiome; feature: rumen; material: CR-attached | host: Bos | place: Iran: Karaj | collected 2018-10 | reverse complement strand
TCTATATAATGTGTAACGAGCTCCAAAGTGGCGCGGGAATTATAACCTGCAGCAAGAAAGTCTCTCATAATCTGTTCGACTTTCATGCACCCCTCCCCGAAAATCAGATGGGTCTCATCGTACCCATTGCTGTCTGCCAAATGAAGGTGGACGAATCGGTTGCCCAAGATACGAGCATAGTTCACTGGATCTTCTCCCATAACAAACGGAACTACCACATCGCACATGCCGAAGAGCAAGGGAGACGCGATGCTGTCAAGCACGTCAGCAAGTTCTTCTGGATGCGTACAGGTATCTGATTCCAACGGAGTCAGTGTTTCCAGCACCACAGGCTGCTCCCGTGCTTCGGCTTCACGCCTTATTCTATCGAGAGAGCACAGGAGTCGTTCCTTACGCTCTGGATAAGGGAGAAATCCGCTGTGGCCCATAGAGATCAGGACAAAAGCGACGCCCAGTTCCTTTCCGCAGCGTATAGCACAGGTAAGGTAGTCCATGGCGTCTTCCCACTGCCTGTGAGTCCCCATCATATAATTAAATGGATAGGCATTGTGTTCCGGAGTATAAATCTCCACCGGCATATGATATTCGTCCGCCAGTCGTCGCACCATCTCTATTTCTCCGCTAAGCAGATCCGGCGGATAGGCGTGGGGACGCCCTCCCCACAGTTCGACGTAGTCATATCCAAAAGCTGAAGCGTCCGAGAAAGCCTGCTCCAGAGGCAAGCGCTGATAAGGACAGGTAAAAAGCCCCCATCTCATTGTATCACAACCTCACAGGAAGAGAAAGGCAGACCGGAGCCTGCCTTTCTCTTCGTTAATAATCCATCTTTCGATAGAACCTCCTGTCGTTCATGTCGTGTCCGCTCAATGCCTCCAGATGCGCATCGATCCGGTTAGTCACGGCATGCATGACGAGATGACTCACGTTACCCCGGTAGATTTCATCAATACCGGCAAGCGGGTAATTACGTGTATCAATAACAGTAAAATTCCGCGATACTTTTTCCAAAAACCTGACCACACGTTCGCCGAGGCAGCGTTGAGTATCCTCCCCGACGAAAACAGTTACCGGGGTATCTGGTTCTATGATTTCAAGCATCCCATGGAAGAATTCCGCAGCATGAATAGACTTGGTTCTCATCCAATGCATCTCTTCCCAGTAACACATTCCATAGGAGTACACCGCTCCATAAAGAGTTCCCGCCCCCACGAAATAATGAAGAGCATCATCTTTGTGCCGTGATGCAAAATCCGCGCCAAAAGCATCTGCCTGCTTTTCTGCGGCCGTAACAGCCTCAGGAAGGCAGCGGTCGAATTGGGCGTACATTGCATCATACTCTGGGAATTCTCCTGCGCTAAACAGGAACCGGTCAGCAGTCATAAAGAATTTCAGCTGCTCATTCTTTGGAAAAGTAATGCAATGGTCTACAATTCCGGTCAGGGCAGAGGCTGCCTTGTCAATAAATCCCAGGATGATCGCTCCGGATTTCCGAGCCAGGGACACAGCATCTATGATTTCTTTGGTCGTACCGGTAACTGAGGAAATAACTACCATAGTCCCTGGTCCAACCCGACGATCTCCTGTGGTGCAATACTCTGCTGCGTTGAGGGCGAAGACCTCAAGCGTCGTACGCTCCTTCATATGGCAGAGCGCCTGCAGGCAGCTTGCCCAGGTACCGCCGATACCAAGCCAGCAGATATTGCGGAAAGAACCTCCCTGCCAAAAGGCGTCTACGATTGATTCAATCTCTGACCGGAGAGCTAGAGTTCCCCGGATGCTGTCAATCTGTTTCTGTTCGTCAAACTTGATCAAAGACTCGTTCCTCTCAGCCAGCCTTCAGCATCTGATAGTATTTATCGTAAACGGTGATGGCATCACCGACATCTTCCTGGAAGAAGATGTTGGTCTTGTAGTCGAAATCAAAGGCCGGGCCGTTACGATATTCCTCAGAAGCAGCCGCAACGGCGGCATCGTTCGGGCAGGAGTAGGGGTTATCGACAAGATTTGCTGCCATAACCTCGGGATCGCAGATATAATTGAGGAATGCATAGGCATCATCCATGTGCTGAGCGCCCTTCGGGATGACAAACAGATCGAAGCCAAGCTGAACGGGATCCTTGGTAAACGGAGCAACGATAAGCTTATTGTCCTCGCCGAGCTGAGCCATGGCCTCTGCAGTATTGCCGTCATAGGTAAACATGCAGGAGATGGTGCCGTTGACGATATTGGTTTCCGTGGAACCGTATGCCAGAACGTTTTCGTTATACTTTACGAGCCATTCATACGCTTCAGCGATCTCTTTCTCGTCTCTGGAGTTGGGATCGTACCCGAGAGCGATCAGCGCTATGGGGAACAGATTGCGCGCGCCGTCAACAGAACCGATCTGACCCTTCATTTCCGGACGGATCAGGTCGTTATAGCAGGTGATTTCAATCGGGCAGCGTTCCGTATCGTAAACAACATAAATGTAGTTCATCAGATAAGGAACACAGTAATCCTGATTCTGCTCAGACCAGTATGCTTTATTGATGTTCTTGGAATTGGGGATTTTGGACAGATCCAGCTTCTCCAGATATCCGCCGGCAATCAGAGACTCCATATAGGCATCGCAAGTCATGATCAGGTCATATCCATCTCCTGCACCGGCTGTTAGTTTGGTGATGGAATCCGCATTGTCGTTCATGTAACTGAGATTCACTCTCACGCCGTACTCATCCTCAAAGTTTGCGATCAGGTCGTCAGAGATATAATCGCTCCACATGAAGATGTTGATTTCCTTGCGTTCGGCTGCGCTGGCCGTGATACCCAAGCTGAGCATCATTGCAAGTGCGATGATCAATGCCAGTGTCTTTTTCATGTTCTTTCCTCCTGAATAGAATTGGTTTATTTTTCGGCCATGTTTGACATGGCGGAAATACGGGCTTCCGATTCTGCAATTTCCCGGGCTTCCTTCTTAGCCCTAAGACGCTGGAAAAAGTTTATCAACAGCATGCAGACGACCATGAATAATACCATCAGCGTGGTAAGAGCATTGATATCCGGTGTGATTCCGGTGCGGTTTACCGACAGAATCAGGACCGGGAGTGTCGATTGACGCGCACTGGCCAGCATATTGGACATGATGACATCATCAATTGACAGCGTAAAGCTCAGAAACGCAGCGGACATGATACCCGGCATGATACTGGGAATTGTGACACGCCAGAACGTTTGGACACGATTTGCTCCAAGATCCATGGAAGCCTCCTGGAGCGTGTCATTGTCTCCGCTGATTCGGCCTTTGATGGTGACCACGGCATAGGGAATGCAGAATGTACAGTGTCCTATGACGATGGTGCCCATACCCAGCTTCAGGCCAACCGTCATAAAAATGATCAGCATGGCAACCGCAAGGACAATCTCAGGTACAACGATAGGCACATAGAGCATCAGATTGATAAATTTCTTCCCTCGGAACTGGAATTTCTTCAGGCCGATTCCTCCGAGGACGCCGATTATCACACTGATCAGAGTTGCAATCACGGCGATGATAATCGAGTAGATCAAAGACTCCCACAAATCATGATTACGGAAGGAAAAGAGTTTGCCGTACCACATGGTGGTGAAGCCTTCCCAGGAATAGTTTCGCTTTGCATTATTAAATGAGAACTGAATCATCACGAGAACCGGGATGTAAAAAATGGCGTAGATGATTGAAGCATAAATGGTGCTCCAGAAACGGCGGCGCTTTTCTCTGGCAAGTTTGCGGTTCAGCACTTTTTCCATCTCACAACACCTCCATGTCCTCAATGCTGGCGAAACGGGAGTACAGGAAGATCAGAAGAGCTGTGATCAACAGCAGCAGCACGCTCAAGGCAGCTCCAAGAGGCCAGTTTCGTATGGTTCCAAATTGGTTTTTAATTATATTGCCGATATAGAGAACCTTGCCGCCGCCAAGCATGTCTGTAATCGTGTATGTGCCCAAAGCTGGGATAAATGTCAGAATGATAGCGGAGAGGATGCCCGGAAATGTCAGTGGAAGCGTAACCCGAAGAAAAGTGATCGAAGGTTTTGCTCCCAGATCCGCCGATGCTTCCAAGGTAGACTTCTGCAGCTTCTCAATGGAAGCATACAGGGGAAGAACCGCAAATGGCAGAAAGTTTGTTATCAGGCCCAGTAGAACAAGCCCATCCGTGTAAATAAACGTAATGGGTTTGTCAATCAGACCGGTTGCCAGCAGAGCTTTGTTTACAGGGCCGTTGGTCTGAAACAGGAGCATCCAGGCGTTAAGCCGCATAAGAGAATTGGTCCAAAGCGGGATCATCAGAAGCATGATCAGCCGGGAAGCAACATCTGCGGGCTTTCTTGCAATAAAATATGCGAACGGATATCCTAACAGCAGGCAGGTAATCGTCGTAACGAATGCTACGCGCAGACTCTTCAGAATAACATTCAGATAAATGACATCTGCCAGCGTTTTATAGGATTCAAGAGTCGGAACATATTCTACGCCGCCAAACGTTCCGCGCGTCATAAAGCTTATGAAAACAATAAACAGCATGGGAATGGTTACAAACAGGATCATCCAGAGTGAGACTGGACCAACCTGTGCAATCATGGGCAGTCTGCTGTGTTTTTTCTTCTCAGCAGTCTCCGTCATGATCTCACCTCTCTGGGCTCCAGATGAATCGGGACCGATTTTCCAGGATCCCACCAGAGGTAACGCTCATCACCCTCCCTAAGATCCGGATCAATCTCAAAACGTGTAAATTTCAATTCCTGACCGCTTTCCAGGTCCAGGCTTGTTTTCAGCACAGTACCCATATAGATAAAATCCTTAACCCGAGCACGAATAGTGAAACCGGGTCTCGGTTTCCGGCTAACGCTCAGATACTCAGGACGTATTGATACACAGACACTCTCTCCGTTCTGAAAGCCTTCCCCGCTTGTCAAAATCATACCGTCGGCAGTCTCAACGGAAATCATATTCCCGTCCATTTCACGGACAGTTCCGTCCAGGATATTAGACTCTCCTATAAAGTCTGCAACAAAACGGCAGCATGGATGTTCATAGATTTCAAGCGGGCTGCCAATCTGAAGAATAACTCCGTCTCGCATGACAGCGATACGGTCTGACATGGTCATAGCCTCTTCCTGATCATGGGTGACGTAAACAAAAGTGATTCCCAGTTTTTTCTGAAGACGCTTCAATTCAATCTGCATCTGCTTACGCAGTTTCAGATCAAGTGCGCCTAACGGCTCATCCAGGAGAAGGACCCGGGGATTGTTGATAAGGGCGCGGGCAATGGCTACTCTCTGCTTCTGCCCGCCTGAAAGTGCATCCGGCTTCCGCTTCTCATAGCCGGACATCTGCACAAGGGCGAGCATTTCATCCACTTTTGCCCGAATTTCTGCCTTGGGCACCTTGCGGATGGATGGGCCGTATGCGACATTGTCAAAGACCGTCATATGCGGGAACAGAGAATAATTCTGAAATACTGTATTGACGTCTCTTTGATAAGGTTCCTTTTCCTCAACTCTCTCGCCCTGAACCTCAATAATTCCACCATTCGCGTCTTCAAACCCGGCGATCATACGCAGGGTTGTTGTTTTTCCGCAGCCTGAAGGACCCAGAAGGGTCAGGAACTCACCCTCCATAATTTCCAGATCCATGTTCTTGACAACATGATTATCTCCATACCACTTGTCTACATTTCGGAGAGAAACAATACTTTTCGGCAAGCCATCCACCTCTTTCCAAGGGCATCATGATTGTTGCATTATAATACAACTATAAATGATTCTTATACCATTTTCAAGTTTAAATTTGTCTATTCTCTGATTTTTCTGGAATTTTGCACGGATTTCCTGATTGTTATCATGATATTGCAAAGAAAACCACGCATTCACATCTCGGAATACGTGGTTCTTAATATAATTCTACTGTAATTTTATACCAATTTGGATTTTGTATAAAATGATGCTATGATTCGTGATTACTGTAATGGACTATAAACTCCGTTCGATCACCGCGGATAAAATTACGGGCAAACTCAATAACGCGACCTCCAGTATCTCTGACCTGATAGGAAAACTCCATGACAGCCTGTCCAGGGCTAAGATCGATGAGTTTTGAGAAAGACGGTTCCAGCGTCGTAATTCTTAAAACCTGGTTTGCCACATCGAGTTGAATCCCGTTCCAGGTATAGGCATCATAGATTGAGAACAGGCCAATATCGATGTCGCCCAGTCCCGGTATCAAGTCATATGGAATATAGATTTCTTCCAGGGCCAGTGCCTCTCCGTTTGCATAGTCCACCCTTCGAATATACCAGACAGGATCCTGAGGAGATAGTTCCAGAAGCCGTGCATAGTAAGGTCCTGCATCCCTAACAGCTTTGATCAGGACCCTTGTGCTGGCATCCTTTCCACGTTCTCTCATGGTGTGGCGATATCCGCCCAGAGATTCAAGGTCGCGTTCGGTCTTTGGTCCATTGACGAACATTCCCTTTCCCTGAACAACCTTTATCAATCCCTCGTTCTCAAGAGCCGCCAATGCGCTGCGAACAGAAATCCGATTCAGGCCATAAGTCTCCGCCAGTTGATTTTCAGACGGAATCGCCGTTCCGGGGGGATATTCTCCCTCTTCGATTTTACTGCGTATGACCTCCCTCAGCTGGATGTACAGCGGTGATCGATAGCTGATCTGACTCAAGCCTCATCCCTCCCATTCTGCCACCGCAGGATACTGGCTAATTCCATCCGGTCTGCCCTGCCTACTGTTCGGCAATATTCTATTACCGTTCCATCCGGACTGTCCGTTTGGCTGACAATCCAGAACACCGGGGATCCAGGGGTTATTCCCAAGTGTGCTGCCTCCTCCTCTGTTGCAAGGGTTACACTTGTCTTCTCTTCGCCATGGTCCAATTCCAGACAGTAATTCTCTCTCAGCAGTGTAAACAGAGAACCGTTCACCAGATCATGCTGATCCAGGTTTGGAGCCAGTTCTACCGGTATAAAGGCAGTCTCCAGTAATACAGGCATTCCATCAAGCATTCGCAGCCGAGATATTCTATAAAGCTTTTCCCCAAGCATCCGTCGGAATCGCCGGGAGAGGTGTTTGTCACACTCCACAATGGTGAAAGAGAGCAATCTGGTCTCAGGCTGGAATCCTCCAGCAAAGGCATATTCGGTAAAACTCTGCAGATCCTGAAGAGTCCTGCGAAATCGAGGCGTAAGACAGGTACCGCTTCCCTGGGTAGAGCTGAGTCGTCCTTCGGCCTCAAGGCGGGCAATGGCACTTCGCAAAGTAGTACGGTTCAAACCCCACATACGGCACATTTCCCGTTCCGGAGGAAGTCTGTCTCCAACTTTAAGCCCCTGCTCTAGGATATAGGCTTCTATTTGCTCTTGTGCCCGCTCCCGTGGTTTCGGGGTATATATCTGCATATAATCCCCTCCTCTTTTTCATTTTACGCTGTTCTTCTTTCCTGTGTAATGCGTTGCATGGAGCTTTTCGAGAACAGGATTTCCGTTTTATGAGAATCGGAGAATCCGGCTTTTTGCTCCCCATTGTCGGTAATCTGTCATGGTATTCAGTTTATCACAAGTGTAAGAATCAAACAACAAAAAACAAAGCAGGATGATTCCAATTCAACGTATTGCAGCTTCAAAGAAAAAAAAGAAATACCGCCTGTCATGGTAACTTGGCTGCAAGCTGGTATAATCTCATCTTGACAATATCCATGTGATATCGGAATGGATGAAAAGAGGGCTGTGAAGTCCCAGTGAGTTTTTCCTCCCCTTTTCTTCTCAGCAGTGTTTTCGTCTTCAGCATTCTTTCTGCTAATAAGGATCAAACGAGCACTTCGCCCCTCGAAGCCAAACCAACAGTTCTGTGTTAACTTACCTGACATCCTATCAGGATTACCCATTGACTAAGTGTGTTATTTTTTCTATACTGTAGCAGAAATAATTCGCTATAATCTGGAGGGATCATTTGATGAAGATTGCGCTTGCCCAAATGAAAATGTCCGAAAGCATCATAGATAACTTTGCGAAATCGCTCGCCTTGATACAATCTGCAGCAAAGGCAGGGGCGAAACTGATTTGCTTTCCGGAAATCCAGCTTTCCCCTTTCTTCCCTCAGTATGAGAACCAGGACGCATCTGCGTGGATTATTCCATCGGAAAGCTCGTTCATTGACGAGATTCGAAACGCGTGCAAATCAGCCGGGATATTTGCCTCACCGAACTTCTATGTAGAGGAATCCGGCAAGCGCTATGACATGAGCCTGTTAATCAGCGACACTGGGGCTGTTCTCGGCAGGCAGAAGATGGTGCACATTGCTCAGGCGGCCTGCTTCTATGAACAGGACTATTATACCCCGTCAGAAGAAGGTTTTCAGGTCTTTGATACGTCCCTCGGGAAAATCGGGATCGTGGTCTGCTTTGACCGCCACTATCCTGAGAGCGTTAGAACTTCTGCACTCAAAGGTGCCGAATTGATACTGATCCCGACGGCCAATACAAAGTCCGAGCCGTCTGAGCTGTTCCAATGGGAGGTGAAAATCCAGGCTTTTCAAAACAGCGTCAATATCGCCATGTGCAACCGTACCGGGCTGGAAGGGAAGATGGATTTCTCTGGAGAATCCATTGTGGCAGACTATAACGGGAGCACGCTTGCCCTGGCAGATGACAACGAGCAACTGCTTTTCGCTGACGTCAACATGTCTGCGGCAAGTCAGGCCAGGGAGATCAAACCATATACATCGCTGCGCAGGCCAGAGCTGTACTTTTAGTTCGATTTACAAGCTGAAGAAATCGAAGACTCATATTAATACTATGTCTTAATCGTTTTATGCCACCGCACTGGCGGCGTCGTCATTCAACCACCCTTCGATATCCGTCCGGATCTGTATCACCTTCCGTGCTGATAAGAAGAATCACAGAATTCTCATCAATATGAAACAGTCTCCTTAATTCATCTGATTGCAGAATAGAAAGAAGCAGGCCGTATGTTACTGCGCCGGATTCCCCGGATACAACTGCCGGGTCTGAGCCCACCGGATTGGCATACGCCCTCATTCCCTGTTCCGTAACGGAGTCTTTGCAGGCGCAGAAGCAGGCAGAGCAATCCCGAAGAACAGGCCTTTGAATGCTTTCAGGCCAAATCGGGACGATTCGTCCTTGACATAGATCGCCTTTACCCCGTTTTCCTTGGCTGCATCCTTTAGAGAGACGAGAGAAGTCTCTTTGTAAGAAGGAATGCTTTCGTGGAAGCGGAGCGCCTTTTCTGCTTCTGTCAGGGAGAACAGGCGTGTCCTGCTGTATCTCTCAGGCTCGCGGCAGATCAGTTTAAACTGATCAAAGAAATGCTCTATCATGATTATCGTTTCCTCTGTTGGACATGTCAGGGTACAGGTTTCCTCTACGCTCCTGAGGTCCCCTCATAATATATAGCACTCAACATGAATGATAGCAATGATGTAATCTCTGTTCTTGCAGAGCAGATTAATGCACTAAAAGCAGAATTCAAGCTCATAGATCCACATACTCGTTTATTATTGACAGGAATGGCCTCTTCCATTACAATGCTTTTTACTTACCTGTAACCAGATAAGGATGTGGTGAAACAACATGAAGCTGTCACTCAGGAAGAAAATCATTATTGTGCTGGTGGTCTTTGCCGTGCTTCTGAGTTCCGTTGCTGCCTTCGTCAGTTGGAGAACGATCTCCCGGATGAGCGACCGGCAGTATAAGAACAGGGCCGACGAACTGGCCGCAACCGTTGCCAGGGTCATCCAGGTGGAGGACGCGAAGCTTCTGCGGGACAGGATTCTTGGCATTTACAGATCTTCGGAAAATAAGGTCAGCAGTGAAGACTGGGGAAGCGAGGCGTTTGACGCCTACGTCGCACAGTTTGCCGGGCAGGAGGAGACCGAAGAATTCCGGCGGCTTCTGCAGCAGTTGAGAACGCTGCAGGAGGTCAATTCCGTTGACTGCCTCTACCTGATCTGGGTGGAACCGGCAGATGAAGCCTGGATCTATCTTGTGGATGCGGCCTTGGAGGACCCCTGTCCCCCCGGCGTGTTTGACCCCCTGTATGAGTTTAACAAGCCGGCGCTGGAGAATCCGAAGGGAGGCTTTCCGGCATACATCACGAATACGGAAGAATACGGCTGGCTGGTTACGGCGGCAGCGGCTGTCCTTGATGAGGAAGGGCAGATCGCGTGCTATGCTGCGGTGGACATTTCGATGGATGCGATCAAGGCACAGCAGCATGAATTCATCACCACGCTGATTGCTGCGCTCATGCTTCTGACGGTCTGCCTGTGCGTTCTCGTCATCGGATATGTGAACCGATATGTGATCCGGCCCGTGAACCAGCTTTCGGAGGCCGCCTTACGCTACCGGAACCCTGAAACGAAGGAGCGGACCACCTTTGAGACGCTGAACATCCATACCGGCGACGAGCTTGAAAGTCTGCAGAACTCCATGATTCAGATGGAAAAGGACATTGACACCTATATTGAGAATCTGGTTCAGACGCGCGCGCAGCTGAAAACGACGCGGATGGAAGCGGATCAGATGAATAAACTGGCGCACAAAGATGCGCTGACAGGTCTGGGGAATAAGCTGGCCTACGACAAGGCTCTTCAGCTGCTGAACCAGGAACTGAAGCAGGGCAGGACGGCCTTTGGCGTTGCCGTGATCGACCTGAACGACCTGAAGAAAATCAACGATGCCTATGGACACGACTGCGGAAGCATGAGTTTGAGGCAAATCAGCTCACTGATCTGCAATACCTTTGTCCATTCTCCGGTTTTCAGAATCGGCGGTGATGAATTCACGGTAGTTTTGCGTGGGAATGATTATGACCGGATTGAAGAGCTGGTTTCCTCGTTTTATGCGGCCCAGAGCGAGCTGGCGGCAAATCCGAAGATCAGTCCCTGGGATCGTGTCTCTGCAGCGCTGGGCTATGCCCTGTATGACGCCCGGCGCGATCACAGCGCGGAGGATGTCTTCCGGAGGGCTGATGAAAAGATGTATGAACAGAAAAAACAGATGAAAGCCAGTCGCAAAGACGGCGTGTGATGTTTCTGCGGCAAAAGGAAAGGGGCTGACTCCAAAAACGGAGCCGGCCTCTTTTTCAGGTAAAGGATGCCGCTGCATGTCCGGTCAGGCGGCAGCGGTTGACTGGGCCTCCTGACGGAAGCAGATCCGGTCAAGGGAGCATCCAGGATCGGCTTTACAGCGCTGAAAAGCACAGAAATATTGGTGTTTTGATAAAAAGAACAATACCCTGATTCTATCAAAATCATGGTATTGTTATGGTTGCTCCTGCGGGACTCGAACCCGCATTCACGGCTTATGAGGCCGGTGTCCTGCCTTTGGACGAAAGAGCAGTATGGTGGGACGAGAAGGTGTCGAACCTTCACCCTCCGGTTCTTCGGACCGGCGCTCAGACCGCATAAGCTATCGTCCCGAATGGTGCCTCGTCAGGGACTTGAACCCTGGACTCCCGCATTAAAAGTGCGGTGTTCTTCCAACTGAACTAACGGGGCAAATGGAGATTCCGGAGGGATTCGAACCCACGTTCAGAGTTTTGCAGACTCCTGTCTTGACCGCTTGACTACGGAATCATGGTCGGGGTGGTTGGACTTGCACCAACGTAGCCCGGAGGCTGCGGATTTACAGTCCGCTGCAATTGCTGCTATGCGACACCCCGATATAATGCACCGGCCATATTGGCCAGGTGCTATTTTTAATGCGTGATGATCAGGTCATCCAATGTTGTATGCAGAATACTCGCCAGGACAACAAGATTGTCAACAGACGGGACTGACTTCGCCCGTATCCACCCGTATACAGCCTGGGGGGATGAGAATCCGAAAACATCCTGCAAATCCCGAACTGTCAGATGGTTCTGCATACGAAGCTCATCAATTCGCCGTGCTGTGGCTTCCAAATCAATGGCGGGAAGCAATATTGTCACTCCTTTCAAACAGAAAAATCC
>JAEEGG010023612.1_pt1 | contig 11997 bp, 4 predicted proteins | sample 9134161 | NCBI WGS metagenome assembly JAEEGG01 (sample SAMN16246543, study PRJNA631951) | gut metagenome | biome: gut microbiome; feature: rumen; material: CR-attached | host: Bos | place: Iran: Karaj | collected 2018-10 | reverse complement strand
TCCCAAGATCAGGTCTCGCGGGGGCAACCCCATGTAGGGCCGTCGTAGACTACGACGTCGATAGGCCGCAGGTGTGAGCGTGGCGACACGTTGAGCCGAGCGGTACTAATAGCCCGGTAGAGCTTTTTCCTTCTTTTCAACGATTTGGTTCGACAGTTGCGTGAGCAGCCCGGACCCGCCAGGCTTCAGGACCTGTGCAAGTCAAGACTTTTTCGGCAGACGGTTGTCGCCTACGACATTGTTTCAGCGGTTACCGAGAGGGGGTCATACCCGTTCCCTTTCCGAACACGGAAGTCAAGCCCCTCATCGCCGATGGTACCTGGCCCACGGGCCCGGGAGAGTAGGTCGCCGCTGGATTCTCGAGGCCCCCTGCCTAACTGGCAGGGGGCCTCTTCGTTTTTACAGACCGCTCGCGCCACGTTCCGGCAAGGATGCTCCGGGCTGGCGCTCACTCTCGCCATCACGACCGGTCAATACCGGTCGCTTATGGCTCACGGCCCTTTCACTGTAAACAGTGAGAGGGGCTTTTTTTATATACCGCTCGCCCGAATCGTCATCCCCGCGAAGGCGGGGATCTTAGGCGCGGGGGTGTTAGGGGGTGTCCCCCTAGGCGAGGGGGTAGCGGAAGACCTGTGCCGATGTCAGGGCCGACTGCGAGATCTGTGACGAACGAGCCCCGGTGCAGCCGGCTAGCGAGTGAGTGCAGATATCGCAAGGAGGCCCGTGCCGGATTTGGCAGGGCTTTCGCGAGGGGGAGGCTTCCCCCCCCATGATTATGTTGATTCTTCTGTGTGATTCGCTACTGTTTGTAAAAGTTTACTTGACTTTTTGTTTCGATTAGTTTACATTATTTTTAATAAGTCAAGGAGAGAAATATGAATAAGCTTTTCACGAGCGTGTGCATTTTTGCACTTACGGTAGGTTTTGTCGCCTGCAGCGACGATTCCAGCTCCACGAGCGCAGAGAATCAGGAGAGCACCACCCAAGAGAATTCGATCAAGTTCGAGAAGGATGTTCTCTGGCTTCCGTCGTATGGTAAGCGCGTAAGGACATTCTTCAACGATGCCTTGACCGAGGAGAATTTTGCCACATTCGACAGTCTCAGTCATGATGGCTGGTGGTGGACGCATGTTGATGCGCAGGACGAACCTGATGGTAAGTCTACCATTGAATTTACCTATACGGATACGGCAATGATTGTCGATTTCAATTTAAGTTACGACTGGGTTGAATATGTGCCCAGTGAAGATGAGTATTGGCCAAACCGCAATTTTGTGCCGAAGATAGATCCTTATGCTACTATTGGCTTTGTCTTTTCTCCTGATGAAAAGCCTGTTGACATTAGCGGCTGGAAGGGAATCTGCTTGATTTATGAGTCGAACAGTAGCTTTCAGATGTTCCCGGCTGCCGAGGGGCAGTGGTACTGGCGCGTAAATGTTCCAAAGAGCGAAGGAAATAAGTCGGTATTTCAATTAGACTTTAACGAGTTGGAGCTTCTTAGCTGGGCACCGGCTTCAACGCCTTCACTGGAAGAGGTTCTAAAAAGCAGCATGTACTTTCAGTTAGAAGTAAACCATTCCCAGATGGGCTTAAGTTCCTGCTACAGCGCCAGTCCTGAAAATTCCTGTGGCCACATGGATGTCAAGAATACCATCCGCATTTATAAGATTGGTTTATACGGTAAATGTGGCGAATAGCCCTGCGTTTTAGAAAAAGGCACTCGATAGGGTGCCTTTTTTTATTAATTGATAATTTATTTGTGATTGATATTCTATTTTGTAATCATACATTTGTATGTATGGACTGATTCCAAGCATCTTTTATTCACGTCATCGCGAGGAATACTATGGCGAAGCAAAATATTACAAGACGAATGAACCAAAATCAAACTAGTTTGATTGCCGCACTATTCGTTGCAAGCTTTCTTTCTGCTTGCGGCGAAGATTCCACCACCGAGAAAATCGTCGAAGTGGCAACGGAGCGCACTGCGGTTGTCGCTGACGTGTCGGAATTGCCTAAATGCAACAAGGACAACGAAGGCGGTCATGCCTACGTGAAGGGCGAGACTTCGGAGCGCATCTGCGTGGACGGCAAGTGGTTCGCGTTGAAGGAATCGGAAGGGGTTTCGGATTTTGATTTCTCCTGCACCACGAAGGAACTCAAGGACAAGAGCGGTCTCAAGATTATATGCAATGGCGATAGCATTGGTGTGGTGCTGAACGGTGCCAAGGGTAAAGACGGTGCCAATGGTAAAGACGGTGCCAAGGGGGATAAAGGTGATGACGGTGAACAGGGGGATACTGGTGTTGGCTGCTCTGTTGCCGAACAGACCGATTCCACGGTGACCATCAAATGCGGGGAAAAGTCCTTCGATTTGAAATTTGGCGGCAATGGCGGCGCAGACGATGCCGACACCTTGGAACTCGATTCCGAGAAGATTGCCATTTCTCTCGACACGTTGAGCGGTCTTTCGCAAAAGGGACCTTTCCTCAAGGGGTCTATGGTCTACCTCTATGAGCTTTCCGACGGGCGTACGCTCAAGCAGACGAACGGCAACTTTACGAGTGTCATTACGAGTGATGACGGTCGTTATACGTTCCAGTCGCGCGATCTTGCCAGCCAGTATGCCTTGATTGTGGTGGATGGCAAGTACAGGAACGAAGTGACCGGCAAGCCGACTTCGACTGCGATAAAGCTTCAGGCATATACGAACATGCTGATGCGCAAGTCCGCGAACGTGAACCTGCTTACGCATCTGGAAAAGGACCGCGTGTTCTACCTGGTGACAAAGAAGGGGATGACTGTCCGTGCGGCAAAGAAACAGGCGCAGGCGGAAATCTTCAAGCAGTTCTATATCGACACCACGGGCTTTAAGGGTGAATCCGAAGACCTGGACGTGTTTGGTTCAAGCGATGCCGATGCGGCGCTCCTTGCCATCTCGATTTTGTTGCAGGGGGATTCCAGCGAAACGGCGCTCTCGGTGCTGTTGACCGAGATTTCGAATGACATGGCGACGGATGGTAAATGGGACGGGGATGATGCCGCCGCGACCAAGGCTGCGATTGCCGATGGGGTGTTCTTTGTGGATTTGCCTGCTATCCGCAAAAACGTGGAAGGCTGGGGCCTGAGTAATGGCAAGTCTGTGGGTGAGTTTGAAAAACTGATTGAAAACTATATCGTGGCAACCTATGGCGTAGAAGCATGCGGTGATGGTGATAATGGCGAAGAAAGAATAGTTAGTAACAAATGGAGCCAGTTTGACGGAAAAACATTGTACTGTTTTGATGGAATCCTGGGAAAAAAATCAGAACGTTATTTTAATCCAAATGTCGAATATGGGGGAATGATAGATAAGCGTACTCGAAAATTGTATAGGACGGTTGCAATTGGCGGGAATATTTGGATGGCCGAGAACCTGAATTACGAAGTGAAAAATAGCTACTGTTATAACAACTCCGCAAGTTATGCCGAGTACTACGGTCGCCTGTACACTTGGTCTGCTGCAGTGGGCAAGTCCGAAGCGGATTGCTACGACAAGTACTGTACCTTGCCTGCGAAGGTGCAGGGAATCTGCCCCACGGGCTCGCATCTGCCGAGTAAGTCCGAGTGGGAAGCCCTGCTTACGGCGGTGGGCGGCCAGTCGACGGCGGGAAAGATTCTCTTGTCGCAGAAGGTCTGTGGCGTCAACAACTATGGTGTGGATTCCTTAGGGTTTTCCACGCGCACTGCTGGCCACAGGGAGCCCAGTGGCAATTTCGACGGAGAAGGCTACTTCGCGAACTTCTGGAGTTCTACTCAGGACGGTTCTCGCGCGTACCACGTGGACATGGGTTGCAGAATCGAGAATGTGGAACTGCTCCCCAACAGTAAGAGCTACGCCTTTTCTGTTCGTTGCGTAAAGGACGAGGAATAACAAATCAGATTTTATGTTATACTACAAAGCGGCTCCTTTCCGGGAACCGCTTTTAATTCGTTAATTCGCTTATCGCTTGTCGCTGGCCCTTTTGAGTGAGCCGTATTTGCATTCTGTAGAAAAAAATATAGATTGAAAGTTGTAGAACATTCAAAGGGGCCTTCATGTCCAAAAAACAAAATGTTTTCTCTTTTATTTCACCCTGTAAGGGGGTGATCATAGCATGTTTTGTGGCTGCTCTTTTCGCTGCCTGCGGTGATACCGTTGAAAATAATACAATCAACCAGACGGGCATGGATATTGTCGCCTCTGAGGACGACTTGCCGAAGTGTACTGGTGATGATGAGGGCGATATTGTCTACGTGAAGGAAGATAAATCGACCCGTCTGTGTGTCGATGGCGAGTGGAGTGTCACGAACTTGGAAGACTTGAACGTTGATTTCAGCTGTAAGACGCAAGAACTCAAGGACAAGAGCGGCTTAAAGATCGTCTGCAACGGGGATTCCATCGGCGTGGTGCTGAATGGTGCCAAAGGCGACAAGGGTGATACCGGTGTTGGCTGCTCTGTTGCCAAACAGACCGATTCCACGGTGACCGTCAAGTGCGGGGAAAAGTCATTCGATTTGAAATTTGGCGGCAATGGCGGCGCAGACGATGCCGACACCTTGGAACTCGATTCCGAGAAGATTGCGATTTCGCTGGATACTTTGACGGGCTTTTCGCAGAAGGGACCGTTTCTCAAGGGTTCGACGGTGTTGCTGTATGAACTTTCCGACGGTCGTACGCTCAAGCAGACGAACGGCAACTTTACAAGTGAAATTACAAGCGATGATGGTCGTTACAGTTTCCAGTCCCGTGACTTGGTCAGCCAATACGCCTTGATTGTGGTGGACGGAAAATATCGGAACGAGGTGACCGGAAAGCCGACCACGACGAATATCAAGTTGCAGGCCTATACCAATATGTTGACGCGCAAGTCCGCGAATGTGAATTTGCTTACGCATCTGGAAAAGAACCGTGTATTCTATCTGGTGACAAAGAAGGGGATGACGGTCCGTGCTGCAAAGAAACAGGCGCAGGCGGAAATTTTCAAGCAGTTCCATATCGACACAACGGGCTTCAAGAGTGAATCCGAGGATTTGGATGTATTCGGCAAGACCGATGCAGACGCCGCGTTGCTTGCTATTTCGATTCTTTTGCAGGGGGAAGACGACGAGACTGCGCTTTCTGTACTCTTGACGGAAATTTCGGGCGATATGGAGAAGGATGGCCTGTGGAATGAAGGTGAAGCTGCCGCAGTCAAGGCAAAGATTGCCGACTGGGCGATGGTTGCGGATCTCGGTGGGTTTCTCGTAAAAATCGGTGACAATGTGACAAACTGGGGGCTAGGCGAAGCCCCGAATTTTGAGAAATTCATACGCAATTATTGGATGAGGGAAAATGGAGTAGAAGACTGTGCCTCCGCAATTGAAGGCAAGGTCATTACAACAAGGGACGGCAAGAACAGGTATTACTGCTTTGCAAACAGCTGGATCAGTGCATCGATTTGGAGTTGGGACTATCCGAAAGAAATATATTATAATCCTCAAATAGAATACGATACCATGATAGACCCGCGCGACAAGATGGTCTACAATATTGTGACGATTGCTCCGAAAGGTAGCGGATATTCCAGGACTTGGTTTGCCGAAAACCTGAATTATGCTGATAGTTCCAAGACCCCGAGCCTGAAGGGTAGGAGCTGGTGCTACAACAATGTTGCAAAGAACTGCGACGTGGGTGGACGCATATACACCTGGGCGGCGGCAATAGACTCGGTAAAGCTTGCGACCGATGCAGGCAATCCGCAGGACTGCGGCTATCACAAGACCTGTACCTTGCCTGCGAAGGTGCAGGGAATCTGCCCCGAGGGCTGGCATCTGCCGAGTAAGTCCGAGTGGGAAGCCCTGCTTACGGCGGTGGGCGGCCAGTCGAATGCGGGCGAGATTCTCAAGTCGCAGATGGGCTGGTTCACTAGTACAGATGAGGGCTGGTTCGCTAACGGCAACGGTACAGATGATTTTGGGTTTGCTGCGCTCCCTGCTGGCCTCAGGTACCTTGACACTTTCGATGGCGTAGGCAGCAACACGTATTTCTGGGGTTCTACTGAGTATGGGGACAACAGCGCGTACGGCATTAGCTTGAACCGCGACTACGTGAATGCGAAACTGTCCGACCTCTCTAAGTCCTTTGCCGTCTATGTTCGTTGCGTTAAGGATTAAAATTTTAGGGTCTTAGGGGCGGAGCCCTTAGGCGTGAGGGTAATGGAAGCCTTGCTTAGATTCTTCGACGGAGGCGAGCAAGGCTGCAATTAGGGGGATACTTCCCCCTTTTTATTGTGCTATTCTCAACGTTTTTCCGTTAAAAAGCTGTTATTTCTTTTTATTTGGGATAATAAATATATCTTTAGGGTGGAGTTGTTTGTGTTCATTAAAGGAGACGTGTTTTTATGAAGCACTGGGTTTGGGTGTATTGTTTGATCCTGTTCCTGAGCGCGGTGGCGAATGCTACGCTTACGGTGCATATCCAGTCCCCATGGCGAAACGATGCCTCAAAAGACGGCTTTTTCCTGCATATTCTTGGTGGGGCTGGCGGTGGCTACAATCCTTCTTTCGGTGCGGGTTCCTCGACGATTACGACCGATGAGGGTAATGGCTGGTTCGGCTATACCTGGAACAAGGACGTGACGGATTTTCAGGACTGGATGTCCTTTACGGTGAGCATCTATCCGAACACGGCTGATGGTAATTACAACAACAATAATGGCGAAGCCTGGAAAGAGGGCGGTGAGTTCAAGATGAGCGCGCTGTTCGGTGCCGATACCGAGGTGTGGCTCTACACGGATCCTTCGGACAAGAGTTTTACCAAGTCGTTCGTGGCTCCGGGTTCCAAGCTGGTGTGGTTCAAGAGTCCGTGGGGCAACAAGGCGCTTCCGCAGATGATTATTGGCACCGATTCGGTGATGATGCGGTTTGCGCAGGATGACCCTAGCAAGTGCGGCTGGTTCTACGGTGCGGTGTCTCCTGCGATGCTTGCGCGGAACCCGGTACAGTCCGCCCACTTTATCCGCCTGAATACGCCCTACATGTCGGTGCCGGCCCAGGGAGTGGTGGAGCTGGGCGACTATTTCTCGGTGCTGGATACGGTTTTCGTGGACGGCACGGCGGGGGCGACGGTAGATTCCAAGATCGGCGCGCTGGGGGAATGTTTCGATTCGACGCGTACCCTGCATGTGTACCACCCGTGGCGTACCAACACTTCGTTCAGGGATACCGCGGTCTATTTCACGGTCGGGAACAATATCGTCAACAACCCCGCACCGATGGTGAAGGACGAATACCCTTACTGGTATCGTTACGACTTTGCGCCCGAGACGGTGAATTCCTCGAACTGGAATTCCACGATGGCGCAGTTCAACTTGTACCGTTGCCAGAACGAATGGCCGCAGGTGACGTATTTTGCGGAAGGGTCGCGCCCGCTCGCTTCGGTGTTTTTCCCGACGGGTGTCTACGAGGCATGGCTGTTTACCAATAGCAGCGGCAAGTTCGACCTTTCGTTTACTCCGCTCGAACCGAAGGTGGTTCGCCTGATGAGCCCCTGGGACAACATGACTCCGATGATGATCGTTCCCGACGATACGATTAAGATGGGGCCTTTCAGCAGCGATACCTGCGGATGGTACCAGGGGATTTCTTACAAGCATGTCGATTCCTGGGAGGTGTACTTTAGGCAGGCATTCGGCTTCGAATATTATTCGAGGAGCGGTCTAGATACTATCCCGGGCGAGCTGATCAACCTGGATTCCATTTTTGCGGAGACGGATACGGTGTGGATGACGACGGTTCCTTTCCGTGTTTCGTCGGCTTACCCCAAGGTGCTCGGGATTTGTCCCACGATGAAGATTTCGGCGATGGTCGTCGACTGGGCGGGTGAATCCTTTGACGACAGTATCGATGTGGATTTCGGTGGAATCTACAATGGCAATGACTACACCATGGTGACGTACCTGGATTCGCTGGGCGTGTCGGCTTCGAACGCGAAGTGCGGAGGCCTTGTGAAGGGGATGGTGCAGGATACCCTGGTGAACGGGGCGCCCGCCCGCGTGGATGCGTCCGTGTATCCGTGGGGCACGTGTTCGGCGGCCCATGAAATCGAGACGTGGTTTGTTCCCGAAACGATCGTGGTGGACGGCAACGAGTACAAGAATTCCGTCTGTCGCGATATCGACCTGACCATGGACGAGGAAGGTTTCTGGCTGGCCGACATTTCGCAGCCGCTGGATGGTACCTGCGGCGATTCCCTGCATCCGGGTTTCTATCCGATTGACGATTTCGAGTATCTCTATACGGCGGATTCTTCGAGCAAGATTCCGAACCCGAAGAACGACAAGTACAAGGAACATCAGGGTTGCAAGCACAACTACAGCTACGCCATGAAGGTGACGGCGGAGTTCAAGTACGTGAAGGGGCAGTATTTCGAGTTCCGCGGCGATGACGACGTATGGGTGTATATCAACAACCGCCTGGTGGTGGATATCGGCGGCTGCCATAATCCCGAAGAAGGCGCCGTGAACCTGGATACCATCGGCAAGAACGATCCGAGCCTGAAGTTGGTCGAGGGTGAAACTTATCCTTTCCACATTTTCTATTCCGAACGCAACGCGACGGGGGCGAACTTCAAGATGCGCACCTCCATCAACTTGCAGACGCAGAGGACTTATTTCTCGAAACAGAAGGAAAGTACGGACGGTTCCGTCGAGTACGAGTTCCACCAGCTGCTGGTCGACAAGTCCATCAGTTGCGACGTGTCCAGCGTGCAGAGCGCCCGCGACCAGCTGGCTCCTTCCCTGTTTATCCTGAAGGGCGGAAGCTTCCCTGCCGACGGCGTGATGCTTGAGTCGGGGTTGAATTACGGCGGCATTTTTATCAGCGAGAATATGGCGAGTTTCAAGGTCGACACTTCTGCCTTCGTTAATTCCCGCCTGCTTGCTCCGGGAAAGTACGCCCTGTATTGCTACCTGGCGTCAGACCGTAGCCAGTACCAGGTAGTGACCTTCACGGTTCCCGAATATCCGCTTCCGGATATTGCTTTCGTGGATGTATTCCATGTGACGGACTCCGCGTATTTTGATCCGACGGGCTATACCTTGCGTGGAGATGCGATGGGGCTTGACGGAGGCAAGAACGATACCCTGCTTGCTCACGTGACTTACCCGGATACGGTTCCGTTGAAAATCGTGGTGCTTTTCGGGACGACTCCTTGCGGGAATATGGAAAGCGGTTCGATGGTCAACTGTGTGGTTCCCTTGAATCTGGATACCGAATATCCGCTCAGTTTTTTGGACGAAAACAACCAGCGCATTACAAGCCTTACGACGGATTCGCTGGGTTATGCGAGTTTTTACGTGGTGGGCGATTCTGCCATGGTGAATGCTTTCTTTACGATCGGGAGTGGCAGTGTAGCAAATATTCTGACGTGGAAGGATATCCATTTCAAGGAACCGCCCGTACCCTTTGCGCACAAGGCCAAGATGTTCGATGTGAACGGTGACGGAATTCCTGACAGTCTCTCGATACCCTTTAGCAAGCGCTTCAAGGATGTGGTGCCCGATACGCTTTCGTGGTCGTTTGGCGGAACGGAGTTCCATAAGATCGCTGGAATGGAAAATGTATGGCCGCTGGTCATTTTGGATTCGGTGATATCGCTGTACGATCCCGAGGGACTTCGCAAGGATGTGTTCACGGGGCTTGCGGACCAGGTGTATTCTGGATCGCTGCTGTACCACTACACCTATACTGACGAGGATTCGGGCGAAGAGGTGAGGCTTACGATGAATACCTCGATCGAGGACAAGGTGGGGCCCGTCGTGTTGAGTGCGACTGTCGAGCCGACGTCGGACGAAGTAAGCTTGGTGACTATCAACCTGAGCGAGGGCGTTATCAATGCGGCTGCCGATGGAATGACGTCGTTTGTATTCTACCGCGATACGGCCAATTTCATGGACTCCTTGCGTATCGTGAGTTCCGATATGAACGCGCAGGGAAACGTGTTCAAGATTTATTTCCGCAGGTCTGCATCGGGAGCCCTTCCTGAAGTGGGTGACTTTGTGCGGATTGAACCCGGATTACTTGAAGACCGTAGCGGCAATGTCGCTCATTGGGGAAATCCGAAGGTTCGCATCACGGGTAGTCAGCGCGTCGAAATCAAGTCGCCTGGGCTTGTGACATTGAGCGAGGAAGTTGCACCGTGGCAGGAAGAGGACGATATCGTGCCGATTCGGGTCGGTTCGAACAAGAGGGTCGAGGATGTGGTCGATAGCCTGGGCATTCCCGGATTGCTGCTGGACTATAACATTGGCGAACTTGCGACGACGATGATTATGAACCTGCCGACTGGAGCCGATAGGGATTCGGCGCTAGCCCTGATTCAGATTGGGTGGGAATCCTATTACTTTACGCATCTGGGAAATTTCGTGAACAACTCTGACGGTAGCATTCAATGCAACGACAAGAAGGTGTTCTACAACGAGTCCAATCCGGAAAAGTCGAACTGCTACGATAATCCGGGCAAGATTTTCTTTGCGTGGAATGCGCGTAGCAATAAGGGACGTCTAGTTGGAACGGGACCTTACATCGCTAAAATGAAGGTGAAGATCAAGAGTGGCCTTGAAAAGGGCGGCAGCGCCGACGAGACGATGACGATAGGAATTCATCGCCGGAAATAGGGGCGCGCCACGCGAACGGTCTATATAGGGTATTTATCCTTTGCCGCTTCGAGTTCGGCGCTAACGCGTTCCCATTCCTCGTAGAGCTGGTCGACTTTTTTCTTGTTGTCGTCCATGTCCTTCGCGATGGCGGTAATGGCGTTCCCGTCGCCACTTTCGGATGCGGTCACGAGCTTTGCTTCGAGTTCACCGCCGAGTGCCTCGGCTTTCGCGATATCTTCTTCGAGTTTCGCGAGCTTCTTTTCGAGCGGCTTGATGACCTTGCTGCGTTCGGCGATGTAGTCGGCGCGGGCCTTGCGGTCTTCTTTTGCGCGGGGAGCGCCGCCAGCCGCATTGTTCGCGGAAGCATTGCCGCCGTCCGTTTTCACGTCGATATTTGAAACTTTGATGTTCGCTGATTCGGAACCGCCCGGTTTCTTTTCGCTCGCCCAGCCGACCTTTTCGAGGAAGTCGGCATAGGTGCCTTCGAAAATGCGGCACTTGCCGCCATCGAATACCACGAGCCTTGTTGCGAATGCGTGCAGCAGTTCTTCGTCGTGGGTTACCACCATCGCGGTGCCTTCGTAGTCGTCGAGCGCGTCGATCAGGCTTTCGATGCTTTCCATGTCGAGGTGGTTCGTCGGTTCGTCGAGCAGCAGCATGTTGCAGGGGCTTGCCAAGATTTTTCCGAGGAGCACGCGGCTGCGTTCGCCACCGCTGAGCACCTTAACCTTCTTTAATGCTGCATCGCCGCTGAACATCATGAGGCCCGCGAGTCCGCGGGCGCGGCTCTTTTGCGAGACTTCCTCGATGGCCGAGGCGATTTCTTCTTCGACGGTGTTGTCGAGGTTCAGGCGGTTGATATTCGTCTGGCCGAAATAGTTGATCTGCAGGTTCGGATTGTGGCTGATTTCGCCGGCGGTGGGCGAGAGCTCCTTGGCGATCAGGTTCAAGAGCGTCGTTTTACCGCGTCCGTTCGGGCCGATGACTGCGATGCGGTCGCCCTTGAAAACTTCCATCGTAAGGTCGGTAATCAACTCCGGCCCCATTCCCTGCACGGTTCCGTCTTCTGCACGGTTCGGGTATGCGAAAGAAAGACCCTTGATTTGCAGCATTCGCTTGCCGGGGAAATCCGCTTCGGTAAAGCTGAAATCCAGATTGCGCTCGTGGGTGAGGCGTTCGCCGGTCGCAAGTTTTGCTGCGGCCTTGATTTTCGACTGCACCATGGCGGCCTTCGCGGCCTTGTAGCGGAAACGCTCGATGACCTGTTCCAGCTGCGCTTTCTTTTTCGCCTCGTTTTCCTGTGTGCGATGGGCGACTTCCTCTTCTTCGGCGACGGTTT
>JAEEGG010023610.1_pt1 | contig 11998 bp, 12 predicted proteins | sample 9134161 | NCBI WGS metagenome assembly JAEEGG01 (sample SAMN16246543, study PRJNA631951) | gut metagenome | biome: gut microbiome; feature: rumen; material: CR-attached | host: Bos | place: Iran: Karaj | collected 2018-10 | reverse complement strand
AAGAATCGAGGCAGATGTCGTAGTTGGAAGCGACGCCCCAGTCGCCGAGGGTGAAGAAGTTGTAGTAGTCCCGGCGCGCCTTTTCCTTTTTCAGGATATATTTTTCCGCCTCTTCCCGGCTCATGCCCGTGCGCTCCACGACGCGGGCGACGCGGGCCTCGAGCGAGGCGCAGATGAACACGTCCAGGCATTCCATGTCCCGCAGGACATAGTCCGACGCGCGCCCCAGGAAGATGGCGCTCCCCTGCTGCGCGATGTCGCGGATGGCCTGGCTCTGGTACTTGAAGAGCTCCGTCTCGTCGATGCCCGACGGGGCATAGGAGCTGGCGCGGTTCAGGCTGAACAGGCTGCCGAAGCGCCACACGCGGCGCCGCTCGTCGTTCTTGCGGAAAAACGCGGGGCTGAACCCGCTCTCCGCCGCCGCTTTCTGCAGCAGTTCGTTGTCGTAGACGGGGATGCCCAGGCGCTCGCCCAGGATCTCGGCGACACCCTTGCCGCCGGCCCCGAACTGGCGTCCGATGTTGATGAGGACCTTCTTTTCCATAAAGCGCTATGATTGGATGGTGCTTCCGAGGATGTCGGGATTCTCCCCGTCCTGCAGCCGGTCGAACTTGCGGAAAAGCCGGATGATCAGGATGGCGGAAATGATGATGTTGAGCGAGTCGGAGATCGGGAAACTGATCCAGACGCCCGTCTCCTGCAGCCACAGCGGCAGGGTGTAGATCAGCGGCAGCAGGAAGAGCAGCTGGCGCGACAGCGACAGGAAGATGGATTTGCGGACCATGCCGAGACACTGGAAGAAGTTGCCCGTGACCATGCCGAAGCCCACCAGGGCGAAGGCGCAGTTCATGATGCGCAGGCCGCGGGCGGCCAGCTCGATGAGCTGCGGGTCGTTGGTGAACAGGCTCACCGCCTGGCGGGGGATCAGCTCCGACATCAGGAAGCAGAGCGTCGTGACGAGCACCTCCCACTTGGCCGTGAGGACGAAGATTTCCCGGACACGGGTATACTGCCGCGCGCCGTAATTGTAGCCGGCAATCGGCTGCAGGCCCTGGCTGAAGCCCATGTTAACCATCACGAAGAGCATGGTCAGGCGGTTCAGGATGCCGTAGGCGCCGATGGCCATGTCGCCGCCGTACTTACCCAGCTGCTGGTTGATGAACAGCGCCACCAGGCAGGCGGCCACGTTCATCAGGAAGGGGCCCACGCCGATGGCGAGCGACTGCTTGGCGATGCGCCAGTCCAGCTGGAAGAGCGGACGGGTGAAGTGCAGCAGGCGCCGCTTGTCGGACAGGAAGCGGAGGGTATAGGCGAGGGCCGCGAGCTGGCAGAGGATGGTCGCCAGGGCGGCGCCGCGGATGCCCATCCCCAGCGCGAAGATGAAGATCGGGTCCAGGATGGCGTTGGAGACCACGGTGAAGAGCGTCAGGCCCATGGCCACCTTGGGGTGGCCGGACGAGCGGATGAGCCCGTTGAAACCATGGTATAGATGCGTGAAGACATTGCCCGCGAGGATGATGAACATGTAGTCCCGTGCGAAGGGCAGGGTCGTGTCACTGGCCCCGAAGAAACGCAGGATCGAGTCCAGGAACGGGAGGGTGATGGCCGTGAAGACGACGCCGATGATGACGTTGAGCGTCAACACGTTGGACAGGACCTTCTGCGCCGCATCGTAGTTGCGCTGCCCCAGCAGGACGGAGATGAGCGTCATGGCGCCCACGCCGACCAGCGTACCCATCGCGATGGACAGGTTCATCAGGGGGAAGGTCACGGCGAGGCCGCTGATGGCGGCCGAACCCACACCGGGGATGTGCCCGATGTAGATGCTGTCCACCATATTGTACAAAGAAGCCGCCGTCTGGGCGATGATGCCCGGGACGGCGTACTGTCTCAGAAGTTTGCCGATTTTCTCGGTTCCGAGCTCGGTCGGAGCTGCACTGGTCGCCGCTGCCATGCCCTAGGACTTGGGTTTGTCAACGACCTCGAAATCGAAGCGCAGCGGGGAATAAGTCGGGATCGCGTAGCCGGAGCCCTTGGCGGCGTATCCCCAGTCGGAGATGAAAATGGCGGAGCCTTTCTCGTGCGGGTGCATCTGGTCGAGACCGAAGGAGAAGCCGGTGATCACGCTGGAGCTGGAACTGGACCCGGCCGTACGCATCGTGATGTCCTTGTAGGTTTCGTCCGTATTGTACCAGTCGATGGCGCAGGGACCGTAGGTTCTCGAGGCGGAGTAGATGCCGTAGAACTTGGCCGTGTCGGCGATGCTGGTGTCGAACACCGAGCCGTCCAGCCGGCGGCCGATGTAGTTGATATAGATCGTCGTATCGCTCTTGAACTTCTCCGTGGAGGACGGCGCGCCGGTCTGGAAATAATAGAAACCGAGCTTGACGGAATCCTTGACGCTGCTGCCGGGGAAATTGCGCGCGACATAGCGGCCGACCGAGTCGATCTGCCATTTCTGGATGTCGGGGATGACTTCCTCCAGCTTGATCTCGTAGATCAGCGGCGTGCTGCCGGCGACCTTCTTCTCGTAGTCCTCTGCGGTGCTGTAGAGGATCGGGGCGCTGCTGCTGGAGTCGTAGCCCAGCAGCCAGCCGGGGATGGCGACCGTGCGGCGGCCGCCGACGCTCATCTGTGCGACGGACTCCTCCACGCCGGCGACCTGACCGTAGGCGCCGCGGGCCCAGACGATCGGACCGTAGTAGGGATTACTGCTCTCGTTCGTCGTATAGTAGCCGATCTGCTTGGACAGATTCTCGTCCGTGGTGCCCTGGACCGTACCGCTCAGCGAGCGGATCGTATAGCTGACGCGCACGAAGGGGTTGCTCTCCGGCGTGCCGGCGGCGGTGCCCGTGCCCGGCGTGTCGCTCAGGATGTAGGCGCCCAGGCTGGTGCGGACCGCATGGGGATGGTACACCTGCACCCAGGATTCAAAATAACGCTTGTTGTCGTCGTTCGTGCCCGCCTTCGGGGTCTTGGCGCAGCCGGCCAGCACGAGCGCAGCCAAACTCAAATATAGGATGGTTTTCTTCATAATCGGTTCATTGATTCCGCATAAATCGTGCCGTTACGTCAGAGACGTAGCGCTCCGCTTCGGCCGGGGTGGAAATGTCCTGCGGGAAGTGCAGCTTCCCGCCCGCCGCCTGCTCGTGGCCGCCGCCGTGGAAGGCGTCCGCGGCCAGCCGGTTGGCGGACACGCCCGCCTTGGAGCGGATGGACACGCGGAAGTGCCCCTCGTCCTCGCGCAGCAGCAGGCTCATGCGCACGGCGCCGATGCCCAGCGGCAGGTTGACGAAGCCTTCGGTCTCGCCCTCCTGCAGGTCGAAGCGCTGCAGGAAAACCTTGTCCAGGATGATGTAGGCGACGCCGTCCGGGCGGACGACCATGCGCTCGGCCAGGGCGGCACCCATGGCGCGGAAGCGGTTCTCGCGGTAGTTCTGATAAAGTTGACCCAGCAGCGCGTTCCGGTCCACACCCGCGGCCAGCAGTTCGGAGGCCATCTGCAGGGTGGAGGGGAAGACGGAGTTGGCGAAATTGTTCGTGTCCGTGGTCATGCCCGTCATCAGGGCGTCGAGCACCGGCATCGGGAGCCGGGCCGCCTCGCCGACGCCCGGCAGGGCGAGCAGCACCCAAAAGAGCAGCTCGCAGGTGGACGAGATACCCGTCTCGCTGAACACCAGGTCGAAGGCGTCGCTGTCCGGATGCAAGTGGTGGTCGATCAGCACCTTGCGGGCCTTCGAGGCCGCAAGCGCCGGGGCCAGCGCCTCCGTGCGGTTGAAGGCGTTCATGTCCAGGCAGACAAGCAGGTCGCTGCCGGCGATCCAGGCCCGGGCGGCGTCCGGCTCGCGGGTGGCGTCGATCCAGCCGTCCGCGGGCATCGCGAAATCGAGCGACGCCGGGCCGGCCTCGGGCAGCAGCAGGCGGGCGTCCAGCCCGCGGCTCTGGCGGAGGTAGCCCAGCAGGGCCGCGCCGCTCCCGATCGCATCCCCGTCGGGATGCGTGTGTACGGCGATGGAGACGCGCTTCGCTGCCGCGAAGAAGGCCTCCAGCTGCTGGATATCGGTCGGTGCGAGTGCTTGCATGTCTTCCAAAAAAACTGTGCAAATTTAATAAGAATATTGCATTTGATAAATCAATTTCATAACTTTGTGGGACTTTGGATATCAAATAAAATTAACCCATACAATGAACAAAGCAACTAAAATTATCATCGAGATCGCCCTGCTGGCGCTCATCTGCGGCCTTGTTTATGTGCTGTACAGCAACATCATGAAGCCGGTCAACTTCAACAAAGAGAAGGAAACCCGGCAGGCTGTCGCCGTGCAGCGTCTGAAGGACATCCGTACCCTGCAGGTCGCCTTCAAGTCCGTCACCGGCAAGTTCAATTCCTCGATTGACTCCCTCAAGCAGTTCTACGAGGGTGGCCAGATGGAGATCGTGATGCAGATCGGTTCCATGGACGACTCCCTCGCCGTGATGAACACCGAGGCCATCAAGAAGGCCAACAAGAAGCTCAAGCCCGAGCAGCTGACCGCGAAGCTCCAGGAGGCTTATGCCGCCGGCCAGAAGGTCGTGTTCTCCACCGTGACCAAGGTCCCGGTGCGCGACACCCTCTTCAACAACCGTCCCGACTTCTGCATCGACTCCCTCAAATATATCCCGTTCTCCGGTAAGGAGGCCATCCAGATGGAGTCCACGATCAAGATGGTGTCCGGTGTGCCCGTGCCCCTCTTCGAGGCCCGCATTCCCTGGAAGTCCCTCCTCAAGGGTATGGACCGCCAGCTGATCATCAACCTGAACGCCGAGAGCCGCGACCTCAACCGCTACGAAGGTCTCCAGGTTGGTTCCGTCACCGCCCCGAACAACAACGCAGGTAACTGGGAGTAGTGTTTACGCTCGTTCCCGCCCGTTTCTTTGACCCTGCGACGGCGCGTCAGGCGCTGGCCGAAGTGGCCGACTTGAAGGAAGGGGACGTCGTCGAGCACCTCGACATTCCGCAATATGATGCTGTCCTCGTCTATACGTTAGGCGAGGACAGCGTCGTTGTGGATGGCACGCCCGAAATCTACAAGCTGCTGATGCAGCTCCCCGACTGCCCGGAGTACAACAAGATTCTCTGCAGTCTCGCCGAAGACCATCTTTTCCTGGCCATCGCGCAGGGCGGCAACCTGAAGCTGGCCAACAGTTTTCCGGTCCAGGACTTCACTACGGCCGAATACTACATCTTCCTGTCGCTGAAGTCGCTCCAGGTGAATCCCGTGATCTCCACCATCTGCTGGCGGAGCCCGCTGGACGCCGAGGACGAGATGTCCCTGTACCGCTACTTCAAGGCCGTCATCAACCTATGAGGATCATCGGCGGCCGCCTGAAAGGCAAACCCATCCAGCCCCCCATGGGCTATGGCGCCAGGCCCACCACGGATTTCGCCCGGGAGGGCCTGTTCAATATCCTGAACAACGAATACGAATTCGAAGACCTGCAGGTGCTCGACCTTTTCGGCGGCACTGGCGCGGTGTCGTACGAGTTCGCCTCGCGCGGCGCGCGGCGCGTGTATTGTGTGGAAATGAACCGCGACCACGCGGCCTTCATCCGCCGCGAAGCCGCCCGGCTCGGCCTGCCGGCCGTGACCGCCGTCCACGACAACGTCTTCGACTTCCTGCCCATCTGCCGCGAGAAGTTCGACCTCATCTTCGCCGATCCGCCCTATGCGCTGGAGGGGCTGGACACCCTCCCCGACAAGGTGCTGGGCCGGGATCTGCTCCACCCGGGCTGCTATTTCATCCTGGAGCACGGCGATGAGTATTCCTTCACCGACCACCCGAATTTCAAGAAGGAAAAGACCTACGGGCGCGTCCATTTCTCCTTTTTTGAAAAATAAACGAACCGCTTTGCAACAATCCGGTTCGTTTTGCGTTATATAGACAGAGCAAGCAAAAATGACACGACAGGAGATCACGGAATTCTACCAGGAGCACCACCGGCGGCTGTACAACATCAGCCTGCGGATCCTCCGGGATTCCGACGAGGCGGAAGAGGTGATGCAGGACACGATCTTGAAGTTCGTCTCCACGCCGGGAAGCTTCTCCTCGCCCGAGCAGGTCTCGGCCTGGCTGGCCCGCACCTGCATCCGCGCTTCCATCGACCGGCTGCGCCGCCGCGAACGCCGCGAGGCTTTCCTGGAGGAATTCGCCCGGGAGGAAGCGGACCGCGAGGAGCCTTGCCATCCTGAGCAAAGCGAAGGATCTCCCGCCCTCCCGTCCGTCAGCGAGGTCAAGGCCGCGATGGAGCGCCTGCCCGAGCCTTACGGCCTGATCCTGAACCTCGTGCTCATCGAGGGGCTGGACTACGGCGAGATTGCCGAGCTGACCGGCCGGAAAGAGACGACGCTTCGCTCCCTGTACTCCCGCGGACGGAGTAAATTGGTTGACATGCTGAATCCTAAGATATGAACGATTTGGAGAAATACATCCGCGCCCACGCGGCGGAATTCGACACGGCGGAGCCCGCCGGCGGCCACGAGGCGCGTTTCCTCGCCCGCCTGGAAGCCACTCCGCTTAGCCCGACCCCTGCAAGAGGCCGAAAGACCGGTTTCCGCATCGCCCTCCGCAATGCTTTCGCACGGTACGCCTGGATCCCCGCTGTCGCAGTGGCCTGCGCCACCGCTCTGATGGTGCTGCGCCCCGGCGACCCGCTCCACGGCCTGTTCAGCAGCCCGGAGGCCGTCTACGTGGCCTACATGGACGAAGTGGCCGACCTCTACCGCGAGCTTCCGATGCAGGACGAAGCCCTGCGCGAGATTACGGAGGAGGCCGAGTCCCTCTTCGAGCAGATGCCCGAAGGCCTGTCCGAACGGCAGCGCTCCCGCATCCTGCAGAATCATTACGGCGAACTGCTCGCCGCAGCCCGACAACTCAAAAAATACTGATAAGATGAAAAAGTTCCTTACCCTGCTTGCGACGGCCCTGCTTGCCGTCCTGCCCCTCTCCGCCCGGACGGTCGCCGATCCTGAACTCGGCGCCAAGAGCGAAACCAAGGAGTACAAACTCAACAACTTCACCGGCCTGGACGTCTCCTGGATCTACCAGGTCGAGCTCACCCAGGCGCCGCGCCACGCCGTGCGCGTGGAGGCCCCGGACTTCCTGATGCCCTTTGTGAGCGTCGAGGTCCGCAACGGCATCCTGGTGCTCGGCGTCGGTGACCTGCCGCGCGACATCCGCCGCCGCGTGGAGAACGGCGGCCGCAACCAGGTGCGCGTCTACGTGAGCATGCCGGACCTGACGGTCCTGCGCATGTCCGGCGCGTCCAAGCTGACGGCCAAAGGCGACTTCTCCAGCCGTCGGGATTTCGAGCTGAATCTCAGCGGCGCCACCAACGCCCAGGGCCTCTCCGTGCGTGCCTCCGGAGCTGACATCAACACCTCCGGCGCTGCGAAATTCGATCTGGCGGGCAAATTCGACAAAATGTCCGTCCAGGGCTCCGGCAGCGTGAACGGCATCATCGCCGCCGACATCAAGACGGTCGAACTGCGTCTCTCCGGCGCGACCAAACTCTCCCTCAGCGGGAAATACAGCGACGTGACCCTGCGCGGCTCCGGCGCCGCCAACACCGAGCTCGTCGGCTCCGTCGAAGACCTCGACGCCGAGTGCTCCGGCGCCGCCAAGCTGAGCGCCAACCAGGCCCCCGCCCGCCGCGCGAAGATCATCTTCTCCGGCGCCGCCAACGGCATGATTGAGGTGCGCGACGAGCTGAGCGTCACCCTCTCCGGCGCCTCCAAGCTCAACTACCACCCGGGCCCCTCGCTCCGCATCAAGAGCCAGTCGGTCTCCCGCGCCTCCACGCTCTCCAGCTACTAGGCGACATCCCATAAACAAAGCGGCCTGCCCAACCGGCAGGCCGCTTTGTCGTCACCTTTCCGTCATTCCGGGCTTGACCCGGAATCTCCTAGATGCTGAAATTGTGGTAGTGCGGGCCGAAGCGCTCGAAGGCGGCGCGGTCCAGCATTTCCCGGTCGTCGGGGTGCGCGATGCCGATCATCAGCTTGGCGCGCTCCTGCAGGCTCTTGCCGTAGAGGTCCACGGCGCCGTACTCCGTCACGATCCAGTGCGCGTCCGCGCGGGGCGTGACCACGCCGGCGCCCGGATTCAGCTCCGCGACAATCTTGTTCTTGCCCTTCAGCGTGCGTGACGCGAAGGCGGTGATGCTTTTGCCGCCCTGCGACATCGTGGCGCCTTTGACGAACTCGAGCTGGCCGCCGGTGCCGCTGAAGATGCGCGTGCCGATGGAGTCGGCGCTGATCTGGCCGGTGAAGTCCACCTCCGTGGCGGAGTTGATGGCCTTCATGTGCGGGTTCTGGGCGATGACCCAGGGATCGTTGGTGTATTTGATGTCGCGCATCAGCACGTCCGGGTTATGGTCGATGAAGGAATAGACCTCCTGCGAGCCGAGCAGGAAGGAGGCCACGACCTTGCCGGTGTCGATCTTCTTGTTGGCGCCGTCGATCACGCCCGCCTTGATCAGGCGGAGCAGGCCGTCGGCGAACATCTCCGTGTGCAGGCCCAGGTGCTTGTGGCCGCCGAGCTGCGCCGCGAGCGCGTTCGGCAGGGCGCCGATGCCCATCTGGATGCAGTCTCCGTCCTCCACGAGCGCCGCGCAGTTCTTGCCGATCAGCACCTCGGTGGGCGTGGGCTCGGCGAACGCGGCCGTCACCAGCGGCGTGTCGTCCTGCACGAGGTAGTCGAACTGGTCCACGGACAGCAGGTCGCCGTAGGCAAACGGGACATTGGGATTCACCACGCCGATCACCACCTGCGCGCTCTCGACGGCTGCCACGGAGCAGTCCACGGAAGTGCCGAGGCTGACGCGGCCCTGCTCGTCGGGCAGGGACACGTTCACCAGGGCGGCGCCGAGGGGAATGTAACCCTCACGGTAGAGTTTCTGGCTCTCGCCCAGGTGCACGGGCAGGTAGTCGGCGTAGCCGGCGTTCACGTTGGCGCGCACGTTCGGCCCGACGAAGAAGCCCTGCTCGAAGAAGATTCCTTCATAGCGCGGCTCGCTGTACGGGGCGGGGCCTTCCGTATGGAAATGGTGGAAATGCAGGTCGCACACATCGCCCGCGTCGGCGCGTCGGCACAGGGCCTGGATGAGGCAGTGCGGCACGCTGGCAACGCTGCTCAGGTGGACGTGGCAATGGGAGGGGATATGGCTGACCGCCTCGTCGGCGGAAACGTATTGGATCGGCTTCATGTCGAAGATTATTGTTATTTTTGCAAGCGCAAATGTAGCAAATAATTCCATGCATACCAAAGAAGAAAAACTCGCCGCCTTCGGGCGGCTGCTCGATACGATGGACGCCCTGCGGGAGAAGTGTCCCTGGAACGCCGCCCAGACGATGGAGACCATTCGGCCGATGACGGAGGAGGAGGTCTATGAACTCAGCGACGCCATCCTGAAGGGAGACCGTCCCGGCACGGCCAAAGAGATCGGCGACCTGCTCTACCACCTTGTATTCTATGCGCGCATCGCGCAGGAGGAGGGGAGTTTCGACATCGCCGATTCGCTCGACAAGGTCGTCGATAAGATGGTCTTTCGCCACCCGCACGTCTTCGGACCGGAGGCCGGCAAGCCCACTTCTGCCAAGGAGATTGCCGACACCTGGGAGCTCGTCAAGGCCAAGGAGAAAGACGGCAACAAGACGGTCCTGTCCGGCATTCCGGACGCGATGCCGGCCATCCTCAAAGCCCTCTCGATGCAGGAAAAGGCCCGCGGCTGCGGCTTCGACTGGGAGCAGCGCGAGGATGTCTGGGACAAGGTCCACGAGGAGCTGGGCGAGGCGCGTGAGGCCTGCGACGAGCAGGATCCCCGCCACATGGAGGAGGAATTCGGCGACCTGCTCTTCGCCGTCATCAACGCTGCGCGCCTGTACGGCGTCGATCCCGAGGCAGCCCTCAGCGGCACCTGCTCCAAGTTCCGCCGCCGCTTCACCTACCTCGAAGAGCAAACCCTCAAGAAAGGCCGCAAACTCACCGACCTCACCCTCGCCGAGATGGACGCCATTTGGGACGAGGGAAAATCCAAAGGACTATGATAGGCCGGTGCCGGTTTGCCTGACGGCGAAGCCTATCTATACGGGGGCATATCCCCCGAACCCCCTGCGGCCTCAAGCCCCTTTCCAACTTTGCTGTTGCAAAGTCCCGGGGCCGGCCGGTCCACTGATGCGGACTTCGCTTCGCTCGAACTGCCACGAGGCAACAATGGAAGGCGAGCCGCAGGCAAACCGGCACCGGCCAATAATCTCAGATAATTTGATTATCTTTGCAAGTTGTTTGTAACGAAGATGTCCAGCTACCAGATACGTGAAGTGCAGTCCCGCAAGGACCTGATGCGGTTTGTCCGATTCCCGGACGAGCTGTACCGGGACTGTCCGCAGTACGTCCCGGCCCTGCACTACGACCAGGTACGCTCCCTGACCAGTGTAGCGCCGCTCAAATACTGCAGCCACAAACTCTGGCTGGCCCTCGAGCGCGACCGGGTGGTCGGACGCATCTGTGGGATGATCAATCCCCGTTACAATGAGCGCTACGGCACCAAGCGCGCCCGTTTCGGCTGGTTCGACTGCATCCGGGACATCGAAGTGGCCCGCCTGCTGATCGGCACCGCCGAGGCCTGGGCCAAAGAGCAGGGGATGAACGAAATCCACGGCCCGCTCTACTACAACACCTTCGGCAAACAGGGTATGCTCGTTGAAGGCTACGACCACATCCCGCCCTTCAACTGCCTCTACAACTTCCCGTACTACAACGACTTCGTCCGGGAGCTCGGCTATGAAAAGGAATGCGACTGGATCCAGTACAAGGTGGTGGCTAACCACGGCGCCCCCGAGAAGGCCCGCCGCGTCTCGAAGATGGTCCAGGAACGTTACAACCTGCACTTCGGCAGCATCGAAAAGCTCAAGCGCGACAAAGCGCTGGTGCGCAAGTTCTTTCAGGTTTATAACGACAGCTTCGCTTCGTCCGTGACCAACTTCATCCCCCTGACGGACGAGGAGATCGACGAAGAAGCCGCCACCGTGCTGCCCTATGTTTCGGACAAGGTCAGCTGCATCCTGCTGGACGAGCACGACGAGATCGTCGCCTTCGGCATCTCCTTTCCGACCCTCTCGCCGGCCCTGCAGAAGGCGAAGGGCAAGCTCTTCCCCTTCGGCTGGTGGTACCTCTGGCGGGCGATGCACAACTTTGAAGTGACGGACCTGATGGTCAACGGCGCCGCCCCGGAGTGGCAGAACAAGGGCGTGTCGTCCGTTTATTACGAGGAGATGGCGGACAAGGCCATCAAGGTGGGCAACCGCTGGGCCATCTCCAACCCGCAGATAGAAACCAACAGCGCGGTGAACATCTGGAACAGCTACGAACGCGAGCCGTTCATGCGTCGCCGCTGCTACCTTAAGAAGATTTGATCCCATGGCAGACAACAATACTTTACTCGACAAAGTCCTTTCCCTCGAGGGGAAGTTCCATTCGCTCCAGGAGCAGCTTTCGAGCCCGGAGGCGATGGCGGACATGAAGAAATATGTCCAGCTGAATAAGGACTACAAAGAACTGGAGCCGATCATCAAGACCGGCAAGCAATACGAAAAGATGGTGGAGGACCTCGCCGCCGCCAAGGACATCCTCGTCAACGAAAAGGACGAAGAGCTGCGCGAAATGGCGCGCATGGAAATCGCCGAGATCGAGCCGAAGATCCCTGAGATGGAGCAGCAGATCAAGCTCCTGCTCATTCCGGCCGACCCGGACGACGGCAAGAATGCCATGGTTGAAATCCGTGGTGGCACCGGCGGTGATGAGGCGGCGATCTTCGCCGGCGACCTCTTCCGTATGTACCAGCATTTCGCGGAGAACCGCGGCTGGAAGCTCGAGGTCACGGACCAGGCGCCCGGCACCTCCGGCGGCTTCAAGCAGATCGTCTTCAAACTGTCCGGTAGCGACGGTGTCTATGGCGGGAG
>JAEEGG010023609.1_pt1 | contig 11998 bp, 9 predicted proteins | sample 9134161 | NCBI WGS metagenome assembly JAEEGG01 (sample SAMN16246543, study PRJNA631951) | gut metagenome | biome: gut microbiome; feature: rumen; material: CR-attached | host: Bos | place: Iran: Karaj | collected 2018-10 | reverse complement strand
TTTGCAATGTTCCCGTGTCCCAGTTCCTCCGTCCGTTGATCCATAAGCGGTTAGTTGGTGTAATCGCCGCGCAGCTCGCGGTAGCGCTTGCGTGCATCGGTGGTGAAAAGGCTGTCGGAGTAGTCCCTTAGAACCTTCTGATAGTACTCCATCGCCTTATTGCTGTCTTTCAGGTAGAAATCATACAGTTGTGCCATCAGGTAGGTGGCATCATCGCCCAAAAGGTCTGTGGAATAGTTCTTTATGATTTCCTGAAGGAGGTTCTCCGCACCAAGATAGTCCTTCTGCTTGATGGCGATTTTTGCTTTCTGGAAATAGACATCGTCGGAGAGTTTCCCGTAGGGGTCGGCAATGAGTACGGAATCCAGCATTTTCACGGCTTCGTCATCCTTGTTTTGGAAGATGAGAAAATCGGCTTTGGCATAGTAGCGCAGCGGCAGATTGTCGGTGGTGCTGCTGCTGAACAGGCCGCCGTATTCGTCTTCTTCACCTTCTTCTTCACCGCCTTCGTCCTCCTCTTCCGCCTCATTGTCGGAAATCAGCAGGGAGAAGTACATCGCATCGTTGGCGATGAGTTTGGAGGTGGCGGCACGCAGCACGTCCAACTGGCTTTTGGCCCACTCGAATTCACCGATGTAGAACGAGAGCTTGGCGTTGTTGAACTTGGCGGTCTGCCCGATGATGTCGTTGGGCAGGTCCTTTTCCACTTGGGAATAGTGGAGGGTGGCTTCCCACACGTCTCCCATATAGAGCTCGATGTCGGCGAGGTCGATCTTGTACTGTCCCACCTCCTGCGGGTCTCGGTTGGCATTGGCGATGGCGTCGTTCAAGATTTTTTTGGCTTTTTCAGGCTGGTCGGTGTAGAAGGCTAACAGGTGGGCGTACTTGCGCACCCATTCGGAGGTGCCTTCGTGGTAGCCGTACTCTTTCAGCAGCCGGTCGAATTTCGCTTCCAGCGACTTGGCCGCCTCCTTGTCGATGGGGGAGGTGGAAGCCAACTGTTCGTACTTCACATCCATCAGCAGAAACTGCGCTTTTGTATAGTAGTCGCAGGATTCACCCCTCTCTATCAAGTAGCTGAGGGCGTTGATGGACGTTTCGAAATCTTTGTTGTTGCCGGCCTCTTTTGCAAGGGCAAAGACCCGCTGTCCGTCCTCTTTCTGCTTGCGGTCCAATGATTTGGCGAGCACAAGGGCGTTGGCGTAGTCTTTATTGTGCTGATAGACCCACTGCATCACAACCACATAGGCCAGATTGTCGGGGGCTTCCTGCATGCGCCTGAGAAGAACACTTTTCACCAATAGGTATTTCTTGTTGTCCTCGTCGCTGGCCAAAAGGTTTTGGAGGATTTTCTGTGTTTCGGAAATCCTGTCCTGCACCCCGTCCTGCACGATGTTCAGTGCTTCTTCCACCACCAAATCGTTGCGGTTGAGCTGAATATAGGCATTGGTCAATTCATTGACGAACAAGGTGTTGTCGTTTAGCAACTTGCGGCCCTTTTCCAAAGTGGCGACGGCGTACTGCATCTGTTTGCGCACCAGGAAAGCGTTGTACAGCTCGCGGACCGTGTTCGCATGTGCAGGTAGCTCCTTGATGGCGTCGGCATAGACCTTGTCTGCAGCCTGCTGGTCGCCGGCGCTTTCATAGACAAAACCGAGGTCGATTTTATAGCGCTGGGTTTTGGGCGATGCCTTCTGCTGTTTTTTCACCACCCGTTCCGCCTCCTTGAAATTGCCGGTCTGTAGCAATGTCTGGTAGTAATAGTAATATATGTAGGAGTTGGGGTTGGCGTTATAGACTTTGGCGAACATCTGGACGGCCTTCTCGTACTCGCCGTTTTGGAAATACTGGATGCCCAACTGCTCTTCCTGCGAGCGTTGGGCGACAGCGAACACGGTGGCTATCAGCAAGAGGATGGTCGCAAAAAACTTCTTCATTAGCAGATGGTGTCGAAACCGGTGTAGGGACGGAGCACTTCGGGCACGATGATGCCGTCGGGGGTCTGGTTGTTTTCGAGGAGGGCGGCCATCACGCGCGGGAGGGCGAGGGCGCTTCCGTTGAGGGTGTGGGCGAGGCGGGTTTTGCCGTTCTCGTCCTTGAAGCGCAGGTGCAGGCGGTTGGCCTGGTAGCTCTCGAAGTTGGAGATGGAGCTGACCTCTAACCAGCGGCGTTGGGCGCGGGAATAGACCTCGAGGTCGTAGGTGAGGGCGGAGGTGAAGCTGATGTCGCCGCCGCACAGCCGCAGCACACGGAAGGGAAGTCCCAGCTTCTGGAGCAGCGACATTCCGTACTGTTTCATCTCCTCCAGGGTCTGGTAGGAGCGGTCGGGATGCTCGATCTGCACGATTTCCACCTTGTCGAACTGGTGGAGGCGGTTGAGGCCGCGCACGTCCTTGCCGTACGAGCCGGCTTCACGGCGGAAGCAGGCGGAGTAGGCGCAGTTCTTGATGGGGAAGTCGCTGGCTTTGAGGATGGTGTCACGGTAGATGTTGGTGACGGGCACCTCGGCGGTGGGGATCAGGTAGAGGTTGTCGAGATCGGCGTGGTACATCTGTCCTTCTTTGTCGGGCAGCTGGCCGGTGGCGTAGGCGGAGGCCTCGTTCACCACGTAGGGCGGCTGCACCTCGGTATAGCCGTGTTCGGAGGCGGTGTTGAGGAAGAAGTTGACGAGGGCGCGCTGCATCTTGGCCCCTTTGCCTTTGTAAACGGGGAAGCCGGCGCCGGTGATCTTGCTGCCGAGGTCGAAGTCGATGATGTCGTACTTCTTCACCAGTTCCCAGTGGGGGAGTGCGGTTTCCGGCATGTCGGAGGCGTCTCCTTCCTGATACACCACCTCGTTGTCTTCGGCGCCCTTGCCGAGCGGCACGGAGGCGTGCGGCATGTTCGGTAGCAGCACCATCATGCGGTTGATCTCCTGCTCCTTTTCCGAAAGTTCGGTCTGGAGGTTCTTCTCTTCGGCTTTCAGTTCGGCGGTGCGGGCCTTCATCTGCTCGGCTTCCTCGCGTTTGCCCTCCTTGAAAAGCTGTCCGATGGACTTGGCAATCTTGCCCTGCTCCATCAGGTTGTTGTCGAGGTTGCGCTTTGACTGACGAAGTTGCGCATCGACATCCTGGATCTTATGGATTAATTCGGTTGCGTCGAAGTTTTTAACCTTCAGTCTTTCAATGACTTCAGAAGGATTTTCACGGATAAGTTGGATTTGTAACATATCATTGGTTTTAGGGGTGCAAAGGTACATAAAAAAATAAAAAAAACGGACGGCGCTGCAAGAGGCCATCCGTTTTTTTATAGGAGAATAAAAAGGTTATTCTTTGACGATTTTCTTGCTGACCTGACCGTCTTCGGTGGTGATGTTCAGCATATAGACGCCAGTGGCAAGGTCTTTGACGTTGATGGTGTTGTTAACGTTGGTGTAGGATTTCACCAGCTTGCCGTTCACGTCATAGACATCGATCTGGTTGATAGCCTTTTCAGAGGTGATGTTCAACACGTCCTTCGCGGGGTTCGGGAAGATGGCGATGCTGTTGTCCTCGTTCTCTTCAATACCGGCCGGTTGGTTGGAGATGTTGATGTTGTCAATCCAGATGTTGTTGCCATAGTTTGAGGTGAAGGCGAATTTGACGATGACCTTCTCTTGACCGGCAAATTGTGAAAGATCAATAGATTGGGTTTCGTACGCATCTGCAATATAGTTGGAAGTCGTGTTGGCTCCGGTAGCCAAATTGGCGCCGGCCTTGTCAAAGACCGTGGTCCATGTGCTTCCGCAATCAGTGGAAACCATGATTTGAAGTTTGTCATTGGAGTTGTTGTTGTATCTCTTGTAGCACAGGTCGAAAGAGACGCTGGGTGTGGTATGGTTGGAGAAGTTCAAAAGCGGGGAATAGAGATCTGCTCTGCCACCGTTGGAAATGGAGTAGGCGTTGAAAACCAGTGCTCCCTCATAAATATAGCAATAGTCGTCGGTCTGGTCGTCCAAGGACCAAGGGGACGATACGGTGGAGCCGGAGAACTCTTGGGTAGCGGTTTCGGCTTGTGCCGTCACTTGGGCCATGAAGGTTTCGGAGTGGGTGTTGAGGGTGTTGCCTTCATCCGTCTGGCCGTTCACGCTCACGATTTCAACGGTGAAAGTCTGGTTGCCGTTCTCTGTACCGGTAACAGCGGGGAGGGTCACGGTGGCGGTTTCGTATTGGGCAAGGTTGCCTGTCCAGTCAACGGTCTCGACATCGCTGCCGTGGGTCAGACGCAGGGTGGCGGAGGTCAGGGGAGCGGTGCCCACATTCTGCAGCTTGATCTGGGGTTGGAAGCTGTATTCACAGTAATAGGTGGGTTGTGAGATTCTATCAACGCCCAGTACGGCATCGTTCGTGTTGGTGGTGGCGGGACAGGTGGTGGCAATCAAACCATGCCACTGCTGAGCCTGGTTGGAACCGTTGCGGTCCATTTCAAAGGCCATGCGATTGGGGCAGACCATGTAGATGGTGGGGTAGTAGGCCAGACCAAGATTGCCGAGGATGGTGCTTTGGTTGGTGGCATTGGGAGCCAAGTGAAGGGGAACGATCGGGTATTCCACACCGTTGAGCCAGTTGCCCTGAGAGGATGAACCGCCTGCATCGGTGCCACCGGTAAGGGAGGAGTAGTTGCCCTCGTCACCTTCCATCCAGATGACATAGGAGTCGTAGTTGCTGCTGTTGGGACCGTAGTTTGACCAGATGCCGTCCAAGGTACCCGTCTGGTGGAAATTCCAGCAGGGGCCGCACCATGTAGCGGAAACATCGATGAACACGGTCTTGCCGTCGTTCAACAGATTGTACAGGTTGATGGACTGGTCCGTAATCATGTTGCCGTTGGTCTTGTCGATTTCATACACGGTGAAGTCCGGTACGATGGAGCCAGCCGGCAGCTGGGCATACGACACCGCCGCCAGTGCGATGGCAGCGAAAAAGGTAAAGAATTTTTTCATACGCTTGTAATTTAAGTTGGTGAATAAATTTTTTTCGGGCGGCAAAGATACATTTTATTTTATTACAAAACTAAAAAATATTTGTACTTTATCTTTGTTTTTGTTGCAAATAATGTGTACCTTTGCAGCGTTTGTGCAAATATGGCAATTTCCGCTATATTAGCGGATTTGTGTCTGTGTTTTGTTTTGTTTGAACTTTAATATTTATAAAAATGGACGAAAAAGAACTTATGACGACCCAAGAGCAGGCGGACACTCCCGTCATGCAAGAGAGAGAACCCGTATTCCGCGAGGCTTCCGCACCGGTGGAGGAACCCGTTGCAGGCACCACAGCGTGCGAAAAGAAAAAATGCGGCTGCAAATGGTGCAGCATTATCTCCTTTGCCGTGCTGTTCGCCGCTGTCATCGCGCTCTACATCCTGCACTTCTGCTGCGGCGGTAAGACCGAGACCTTTACGCCCACACCGGTCGCGGCCGAGCCCGGCGACGGCAGCGTCCTCTTCATCAACCTCGACACCGTGAACGCCAACTATTTCTTCATCGAGGAGAAACAGAAGGAGTTTGATGCGGAGATGCAGAAACAGGATGAGATTTTCAAACAGAAACAGGCCAATTTCCAGAAGAAATACGAACAGTTCCAGAAGAATTACCAGGCCGGCATCCTCACCGACGTGCAAATCCAGAACGCGCAGATACAGTTGGAATCCGAGTACCAGAAGTTGGAAAGCGATTATAACGCCGTGGTCAATGCCTTGACAGAAAAACAGGTGTCCGTGAACCGCGAGATGCTTGACTCTGTGCAGGCCGTTTCCGCCCGCATCGTGGCCAAAAGAGGCGCATCCTTTGTGATGACCTACCAGAAGGACCTCCCGCTGCTCATCTATGCCGATCCCACCCGCGACATCACCGAGGAGGTGCTGTTTGAACTGAACAAGTCCCAAAAGAAAGAGGAGTAGCCGATGAAACGCCTGGTAATCCCCCTATTGCTGATTGTCAGTATTGTGTGCTCTGTTTCTTGCACAGAAAAGAAGAAACGGGAACGCAAGAACACGCTTGTTGTACGCACGCTCGACGACTACGCAGATATGCCCGGCGGTGTGGTACGCAACATCTATGCCGACAGCACCCCCCGCGACATCTACTTCTACCGCGTGGACGAGCAGGGCAACCGCACCGATGAACTGGTGAAGGAGGTGCATTGTTATGAAAACAGCAACATCTATATCGAAGGCGACATCAAACACTCCGAACGCGACGGTGTTTGGAACGCCTACTTCAAGAACGGCCGCCTTCAAGCCACCCAAACCTACAAGGAGGGAGTCCAGGTAGGAGAAGAAAGGGTCTATTACGAAAACGGCAACCTGATGTACAAAGGCCAATACGACAACGGCATCTGCACCGGCAAATGGGAGTTCTTCGACGAAAGCGGTGTCCGCACCCAGTCCCTCATTGCCGACGACACCACCATCGTGTGCCGCAGCTGCCCCAAATGCCTGCGACTGATGGGAAAAAGTTCATAAAGTTCATCAGGTTTATAAAGTAGAGACGCGGCGTGCCGCGTCTCCAAAAGAAAGAAAATAGTTTAATGAATTAATAATCAAAATAAAACATTATGGAAATACCTTTTGCAGAATCTTGGAAAATCAAAATGGTGGAACCCATCAAGAAGTCAACCCGCGAGGAACGCGAGAAATGGTTGAATGACGCTCATCAGAACATCTTCATGCTGAAGAGCGACTATGTTTACATTGACCTTCTGACCGACTCCGGCACCGGCGCCATGAGCGACCGCCAGTGGAGCGCGATGATGATGGGCGACGAGAGCTACGGCGGTGCCCGCTCCTTCTATCACATGAAGGACACCATCACCGAACTCACCGGCTTCCCCTTCGTCATCCCGACGCACCAGGGCCGCGCTGCTGAAAACGTGCTTTTCAGCTACCTCGTGAAACCCGGCAACATCGTCCCCGGCAACGCCCACTTCGACACCACCAAGGGCCACATCGAGAGCCGCAAGGCCTTCGCCATCGACGTCACCGTTCCGGAAGCCTACGACACCCAGCTCGAAGTCCCCTTCAAAGGCAATGTCAGCCTTGAGAAGCTTGAGAAGGTGCTGGTGGAGAACAAGGGCAACGTCCCGTTCATGGTCCTCACTGTCACCAACAACACCGTCGGCGGCCAGCCTGTCAGCATGCAGAACATCCGCGAAACCTGCGAACTCTGTCACAAGTACGGCGTGCCCGTCAACATCGACAGCGCCCGTTTCATCGAGAACGCCTACTTCATCAAGACCCGTGAAAAAGGCTACGAGAACAAGACTTTGCGCGAAATCTGCCTTGAGATGTTCAGCTATGCCGACAGCATGACGATGAGCGCCAAGAAAGACGGCCTCGTCAACATGGGCGGCTTCATCGCCACCAGAAAAGAGGAGTGGTACGAAGGCGCCAAACTGTTCTGCATCCCGTTCGAGGGCTTCCTCACCTACGGCGGTATGAACGGCCGTGACATGGACGCTCTGGCTGTCGGTTTGAAAGAAAACATTGAGTTCGAGATGGTGGAAACCCGCATCAAGCAGGTCCAGTACCTCGCCGCCAAGCTCGACGAGTACGGCATTCCTTACCAGCGCCCTGCAGGTGGCCACGCCATCTTCGTCGATGCCGACAAGGTTTTGACCAACATCCCGAAGGAGGAGTTCCCAGCCCAGACCCTCACATGCGAACTCTACCTTGAAGCCGGCATCCGCGCCTGCGAAATCGGCTATGTGCTCGCCGACCGCGACCCCGTCACCCGTGAGAACCGCTTCGGCGGCAACGACTTCGTGCGCCTCTGCATCCCGCGCCGCGTTTACACCAACAACCACATGGATGTGATCGCCGCCGCCCTCAAGAACGTGTACGACCGCCGCGACACCATCAAACGCGGTTTGGAAATCACGTGGGAGGCCGAACTGATGCGCCACTTCACCTGCCAATTCAGAAGACTTAAATAATTGTAATGCTGATTGTTGGCAATACACTAGTATCGGATGAACTGATCAAGAAGTCCTTCTGCTGCGATTTGTCGAAATGTTGCGGCGCCTGTTGCATCGAAGGGGATGTGGGGGCTCCCATCGAACCGGATGAAGTCGCTGACCTGGAGGACAATTACCCTATTTTTAAAAAATATATGACTGAAGAAGGTGTCCGTCTCGTCGATGAGAACGGCACCTTCGACTACGATATGGAGGGTGAGTTTGTGACGCCGTTGCTTTCGGACGAGGCATGCGCCTTCATCTACTACGAGGACGGCATCGCGAAGTGCGCCATCGAGAAAGCCTACCTGAACGGGGAAATTGACTTCCGCAAGCCGATCTCCTGTCACCTTTATCCTATACGGATAAAAAAACTACCTGATTACGAAGCCCTTAACTACCACCATTGGAGCATTTGCGAATCCGCTTGCGAACTCGGCAAAAAGGAGGGGATTCCGGTTTACAAATTCCTGAAGGAACCCCTTATCCGCAAATATGGCGAATTGTGGTACGAAGAGCTGGAACGACAACTGGAAACGGAAAATTGAAAACTGAAAATTGAAAACTAAAAAGTAAAAAGTAGAAAGTATGATGTAATATAATGTTCTCTATGCTCAATCCTTTTTACCTTTTACTTCATACCTTTTACCTCATACCATTTACCTTCTCTACATTTTACTTCTAAACACTTAACTCTTGACTTTTGACTCTTAACTCTTAACTAGAAAAAAACATTACCCCCTTAAGGATATGTACGACGGGAAAACCAAGAAAAAGAAAGAGAAAAACGCTCCGAAGCTGAAGCGGTCGAAGCTGATTGTGCCGTTCTGGTGCTTCTATTTTCTGTGCCTGCTGAGTGTGGTGGCGGTGTTTGCGCTGATTGCGCGGAACATCCCCACGGTGGAGGAGTTGGAGAAACGCCTTCAGGAGAACCAGTTGGCCACCATCGTCTATGCTTCCGACGGCACCGAGCTCGGTCGGTACTTTTATGAGAACCGTTCCAACTGTCGCTACGATGACCTGTCGGAAAACATCCTCAATGCGTTGATAGCCACAGAGGATTCGCGGTTCTACAAACATTCCGGCATTGATTTCCGGGCGTTGGGGCGTGTGGCGATGGGTGTCTTGACCCACAACAGCGGCGGCGGCGGCTCCACCATCACCCAGCAGTTGGCCAAGAACCTTTACGGCCGCGACCCCGATGTCAGCATCGTCAAGTCGAAGCTGCAGGAGTGGATTGTCGCCATCAAGCTGGAACGTGACTACTCCAAACATGAGATTATCACGTTGTATCTCAATACGGTGGACTTCTCACATCAGGCGATGGGAATTGAGACGGCGGCCCGCCGCTACTTCAACACCACGCCGCAGGAGATCAAGGTGGAGCAGGCGGCCATGCTGGTGGGACTGCTGAAAGCCCCGGGCGCGTACAATCCGATGAGCCATCCCGAAGCCGCGGAAGGACGGCGCAACGTGGTCATTGGGCAGATGAAAAAATACGACTATCTGACCAAGGCCGAAGCCGATTCCATCTCGGAGATTCCGCTCGATATGTCGCACTACACCAAAGAGAGCCATTCGACAGGACAGGCCACCTACTTCCGTGAGTATCTGCGCATTTACCTCACTGAATTTTTCGCCAAACCCGAAAACCGCAAGAAAAACGGCGATTCGTTCAATATATATAAGGATGGCTTGAAAATCTACACGACCATTGATCCGCGGATGCAGGAATATGCGGAATTGGCTGTGAAAGAACATGTTGGTGGAAAATTGCAGCCGATTTTCTTCAACCAGTTGAAACGCAACGACAATGCGCCGTTCTACAAGCTCTCGCAGGAACAGACCAACAACATCATGAACGCTGCCCGGAAAAATTCGGAACGTTACCGTATGATGAAGAATGCCGGGGCTACTGCTGCCGAAATTGACAAGGCCTTTCGTACCAAGGTGAAAATGAGAATCTTGGCACAAGACGGCGAACATTACATTGACACCGTGATGACTCCGAACGACTCCATCCGCTACATGAAGTCATTTCTTCAGTGCGGCTTTATGGCGATGGAAACCTTTTCCGGCAGGGTGAAAGCCTACGTCGGCGGCATGAACATCACTTCGTTTCAGTTCGATCATGTGATGGGTTCGCGCCGACAGGTGGGTTCCACGTTCAAACCTTACGTTTATGCAAGTGCCATGGAAAACAGTAACGGAGAGCTGGATCCCTGCTCGTTAGTGCCGAACACCACGGTGTCGGTGCGTCTGCCCGAAGGCAACGTGTGGACAATCCCGGTGAGCCGCTACAAACCCGGACAGCGGATTCTGCTCCGGGAGGCGTTGGCACAGTCTCTGAATAACGTGTCTGCCTATCTTATTTCCAATCCTGACTATGGAAGACAGCAGGCTGTCATCGAACTCGTTCGGAAAATGGGGATAAAGTCCCCCATTCCCGAAGTGCCATCCATCTGTTTGGGAGCCTGTGAGTTGACGCTGTACGAGCAGGTGGGTGCCATCAACTGCTTTGCCAACCAAGGGGTGTATGTCGAGCCTTACTTCATTGAGAAGATTTGCGACCAGAACGACAATGTCTTGTTTGAGACAAAGCCCGAGTCGCATGATGCGATGAGCCAGTTGCTGGCATACCAGACGGTGTGCCTGATGCGCGGTGTGGTGGAGCACGGTACGGGGCGACGCCTTATCAGCCAATACAAACTGACCTTTCCGCTGGCAGGCAAGACAGGTACCACCAACAACCACTCCGATGCGTGGTTCGTGGGTTATACACCGATGCTGACGTGCGGTGTTTGGGTCGGTTGTGACGACCGTGCGGCGCACTTCACCTCCATGGAATATGGACAGGGTGCGCGTGCTGCCATGCCGGTATTCGGCAAGTTTATGAACCTGTGCTACAATGACCCTGCACTGCCGTACATGTCGGCCGTTGCAAATCCTGACCCGAACAACAAGAACAGGATGCGCGACTTCGTGGCTCCCGACGGTTTCACAGGCAATGCCTACGGTTGTCTGCCAAAGGATGGAGACGTTGAAATGAGAACTACCATCCTTGAGGAACAAGAAAAATGGGATTAAAACTAATCCCATTTTTCTGTGAATCGTTTCATCTATTGATTCTTTCGGTGGTTCAGATGTTCCTGTCTGAACCTGTTTTTTTATTTGCTTCGGTTAATGACACCGTTGAACTGTGCCGTTGGCGTGACGATGACCTCGTTGAGACAGACGTGTGGCGGACGCGAAAGGACGAACTCCACGATATCGGCAATGTCCTGCGCCACTAACGGATCATACCCTTCATACACCTTGTCTGCACGTTCTTGGTTCCCGTGGAAACGGACGTTCGAAAATTCTGTCTCGGCAGCACCGGGCGCAATCATGGTGACTTTGATGCCGTAGGGGAGGAAGTCCGTCCGCATGGCTTTTGAAAGAGCCAACACGGCGTGCTTGGTAGCGCAGTATATGCCGCCGCCCATGTAAACCTCGTGGCTCGCGGTAGAGCCCATGTTTATAATGTGTCCGCTATGACGTTCCACCATCTGCGGTGCCACCAGACGCGTGACATACAGTAACCCCTTGATATTCGTGTCAATCATCCGTTCCCAGTCCTCCAAAGCCCCTTTGTGTACAGGGTCCAGCTCGACAGCGAGGCCGGCATTGTTGACCAATACGTCAATGGGCTTGAACTCCTCCGGGATAGATTGGATGGCTTTCTCGCAGGCGACATTGTCGCGTACATCAAAAACCAGCGGTAACACTTTGGTGTGGGTGGTTGTCGTGATTTGCTGGGCCAAAGCCATCAGCCGTTCTTCACGGCGTCCGGTAAGAATCAAGCGGCACACTTGTTTGCTCATTGTGAGGGCAATCGCTTCTCCAAAACCGGAGGTTGCCCCTGTAATCATAATGTTTCTCATAAATAGTGATTGTTTGCTGTTTTTGCGTTAAATAAGGCTTGAATAGCGCACTCAAATGAGCGCGTGCAAAGGTATAAAAAATATGAATACTAAATGTCCACAGCT
>JAEEGG010023605.1_pt1 | contig 11999 bp, 9 predicted proteins | sample 9134161 | NCBI WGS metagenome assembly JAEEGG01 (sample SAMN16246543, study PRJNA631951) | gut metagenome | biome: gut microbiome; feature: rumen; material: CR-attached | host: Bos | place: Iran: Karaj | collected 2018-10 | reverse complement strand
TTCTTCAGGATATTATATATTTCCGGAAGATCCTGCTCGAACTCATGACGACGCTGGCGCATGGGCTCCAGGAACTCGTTGAGTATCTGATTGAGGAACTTCTTGCACTTCATATCACCCAATCCGCCACGACGGTAGTGGTCTTTCAACTCGTCGAGGTTCTGATATTCAGGCCAATATTGTGCGAAATGTTCGTCCTTAGAGAAAGCGTCAAGATAAGTAAATACGGCATTGCCTTCTACGTGACCTGGGTCGTTAAGATTGACATGAGTGGGGTCCGTGTACATGGAGCGAACTTTCTGCCAAACGGTATCGGCATCGTCAGAGAGATAAATGCAGTTGCCGAGTGATTTCGACATTTTTTCCTTACCATCTGTTCCTGGCAGACGACGGGCAGTCAGATTCTCAGGTAACAGAATGTTGGGTTCAACAAGAACGGGGGCGTATATCTGATTGAAGCGACGCACCAATTCGCGTGTCACCTCCAGCATCGGCTCCTGGTCTTCACCAGCAGGAACGGTGGTTGCTTTAAACAATGTAATGTCTGCAGCCTGACTGACAGGATAGCAGAAGAATCCCAAGGGAATACTTTCACCCTCGAAACCACGCATTTTCACCTCAGTCTTCACTGTCGGGTTACGCTGTACACGACTCACGCTGACGAGGTTCATCAGATAGGTAGTCAGCTCAGCCAACTCCGTAATCTGACTTTGTATAAAGAGTGTGCACTTCTCTGGATTCAAACCAGCAGAAAGATAGTCGAGCGCCACCTCAACAATGTTCTGACGAATCTTTTCGGGATTGTCGGCATTATCCGTTAAAGCCTGCACGTCAGCCATGAATACGAACATTTTCTCATAGTCGCCAGCTTCTTGTAATTCTACTCGGCGGCGTAGTGAACCGATATAGTGTCCTAAATGGAGTTTTCCTGTTGGACGGTCACCAGTCAATATAATTTTTCCCATTTCTTTATAATATTGTCTAATTTGGTGTGCAAAGTTAATAAAAATATTGCAAACAAAGGAACATTTTCTTCGCAAATGTTTGCAAAGCATAGATTGCACACTTTTGCAAACACTTTTTTTTGGTGAGTTCTGCATTATTTTGTATCTTTGCATCAGTAAAAAAACAAAATTATGGTATTAACTGACCGCGAACTTTTCCTACTCGTCATCTGTACGGTGTTCTACATCACCTTATTTATATTGGTGATACAAAACAACCGTCGCAAGATTCAACTGCTGCAGAGCCGACTCGACAATATTCATGCCATGCAGAAAATGGCTGTTATTGAGCAAAGGGATCATGATGTAAACAGTATCTTTTCCTCACCAGTTTACCAGCGTATCAAGCAATATATTGCCAGCGGGCAAAACATAGCCGAGGATGACTGGGCAGAACTGACGGAAGTGGTAAACAGGGTTTATACGGGTTTCACTGACAAACTCTTCAGCCTCTATCGGATGAGCGATCAGGACTACCACGTCAGCCTGCTGATTAAAATCAGACTGCAACCGAAAGACATTGCAACGCTGACAGCCCACTCCAAGGAGAGCGTAGCCACCACCCGCAGTCGGCTCTACCAAAAGGTGTTTGGCAAGAAGGGCTCTACGAAAGATTGGGATGATTTTATCCTCTCGATTTAATTAGAATAACAATATAATATATAAGAGTATGATAGACTATTTGATTGCAAACATGTGGCAGGTATGGGCCGTCGTCGCCATCGTCTGCCTGATTCTGGAACTTTCATCAGGTGATTTCTTTATCATCTGCTTCTCCATCGGAGCCGTATTTGCCATCATCTCAGCAGTACTCGGCTTAAGCATCTATTGGCAGATTTTTATCTTTGCCCTCTTCACCTTGCTGAGCGTGTTATTCGTCAGACCTGTTGCTTTGCGCTATCTGCACAAGAACGATCCAAACAAATTGTCAAATGCAGATGCGCTGATGGGACGTACCGGACGTGTGACAGAGGAAATCAAGGCTGGTGCAAGTGGCTATGTACAGATTGACGGTGACCTTTGGAAAGCCGTCAGTAATAGCGACATTGCAGTTGGCACTACCGTCCGTGTCATCGGGCGCGAAAGCACTATCCTCACCGTAAAACAGCTTTAAACATGAAACTTTAAATATTAAACATTAAATATTATGGACATTATGACTTACGTATTGATTGCCATTGTTATCATGGTATTAATCTTTGCCAAAAAGGCAATTGTTATCATCCCTCAGTCGGAGACGCGCATCATCGAGCGTCTGGGTCGCTACTACGCTACCCTGAACCCTGGTATCAACATCATCATCCCCTTCATCGACCGAGCCAAGGAGATTGTGGTATTGAACCGTGGACGCTACACCTACTCCGACTCTATCGACCTGCGTGAACAGGTTTACGATTTCCCGTCACAGAATGTTATCACCAAGGATAACATCCAAATGGAGATTAACGCCCTGCTCTACTTCCAGATTGTCGATCCGTTCAAGGCCGTTTATGAGATTTCTAATCTGCCCAACGCCATCGAGAAACTGACGCAGACCACGTTGCGTAACATCATCGGTGAACTGGAATTGGACGAGACGCTGACTTCGCGCGACACCATCAACACCAAACTACGTGCCGTTCTGGACGACGCTACCGACAAATGGGGTGTGAAGGTGAACCGCGTAGAACTGCAAGACATCGTGCCTCCTTCAACCGTACTGAATGCAATGGAGAAACAGATGCAGGCCGAACGTAACAAACGTGCACAGATTCTGACCTCAGAAGGTGAGAAAGCAGCCGAGATTCTGGCTTCAGAAGGTGAGAAGACGGCAATCATCAACCGTGCCGACGCCCAGAAGCAACAGGCCATCCTGCATGCCGAAGGTGAGGCACAGGCTCGCATCCGCAAGGCCGAGGCTGAAGCAAAGGCTATAGAACTGATTACCGAGGCTGTAGGCAAGAGCACCAATCCTGCCAACTACCTGCTGGCTCAGAAGTATATCCAGATGATGCAGGAACTGGCTCAGGGCGATAAGACGAAGACCGTTTACCTGCCTTACGAGGCTACCAACCTGATGGGCTCTATCGGAGGCATCAAGGACTTATTCAAATCAGAGTAAATTTATTTATCCTAAACAAATACAATTATGAAAGAACTGAAAGGAACAAAGACTGAGAAAAATCTGCAGGAAGCATTTGCAGGTGAGTCAATGGCTCGCAACAAGTACACTTACTGGGCATCAAAGGCCAAGAAGGACGGCTACGTACAGATAGCTGCCATCTTCGAGGAGACTGCTGCCAACGAGAAGGAACATGCCAAGATGTGGTTTAAACTGCTGGAGGGCGGAGCCATCAAGGACACTGCCAGCAATCTGGAGGCTGCAGCAGGTGGCGAGAACTTCGAGTGGACCGATATGTATGCCCGCATGGCCAAGGAGGCTCGCGAGGAGGGATTTGACGAGATAGCCGAGAAGTTCGAGGGTGTTGCCGCTATCGAGAAGGCTCACGAGGAGCGCTATCGCAAACTGTTGGACAATGTGAAGAAGGAGCGTGTGTTCTCAAAGGACGGCGACGTCATCTGGCAGTGTTCCAACTGTGGTCACATCGTCGTTGGCAAGAAGGCTCCCGATGAGTGCCCCGTCTGCAACCATCCGCAGTCTTACTTCCAGGTGAAGGCAGAGAACTATTAATTTCGTCCCCCTAAGTTAGGGGGAACAAAAAAGGGTCTGAACAAACACATTTTCCTTCGTTCAGACCCCTCCTAACCTCCCCTAACTTAGGGGAGGATTTTATTTCATTTCCTTTTCCAAGAAATTGATGCACTGGCGGAACAGGTGGTTGCGCGTGTTGCCACCATAGATGCTGTGGTTGCGATTGGTATATACCAGCTGGCTGAAGTCTTTGTCGGCCTGCACCAGTGCCTCGGTATATTCTGCAGCATTGCGCAGATGCACATTATCGTCGGCTGAGCCGTGACAAAGCAACAGCGCACCATGCAGACTGCCCACCCTGCTGATGGGGTTCTGGTCGTAACCGTTGGGGTTCTCCTTGGGTGTGCGCATGAATCGCTCAGTATAGATGGTATCGTAGTAACGCCATGAAGTGACAGGAGCAATAGCCACACCGGCACGGAATACGGGACGGCCCTCCGACATGGACATCAGCGTGTTGAAACCACCATAGCTCCAACCCCAGATGGCTATGCGGTCTTTATCCACATACGACTGCTTGCCAAGCCACAAGGCTGTCTCCACCTGATCGCGCGACTCCAGTTCGCCCAATCTCAGGTAGGTACACTTCTCGAAATCAGCACCACGTCCGCCCGTTCCGCGTCCATCGACACAAACACAGACGAAACCCTGCTGACAGAGATACTGTTCGATGATGGCACCCTGTCCGTTCATTCCGATATTCCACGCATCCTTCACCTGTTGCGAACCAGGTCCGCTATACTGATACATCACCACAGGATAGCGTTTCTGAGCATTGAAATCAGCAGGTTTAACCAGCCAGCCATTGAGTTTGATGCCCTCGGAAGTGGTGAAGGTAAAGAGCTCGCGCTTGCCGAGTGGCAGTTTGGCGAGTGTAGCCTTCAGTTCCTGATTGTCAGTAATCGTAGTCTGTCGCTTTCCGTCGCCGGCACAAAGGGTGATGACGGGAGGCGTGTTCAGATTGCTCCACGTATGGATGAAGTATTTGTGGTTTTTGCTGAATACGGCACTGCTCCATCCTGCCTGATTGGTCAGACACTCGCGCTTGCCATTGGCATGAGCCACATAGACGCGCTGGTCGCAAGGTCCCTGTTCGTGGGATGCATAATAGACATCGCCCGTAGCATCGTCGATGCCATAGACTGCCGACACCTCGTAACTGCCCTGCTCCACCTGGCGCAGCAACTGTCCGTTGAGGTTGTAGAGATAGAGGTGCATCCAACCATCCCTGTCGCTGGGCAGCAGCATATACTTGTCTGTCACTCTGAACCAACTGGCGCACTCCTCCTTGATGTATTTCTGCGTCTTATCCTCGATGAGCAACTGACTCACCGTCGAAAGCGGATTGGTCTGGTAAACGCGCAGACAGTCCTGATGGCGATTGAGCGTGAGCACCAGTATCTTCTGCGCCTCGGCTGTCGACTTGATGCGAGGGATATAGCCGTCGGCATCCAGTGGCACCTGCAACTGGCGTGTCTGTCGGCTGGCAATATCAAAGCTCCATACCGTACACTGGGCATTGTCAGCACCAGCCACTGGATATTTATAGGTGTAGGCACCTGGATATTCGGCATACTCATCGTAAGCAGGAGCCTTTCCCTGATAGAGCGGCATGGAATACTGGCGCACCTTCGATTCGTCGTAGCGCACCCATACCAGCTGCTTGCTGTCAGCTGTAAACACCATCGCACGATTGTGGCCGAACTCCTCTTCGTTCACCCAGTCGGGAATGCCGTTGATCACTTCATTCTGGCGTCCGTCCTTCGTCACCTGGCTCTCGGCATTGTCGTAGAGCAACTTGATGAGAAAGATGTTGTTGTCGCGCACGAAGGCTATCAGCGTACCGTCCTTCGAGAACATTGGCGTCTGCTGGGCACCGTTCTTCGACAGTGGCACCAGTTTCTTGTTGGCAATGGTATAGATGTAATACTCTGCCTTGAACGAATGGCGGTAAATCAGCTCAGTATTGGTCTGAATCAGCAGGCGCTTGCCGTCGGGACTCATGATATAGCCGTCGATACTGCTCAGTTTAGCACCATGAGCGGTAGATGCGTCGAAGATAGTCTCCACCTCCTTGCCCGTCTTGAACGATGAGCGCACCACGCGCTGGCCGTCGCCGCTCAATTGCAAATACGACTCCCCGTCGGCAGCTGGCGTTACTGCCATCATGCCTTCAGCCATGTAGGCACCTTGGGTGATACGTTTCAAATCCAGATTCTGGCCCATGCTCGGTACTGCCATCAACGACAGACACAAGAGGCCTAACAATGCTGTTTTTCTCATGTTGATGTCTTGTTAGTATGTTTTCTCGTCGCGAAGCAACTGCTCCACGCTCATCTCTTTGTTCTGCTTCATAAAGCTGTCAACCAATGTCACCTGTTCGTCGTCAAACACACGGCGGTTGGTCACATGGTTCACAACCCACTGAATCTTGCCCCTGTGCCAATCACGGGCAGCCTGCGTCGCCTGTTGGTCGGGCGATGGGAAGAGGCTCAGCAAATAAAATCCCAGACAGTCGGGCGTTATCATCGAACGCGTCATCATCTTGCGCTGCTCGTCCGTATAGTGCTCGCGGTAGAAAGGATAGTCGGCACCCAGATATTTGTCCAGCGAAATGCCTAACGTCTTGTTACCCACGATGATACTCTGGTCGAACGAACCTATCTGGGCATACACCTGGGGCATCTCAACCGAAGGCACTTCCTCCTTCAGATTGCGAAAAGCCTCGGTCAGTTCGTTGTTCAAATCGTCTAAATTGGTAAACTGCTCCTGCACGTCGTTAATCATCTGCTGCAACGTGGAGTCGCTGAAGAAACGCAAGAACTTGATGTTTATCTCGGGATCGTTCACCTGACCGAGCTGCAACACATTCTCAATCAGCGTGCGCGTCTGCATCGGGAACGATTTGTTCATCTGCAACAGTGCCGAATAATCGCCTGTCGTCAAGTAAAGACTCTCTATCCTGTCGTAGCGCTCAATGGTCACAATACTGTCGTTCGAAGCCTCGTCGTTCGACTTCAAACGCCACTCACATCCCAAACAGATGAGCATCAACACGAATAACAATAGATAGACCTTACGCACCGTCTTTGAACTGTTTAAAAGATTTATTATTGTTAAAATCCGATGCAAATTTACTAAAAAACATTTTAAATTCCAAATTTTAACCTAAAAAAGATAAAAAAAAGTGCATTGCGAATGCTTTTTCGTTTATTTGTGTGAAATTTGCAAACAATAAACGACACATTATTATATATACACGTATGAGAAAACTAATCTGCTTCTTCCTGCTGACTGCCTTCGGGCTGCACGCCTCAGCAACGCGCACTGTCACCGTCTTCGTAAGAAACCAACTCGACAATGCCCGCACCGACCAACCCGTAGTCATCAGTCTTGCCCAATATGGCGAAGTGCGCTCAGCACTGGTAACGGTTGACGGACAGGAGATTCCCTGCCAACTCGACGACCTCAACCAGGACGACATCTTCGACGAACTCTGTTTTCTGGCCAATCTGGGCGAGAGGGAGCGGAAGCAATACACCGTCACCCTCTTCGACGAAGGCGAGCCACGCTCCTACCCTGCCCGCGTCTATGCCGACATGCTGGTCAGGAATACCAGCGACAAGAAATTGAAGAAGAATCAGCAGAATAATTTCCTAGAATCGATTACCGTCCGGGGCGATGCTGCCGATGCCTATCACATCCAGCACCACCACGGTGTTGATTTCGAAAGCGAACTCAACGGCATCCGCATCTATTTCGATGCCCGTCAGACGCTCGACCTCTATGGAAAATACCAGAAACGACTGGAACTGCAGGACACTCAGTTCTACACCGATGCCGAACAGAAGGCACAGGGCTATGGCGACGACGTGCTGTGGGTGGGTAAGACCTTCGGACTCGGGGCATTCCGTGGATGGGACGGCACGAAACCTACCCTCGTCGAACCCGTACGCTCGCGCACCCAGCGCATCATCAGCTACGGACCCCTCCGCACCATCGTCGAAGTGGTTGACCGAGATTGGCAAGCACCTCTTACATCATCCATCTCACATCATCCATCATCCATCACCATGACCCTCCGCTATACACAATATGCAGGTCATCGCGATACCGATGTCGATGTGTTCTTCAACAAGAACGTCAGCGACTACCGCTTCTCAACAGGCATCATCAACGTCAAGGGCTCCGTGGAATACAGCGACCGCCACGGCTTGCGCGCCTGCTGGGGCACCGACTATCCTGCCACCGACACCACCAAGTGGAAGCGCGAAACCGTGGGCTTGGCCGTTCTCGTTCCGCATAAGAACATAGCCAGCGAGGAGCCTGCCAACAAAGACAACTATGCGTTCGTCGTGAAAATCGACGGCACCCACATGGCATATAAAGTCAACTACACCTCAGCCAACGAGACCTTCGGTTACCACTCCGCCCAGGAATGGTTCGACTACCTGAAGGCCTGGCGCCGCGAAGTTGACCACCCCGTCATTGTGAAGATAAAATAAATCACCCCGCTGTCATCGGTGTCATCGTCATCGGTGTCAGCGGGATGTCGTTCATCAGTGAGGTATCCCTCAAGCCACGTGGCTCGAGAGATACTTTTCTGTTTTGCAATAGTGCTGTGTCTCAGGGTCTAACGTAATAAACCCACGCTTTGTCCACTGCGCCAGCTGGTCCTTGGGATTGGGATTCTTGCATCCCTGCTGGATGCGCATGGAGCGACACTCCTCGCGCGTGAACTCATCCGGCAGCAGGTCGAGCTGGTTGGAAACGCCTCCGCGCATCACAGTCCTCTCCGCCTCGCGGTCATCGTCGAGTGCTTCGCTGAACAAATTCATCTTGCACCACATGTCGTAATCGAACGACCAGCGACAGAAGTCCTCTATCTCGCGCGACCATTTCATACCATTCATGACGTAGAGCAGACAAGCCTTGCGGAAGACAATGGCGATGGCACGGCGAGCCAGTATACGATAACCGTCATTATCGAAGAGTGCTGCCCGCTCCACACTGAGCAAACTGAGGTCATTGGCCATTTTCTTGGCTGGCTGACAGACAATGAGGCCCTTGGCTTCATCGAGCAACTGCAGATAACCCATGATCTGCGCCTCGAATTTCTCGTCGTAACGCTTGTAGATGGGTATCAGTCCGTTGTCCTCGGTCTCCCTGATGGTACAGAAACTGAGTCGTGACACCGTTCCGTCGTTCACGTTCTTGCGGAAGAATCGGAGGGCAGAGGCTGGCGTGGTGGACGCATTCCAACACCAACGGATGTGGGCCCTGGCAGTAACCGACTGGGCACCTACGCGCTCCTGACCATAAGAGTCTGTGTCGAAGTTTCGGCAGATGATGCGGCTCACCATTTCCTTTGACGACCCACCGGCCATCTTCGTCAACTGCTCCACCTCGTCCATGCTGGTGTACAGACAACGGTCGCCTGCACGCTCGGCATCAGCCAGTCGCTGGGTGAAAGCGGCATTGGTCATATCGGAGTCAACCACCTGGATACAGATATCCGTCGGGCGGACAGGCTTTTCCTTGTTGGCCGAACGCGAATTCATCGAGTCCTTCCAGTCCTGTTCCTGCTGGCGGCACAGGGTGTCGCGAGCAACGATATCCTTCAGACAGATTTCGATGGGTTTCTTGACACACGACTTACCGCTCGACATGGGAGCCACCAGCACATTCATCATCGTGGCCTCCATCTCAGAATTGTCGGCATACTCCAATTTCAGTCCTCCCGTGCGTGTGGCCCACACTGGGAAGATGGCCTGTGCCAAAGCTGGCTTGCAGTGGTCGGGCACCTTCGAAATGACAATGCGCACTGGGGCTGGCAGTCTGTTCGGCATCTCGGGCTCCTTCATCATAGCCTGCTTCGTGTTACCCTGCTCCAGATTCTGACGGCGACGGCAGAGGTCGAGCGTGAGTTTCATCTTGGGGCTCATGGTGGCAGTCTGCTTACGCTTGCAGGCATTACGAATGGTGTCGGTCACGCGCTGGTGGTCCTCACCAAAATCGGGCATCACCGTGCGAATCCATTCGGGATTGTCGTTGCAGACATGGCGCAGATGGCAGGCCATCGAGAAGATGAAGTCATTGCGATTACCATGCTCAGGGGCACCGCCCAACTGATCGGCCAACTCCTCTACAATCTTCTCGTAGGGAATACCATGATATTCGGTGGGATAAATCACCCCGCTGTCATCGGTGACATCGTCAGCGGTAGTCGTGGACAGTGATGTCGGCTGAACTTTCAGCTGAGACTTCAACTCACGGCCGTCGATGTCAAGGCCGCGCTCCTGATAAGCCTTGCGACGCAACGCAATCTCCTCGTCGCTGAGACGCTGCTGCCATTCGGGCGACGTGTAGAGCTGCGAAGCCTCGTCGGTGATGTAGATCATGCGCTCAGGCGAACAGCAGTCATCGTCGAAGTCAACACCCAGGGCATCGGTGTATTCCCACTGCGTCTCGCGGATGGTCTTTCCGACAGGGATGCGGATGTCGATGTGCAGCTTCTTGGATGCCGAATACTCCATGTGCAGCAACATGCCTTGCCACTGACCGCCCTCTTCATTATTAAGAAGGTACGCGCGAGAGAGGGCCTGCTCCACCTGCTTGGCATCGTCGATGTCGATACAGGTCTGGAATGTGAACTCCTCGGGCAGAATGGCATCCTGCGCACGATGGTTGTCGGCGAAACGGAAATAGTGAGGACAGCGGAAGGGCAGCTGACCCTTCAACTGGCGACGCTCGTCCTTGTCGTCCGTCTGGCGGATACGATTGATGAGAGTAGTCACCTCGTCAGACTTGGTGACGTTAACGAACTCTTCGAGATTGCTCTCGAACACTTGGCCCTTGAGGCCGCGAACCTTGCGGTTAATTGCGATTTTTCTTTCTGTTGTCATTTTTTTTAAATTTTTGGGTTTGTTGAATCGATTCATACCGCAAAGTTATATATAATAATAATGTATAGCAAGGGTTTCCGCCCTCTAAAGCCCCGTCGGGAGAGGGTTGGAATAAAGTTGGGAAACCTCGGGAAAATATTGGGAAACTATGGGAGTCCCTTGGAAAAAATTTGGGTGACAATCAAAACTCCAAACGGATGGTTCGGGCAAGAACAGGAGCCAGTTCGTGGGCTATCTGATTGCAGATGACACGAGCCGCAGCCAGCGACGGATTGATGTACGACTGCTGTGTCCAGCTCGACCAAGGTTCCTTCTGTCCCATGATGTAAACGTAGTCACCGTTCTTACGCACGATGTCACGCCCCTTGTTAGGCACCATCGAACAAATGATCTGGTCGAAACGGTTGATGGTGGGCTTGTAGAGAATACCCTCGTCACACATCACTCTCATCACGTGCGCCCAAGTCCAATTCTCGCGATGCGAACCGATAATCTCGTCAATCCGTCGGACAATCTCAATCAGCTTGCGCGCCACTTCGGGCTGCCTGTAGCGAGGCATGAACTCACGAGGCATGGCTTGCGGATCAAGTTCCTGTCCGTCGCGTAGTCGCTTCAACAACTGGCGCACCTCGTCAACACAATCCTGCTCCTTGCCCCAACGCTCAATCAGTTCAACATAAGGACGGCGCTGGGCAGTGGTGCCCTTCGACTGGGCAACATTCAGCACATACTCCACGGGAATGGGGTCAACCCCTATCAGACTAGTCTTCATACTCAAATCCCTCAATGCGTTGGTCTGCGTTCAAACGATTAGTCACCTCGGTCAACTGCCCGTCAGTCGTCTGGAAACGTATGTGAATGATGTCATCATAGAAAGCACCCATATAGACGCTCAACTGATAACTCAGCTCCTGATAAACCTCTTTGGCAGTACCCTCTGCCTGGAAATAGAAACCCTCAAAGCGGTTGCTGCGAACACGATAGTAGGCGTCCTCGTCTTCAGGGAATCCGTGCAGACACATCACGTCGAGCGTGGCATTGAACTTCATGACGTACAGCTCCTCGCCCGTCTCCTTATCCTTCTCGGTGGGCATCGCTATCTTGCATCCCAGCAACTTCATGCGCTCCAGAATGTATTCAGCACCGGCAGGCTCCAACTGCTGGAAGTCGTACTCAATTATCTTGGCCACCCAAGTAAGATTAGTACCCTCCGGCGGACAAAGCACACGACAGTCGTGCAATTCAGCATCTTCGCAGAGCGTACCAGCAGGAAATTCCTCACCTTCATCGATGACAGGATACGAGGCAGCTCCGAAGATACCACCATTCTCATCATCGTCATTCCACACCATCAGCGTGGCTATGTGCCTGCCCACCTTGCCCCCAGCGTAGATGACG
>JAEEGG010023604.1_pt1 | contig 11999 bp, 5 predicted proteins | sample 9134161 | NCBI WGS metagenome assembly JAEEGG01 (sample SAMN16246543, study PRJNA631951) | gut metagenome | biome: gut microbiome; feature: rumen; material: CR-attached | host: Bos | place: Iran: Karaj | collected 2018-10 | reverse complement strand
TTGAAATCTGGGATGGCTTTTTTATATTTGGTCTCGCTACATGGTGGATGTAGCTCAATTGGTTAGAGTCCCAGATTGTGATTCTGGATGTTGCCGGTTCGAGTCCGGTCATCCACCCTTAAAAAGAAGCACTGCTTAACGCAGTGCTTCTTTTTTTATTTCCGCATACACAAAAGAAGGCGGCCCGGAGGCCGCCTTCTCAATTTTTCAGTCCTATCCGATTAGCGGACGACGACGCGCTTGGTCATCGTGCCCACGCGAACCAGGTAGCTACCGCGAGTAGCGACGCTGATGAGTTCGACGGAGTTCTGGACGAACTTCTTGGCAACCACGCGGCCCTGGAGGTCAAGCACGGTGAGTTCAGCACCGATGCGGGCACCAATCACCTGGAGCTGGCCGTTCTCGCTGAAGATGGAGAAGCCGGCAATAGCGCGGGTACCGCGGAGGGCAGTCACAGGATCGAAGCTAGCGACAATCTTCTTGTCTCCGAACTTGACGATGATCTTGTCACCGGAATCAAAGAGCTTGCCATTGACCTTCCAGCCGAGGAAGGTGCTATCCTTGGTGTCCTTGACCTTCGGGAGCTTGTATTCCACAGAGTCACCCTTGGCAACCACGATGGAATCAATGACCTTACCGCTCACGACAACCTTGATGGTATCGTATTCAACATCGGTGAAGATGGCCTTAGTCTTGATGTCAGCGATAACACTGTGAAGATCCTTGTCCCACTTGCTGAACAGCTTGCCAGCCTTTTCAGGAGCCTCCGGGCCCTGGGCGGAGAAGCTATGAGCAACCTTTTCGGTAGCGTACACAGTATCGTCCACATAGTAGGTAACAGTGTGGAGGACAAGTTCGCACTTGGCGCTCACAACGAGATCTTCGGTAGCGACAATCGTATCCGCGAGGGCTTCGCCGTTAACCGTGATGTCTTCGCAGACGAAGAATTCACCGCTGAGGCTATCAATCATAGACTTGAGACCGGTGAAGGACGTGTCCTTGATGACGTAGAAGCTCGTGTCAAGCGTAGAGATACCAACGTCGGCAGAGATGGTCACCTTCACGAGAGTATCGAACACGGCGTTGACAACCATGTTGGAATCAACATAGGTGAAGTCGGCATCCCAATCGCTGAAGCGGTAGCCTTCGAACACCGGCACGAGGCTATCCGGAGCGATAGCGGCAGTGCCGTAAGCGACGCGCTGGCTGTCAACGAGGACGGTGTCGAACGCGACGAACTTCACGTCGAATTCCTTAGCGAGGCAGACTGCCACGAGTTCAGAAACTTCGGAAGCGAGGAAGGTGGATTCGCTGAAGGTTTCACCACCGACAGTCCAATCGACGCAGGTGCTGTCTTCGGTAGACGGGAGTTCCGGAGTTTCAATGGTCGTGTCAGCCGGAACCGTGTCGCACTTGGTTTCTCCGAGGGCGACGAAGCAAACTTCAACAACCGCAGTCATCTTGGCGTTCACGGTGAGGTCAGACTGGACGTTCGTGAATTCCTTGTCCCAACCGTCGAAGCGGTAGCCTTCAAAGACCGGATCAGCCGGAGCAACAGCGCTGGAATCGAAGGCAACGCGCTGGCTGTCAACGAGGACCGTGTCGAACGCGACAAACTTCACGTCGAAGGCGTTGGCATGGCACTTGGCCACGAGTTCAGGAACTTCGGAAGCGAGGAAGGTAGAATCGCTGAAGGTTTCGCCACCGGCAGTCCATTCCGTGCAGGTGCTGTCTTCGTTGGACGGAACGTCCGGAGTCGTGATGGACGTATCGGCCGGAACAGTGTCGCACTTGGTTTCGCCGAGGGCGACGATGCAGTATTCAACAACCGCAGTCATCTTGGCATTCACGGTGAGGTCAGACTGGACGTTCGTGAATTCCTTGTCCCAACCGTCGAAGCGGTAGCCTTCGAACACCGGATCAGCCGGAGCAACAGCGCTGGAATCGAAGGCAACGCGCTGGCTGTCAACGAGGACCGTGTCGAACGCGACAAACTTCACGTCGAAGGCGTTGGCATGGCACTTGGCCAAGAGTTCAGGAACTTCGGAAGCGAGGAAGGTAGAATCGGTGAAGGTTTCACCATTAACAGTCCATTCCGTGCAGGTGCTGTCTTCGTTAGACGGGACAACCGGAGTCGGCATGGTAGAGTCAGCCGGAACATCTTCGCACTTGGTTTCGCCGAGAGCGATGACGCAAACCGTCGTCATCTTGGTCATGTTGGCGTTCACATTGAGAGCGGTAATCACGTACGAGAAGTCCTTATCCCAGTTTTCAAAGCGATAGCCTTCAACAACCGGATCGGCCGGAGCCTGAGCGGCAGTACCATAGGCAACGCTCTGGGAATCAATCATGTTATCGAGAACGAAGAACTTCACGTCGAGCTTGTTCACGGAGCACTTGGCTTCGAGAGTCGTCAGCTGAGCAATCGTCAGTTCGTCACCGGCATGGAGTTCAACTTCGCCATTCAACCAGGCATCGCAAGTGAGCGAGTCGCTGGAAGGCGGATTATCCGGGATAACAATCGTCGTATCCACAGGGACCGAGTCACACTTAGTGGTGTCAACCGTAACGAAGCAGACTTCAGTCATCGCAGTCAGGAGAGCGTGAATTTCCAGATTGGCCTTCACGTTCGTGAATTCCTTGTCCCAACCGTCAAAGCGGAAGCCTTCGACAACCGGATTGGCAGGAGCCTGAGCGTTAGCATTGAAAGCAACGGTCTGTTCGTCGTAGGTTGCGCCCTGGACATAGAACGTCACAGTGAAGGTCTTGGCAATCTTTTCGAACTGAGCAGTGTAAGTTGCAGTGTCAACAGCGGCAGTGAACGGCTTGTCCCAGCCAGTGAACTTGTAGGTTGCAGAATCCGTTTCGAGGTCAGCCGGAATTTCAGATTCATTTTCTTCGTCGTAGTAGAACGGGATGGAGCCCCTTTCGAAGAACTTCTTGTCCAGTACAACACCGTAGTCGGTAACGAAGGTGATTTCGAACATTTCGTTCAGCACGGCATTGTAGGTCACGCTACGAGTATAGAACTTATCCTGGGCCTGCTTGGAGGTGAGGACGTTACCATGATCGTCCTTCCAGCCCTTGAAGGTAGCGCCGGAGACCGTCGGATCGGTCACGGTGACTTCGGCAATCTTGCCCTTGACGGTCGTTGCTTCGAGAGTAACATGACCCTTAACAACGAACGTAATCTTGTAGTTGCCCTGGCAGCCAGTGAAGTCAAGCACCGGATAGTCACCCGGTTCATTCAGCCACACGAAGGTATAGTCAATCTTGCCGTTCTGAGTATTCAGGATATTAACAAAACCATCATTGGAATTCATGTCGGCAGTCGTCTTGCCCACGACAGTCGTAACCGCCGTATGGGAGCCCTGAGAGCCAACAGCGCTCGCATTCTTAAAGACCTGAGAGTCGTAATAGCAGTTTTCAACTTTAGAATAATCATTATGTTTGGTATTTTTGTTTTCAACCTTACCGATAACACCACCCACGACATCACCGGTAACGGAGTTAGTCGTGCTGAAGGAGTTCAACACCTGAGCCGTGTAGTTACCGGAAGTGTAGCGACTATCATTATCGAAATAGCTATAACCGACAACACCACCAGCAATACCAGAAACCCAGTATGTACCCGGAGCTGCAACAGAGCCATCGTTACGGCAGTTGTTGATGGAACCGTCCTTGTTGTAACCGACAATACCACCGGCATATGTCGTACCTGTCACAGAACCGAGGTTCTGGCAAACAGCGATACGGCCCGGAACGTGCGTGACATTAGATTCGATCGTTCTATAATGAGTGTTACCGACAATACCGCCAGCAGTTTTGCCGGATACAGCACCATAGTTGATGCTATTGCTGATTGCACCCGTGTTCGCGCCGGCAATACCGCCAGCCATGTGCGCACCCGATACCGTGGCATGGTTTTCGCAACCAGTCATCGTGCCGTAACCACCGTTACGACCGGCAATACCACCGGCACCGCCAAGTTCATCGGGATCCTTCGAAGAATTCACCTTCACAGATGCAGTCGTCTTGGCATTTTCAACGACACCGTAGTTCAAGCCAACGACGGCACCGGCATACTGCGACTCGGCCGTCACGGTGGAATTATCAATAGTGATGTTCTTGACAACACCCTGCTGGCCAATCACGCCAAAGAAGCCGGCGTAAGAATCATCGTTCCCAAAACCGGAATATTCAGCATTATGTAAAATCTTCATCTTGGAAATTGTCTTTCCATTGCCATCGAAAACGCCCTCGAAGGCCTTCGACTCAGACTGACCAATAGGCTTGAATTCTGCGTTACCGCAGTCGATGTCATTCATCACGATGACATTGACGACCTTGCCTTCACTGGTCCAGTCACGGACTTTATTCAAATCCGAGCACCGTGTAAGTTTTGCGTAATCTTTACCAAGTATAGTCGTATCTGCCAGAGAAAAAGCGAACGACGTTGATGCTAACACTAAAGAAAGTGCAGCAATAGCATGGATTGTTTTTTTCATCTTTTACCTTCTGAGGGTTAGTTTTGCGCAAAAATGTAATTTTTTCGTAATTTTGTTTCAAGGTTTGATTTTATGAAAAAAGTGTGATTTTTTTTACAGTGACGAAAATCACACTCTTTTTAAAGAATTGTAAATATTTTTTTACGAATTTACATCTTTACACACCCATTTTCCTTCATTTTTCTGGACAATTTGTCCATATCAACGCCATGAAAAAGGCCCGTTTTTACGGGTCATTTATTATAAATGTAAGAAGAATGAAAGCGTTTTTTCTCTACATGCTCCACCACAACCAAACACTCCCAACCCACACAAAAAGGCCCTGCATTTTTTTCGGCTACTTGTCGTGGATGGTAATATTTATTCTGGCCCGGAACAGGGAGCCTTCCGCGCCGAGATCGCGGTAATAATCAACAACCGCAAAGACCTCTGCCTCATAGCGGAATTTTTCGACTTCCTTCTCGAACCGGTAGAATGTCAGTTCGCCGTCATAATCCGATTCTGTATATTCCGTATATAGCATAGACTCAAGGTCGTCTATGGTGAGCGTCTCCTGGCTCTTCAGGGTAAAGCCGTGCGCTTCCATCATCAAGGCGTATTCATCGGCCTTGGCCTTGGCTTCATCGAAATAGTCATCATTACTAGCGCCGACACTAGAACCGAGTCGGGTATAAGCCTTCCAAGACGTCCACTTCGGGTTATCCGAATAGTACCTATAATAGTACTGCGTCGAATCTAAGATAAACTTCAGGTCTTCGGGGATTTCCCTGTACTTAGGAGAATCATAGTCCTTTTTAGTTTCCGTCGGAATCTCTTCGATACCCTCTTCACGGACTATCAGCTTCACGTAAAACATCTGTGACGGCATCGTGATACCAAACGTAGTCCAAACACGGACTTCGCCCTTCGTAATCACGAGCGTATAGACCTTGCCGCCAGACGTATTCACGTAAACATACGAATCCTCGGTATAATCGTTATCCAAAGAATCATTGGAATACACACCTTCATATTCAAAGCCCTTTCCCGCAGCCTCGTTTATCAGTTCCGTCGCAATGGAATCACAAGTACCCCCAAGTGCACGAGACTGGCCCCGCCACATAATCTGTGCCCCTTCCGCATACTCGGTGTATTCCGTCTTCTTTTCAAGAAAATCTTCGACAAAGGCCAGCTCGTCGGGCAAGTCCGGCAAGGTATCCTTCTTCTGTTCTACAGAACTTGAAGAAGACGAAATAAACGGGTTATAGACAGAACTCGACGATGCGGCGATCGATATCGGAAAATCATCAAACCCTTCCTTCATCTCAAATATAGCGACATCGAACATGAAGGCCCCATAGCCAGCCCCTGCCGGAGACAAAGTCTTTGTCATTGCAATTTTATAGACTACATTATTCTTCTTTGCGGAGTAAATATAAGACAAGCTGTCACGGAACGAATGTAAATAGAACGATTTCAGCGAATCACTCAACATGGTCCTTTCAAAAACAAAGCCATTTTTGCCCAAAGAATCCACCAAAGCACTCTCGGCAGAATCTCTTGTCGTGGTATCATGGACATTTGCCCAAGATGCACATGTCCACACCTTTTGTTCTCCATCGCCATAAACCACCGGTCCCCTGACGGAACAGAACTCCTCCAGGAATTGAAGTTCCGAAGGAAGCACAGAATGCGAATCCTGCGAACCAGACGAACTTGGCTCAGGTTCATCGCCCGGAATATGCCAGCGGCCCTTTTCGCACACGAAGTACTCGTTGTACAGTTTGCTCAACTTGTTCACGTTGCGCTTGACTTCGCCTTCGCGTTTTTTGGTGCACTGACCGAGCCCGTAATTTTCCCACCAATAGTTCGTCACGTACTTTTCGAACTCGGGCACGGAATCCGCATACTTCCAATTCTCAACATTTTTTCGCACGTTCGCAAGCGTTCCCTTGAGGTCGGCATCGCATACCCAGTCTGCAATTACAGCCTTCGTGTCGGAATCTTCCCAGGCGCCACCTTCTGCAATCGCGATACTGAACTCGCCCATACGCTCGGTGAGGCCCGCAACATCCACATCCGCCTGCATCAAGACGCTGATAGCAAGCAAGGCAGCGTTCCCGTCGCCCGATTCAAAAATATTCAGGTCTTCGGATTCACCGAAATCACCCGCAATGTTGAACGCCGCAAGGATTTCTTCGTCCGCCTGCGCCTTTGCATCGGCAATAGGCTTTTTCTTCTCGGTCACAAGGTACATCACACGTTCGTATTCCAAATGTGTAAGCAGGTTGATATTCACCGTCTTGCGATTGCTGAGGTCGGTCAGCGCGCGGAGCGTCACCGTGCCCGTAGATTTTTTGCCCGTAATCTCGTCGCGGTAATAACCCGACGCCTCGAGAATGGCATACTGCGATTTGAGATCGATATCCTTGATGGCAAAGTCTCCCTTGTCGCTCTTGATGGAGCCCTTGAAACTCTTGCCCGTCTGCTTGAGCGTGATGCCGTCCAGCTCCTGCACCGTCACGGCAGAACCTGTGACAAACGGACCCTTCTGCGTAACGCCCGCCACTTCCCAGTCCGTGACTGCGGTGATGCCAGCATCGTCCGTAGTGCCACCCGCGACACTTTTGTCGTCGGAGCTGGAACATGCCGCCACAATTAACGACATCGAGACAAGTGCCCAAGCCGAGAACACCCCCATCCCTATTTTCTTTTGTACCATACTTTTCATTTTATTCCACTCCGTTCAGTTTAACATCTTTTTTTGTTGTAAATCTTTCGCTTAGCGGGAACAGTTGCACGTTCAGGCGGTACACCTGTTCCGTATCGTCGTCTGCCGAAGCGATTGCCACAATGCGGCGGCGGAAATCCGCAATTTCCTTTTTTATCTGTTCATAGGCCCGGTGCGTGATGCCCATGGTCACCCCGGACATGTCACGTTCCGAAAGCGGCAAGTCCATAGCCTTCACCGCAAACTCCCCCATCTGGCGCTGCATTTCGCGGGCAGCCACCGGCACGGCATCCACGGAGCCCATCGAGATGGACTTTTCCGTTTGCACATAGTTTCCATTCTTGTCTTTCTTTAGGAGGCCTGCCCTCATCAAAAAGTCCAACGTCTCAGAAACTTCCGTCGCAGATATTTTTTGTTTGCAGGCATGCGCCATCTCAAGAGGCCGCGCCCCCGGCATGTGCGGAGCAATCTCGCGCAGCACCGGATTTTTCCACGACTTGAAATAATCGAACTCTTCTTTCCCCAACACACGAACCTTGTGCGCCTGCGCCAGCGCACACCGTTCCTCGAAAGCGGCACGCTTCGCCGCGTCGCTCTTCGCGTGGGCGTAAGAGACCATCAATATGAAGTAAGTCTGTTCAAAACCAACAAGCCCCATGGCATTCGCGACAGAACCTGCGGAGCCGACACTCAAGTTCTTTTTGCCTTCGCAAACGTACTTCAAGAACACCGCCGAGGAGAAGCCTGCATTCCGGGCAAATTCTTGCCACGAAAATGCCGAGCAGCGCTTGCGTTCATCGTAGTAGTCTTGGATGTACTTGCGATAATCTGTATATTCAACGATTTCCTTCATGAGTATGAATATACCCTATTTCTTTAACACTAGAACATAAAATTTGCGTTTTTGAGCAAATTTTACCACTTTTCGCTAAATTTCAAAAATTTCGGCATTTTAGAACATGACCCGCATGTTCTGAGGACATGAAAAAGGGCCCGCACATGCGGGCCCCCAAAAAAAACGTTCATCTCTTTCCTAGTCTTTTACGCAACGGACACTTTGTCCATAATATTTGGAATTCTGATACGTATAAGAATTGGTATAAAGGTTGTTTATGTTGAAATACCTACCATCATCAGCATCCTCTTCGGTGGAACTCCAGTAATAGACATTCGACCCCACCTTTTCCCAACTCGTTGCAGAGATTTTTCTTCCGGTCGGGAGTGCGGCAAAGCCGTAAAGATCCGTACCGTTATTATTAGGCGTTCCGGCATAGTTCCACCCAGTCAAAGCCTTGAGCGGTTCGCCAGCTACAGCGGCAGGCCCCATAGCCACGCTCAACAGGCCCCATTCATGGATTGAAGGCAAATGCCAACCTTCAGGACAAATTCCCCGTATGACAATACTATCAAGTTCACATTCCTCGCCATAACCGCAAGTCATCGGATTTACAGTATCAGCGGCCAGCGCAACCGAGTCAATCGCAGCCGCCCAAGTGTAATACCGGCCACCCACTTCGCAATTCTTTTCATCATCATTGTAGCACCAGTTTCGGCCAATCAAACTCGGCGTCGTGGCGCTATCGGCATAGTTCAGGTTTTCCGCCATCCACACCTGCGAATAATTCGAGTCTGGCACTTCAATTTTCACGACCTTGTAAACTTTCTTGTCGCGCGGGTCAATCATCGAATCGTATTTGATTTTCGGATTCAGGCGTGCTTCCTTAGGCACATCCCAGCTCCATCCTTCGGTATCACTAGAACTTGAAGAAGGTCTTACCGGTGCAGTCGAAGGATCCCCTTTAACGCAACGGACACTTTGTCCATAAGACTTGCTATTCTGATAGATATAAGAATTGGTATAAATGTTGTTTATATTCAAATACCGGCCTTGATCGGCACTGTATTCGGTGGCGCTCCAGTAATAAACATCCGAGCCCACCTTTTGCCAACTAGTTGCAGAAATTTTTCTTCCGGTCGGGAGTGCGGCAAAGCCGTAAAGATCCGTACCGTTATTGTCAGGCGTTCCGGCGTAGTCCCACCCGGTCAAGGCCTTGAGTGGCTCGCCAGCTACGGCGCCAGTTCCTAACGCCACGCTCAACAACCCCCATTCATAGATTGACGGCAAATGCCAACCATCCGGGCAAATTCCCTGAACGCTATGATTGAGTCCGCACGTCTTGCCATAACCGCAATCCAACGGTTCCTTCGGATCGTTCGCCAAAGCGACAGAATCGATTGCTGCTGCCCAGGTGTAATAGCGGCCACCCACATTGCAATTCTTTTCATCATTGTTGTAGCACCAGTTGCGGCCCTTCAAGCTCGGAGACTTGACGCTATCGGCATAGTTCAAGTTTTCTGCCATCCACACCTGCGAATAATTCGTGTCTGGCACGTCAATTTTCACGACCTTGTAAACTTTCTTGTCGCGCGGGTCAATCATTGAATCGTATTTGATTTTCGGATTCAGGCGTGCTTCCTTGGGTACATTCCAGCTCCACCCTTCGGGGATTTTCTGAGCGGTCCCAAACTCTTCAACAACCTCTTCAAACGCAGGAATTTCATCGGACCCGCTCCACTTCTCTAGATTGTCGCGGACTGTTTCAAATTTACCATCGTCCTTAGCAGCGCTTGCCCAATCCGCCATTTTCGTTTTTGTTTTTTCGTCGTTCCATTCACCAGTCTTCGTGATAGACGAGGCAATAGCATCTATACGATCTGTCAATTCTTCGGCATTCAAATCCGATTGCAACAACACACTCGTTGCAAGGAGAGTCGAGTTTCCATCGCCCTTTTCATAAATGCTCATGCCTTCAAACGACTCAAAAAGGTCCATTATGCCCAACGAAGCAAGGACTTCTTTTTCGGCCTGCATTTTCGCATCGGCAAAGGACATTTTCTCTTTAGAGACCAGGTTCATCACACGCTCGTATTCCAATTCCGTAAGCACGTTGATGTTCACAGATTTTCTGTCGCTCAAATCCGAGATTGCATGAAGCGTCAACTTATTCGAAGACTTCTCACCAGTAAATTCATTGAGGTAATAGCCGGAAACCTCGAATAAAGCACAAGACGCCGAGAGGTTCACATCGTCAACGCCAAAGTCACCCTTGTTGCTCTTGACTTTTCCCGTGAATTTCTCCTCCGTGAATTCCATGGTCTTGCAGTCAAGGCCTTGCACCGTCACCTCAGACCCCTTCACGAACGGCCCCTTTTGCGCCAAGCCGGCCACATCCAGATCTTTTATAGCGTAAGAACCTTCAACCTGTTCGTCCGTGCCGGCAGTCTTGCCATCAGAACAAGCCCAAAAAGACGTCCCACATACGAGGGCCGCCCAAAGATTCCATTTCATTATTGATTTTGCAAGCATATTCCAGCCTCTCTCCTTTATTCTTAATTATACATCCTTACCGCCATATTCAATCTTTTCCGTCAGCGGGAAAAGTTGCATATTCAAGCGGCAAACTTTTTCAATTCTCTTGTCTGCAGAGACAATCGACACGATTCGCTTGCGGCACTCCGCCAATTCTTCCACAACCTTCTTATAGCTTTCAGCCGTCATGCCCATGGTAATGCCGCTAAAATGGCGTTCCGAAACAGGCAATTTATCCAAAGCATCAAGTGCAAATTCACTCATCTGGCGCAATAACGAATGCACTGCCACGGCCACCACGTTCAAATTTCCCGTCGAAAGCGAAGCATTTGCTTGGTGGTAATTTCCCTTGATATCGCGAGTCAAAAATCCCGTCTTGACCAAAAAACGCAAACTCTCGCTGACATCCGCCGCAGAAATTGCAGGCTTACACATCTTGGCAATTTCGTTCGGCTTTGCACCCGGCATCGCAACAGCCAGCTCGCGGACCACAGAATGTTTCCACGTTTCATAGAACGTGTACATTTCGCTCCCGAGAATTTTAACGCGGCTAGCCTCTGCAAGCGCCTGCATTTCTTCAAAACATTTTTTCTTTTCTAAATCGGTCTTCGCGTTTTCGTAACGCACCATCAAGACAAAATAATCAAATTCAAATCCAACCAAGCCCATTGCAAGTGCCGTCTTTTTCGCACCTTCTTCACGGAGACGCGTCTTGCCATCACATACAAGTTTCAGGTACGAACCCGACGCAAATCCAGCCACCTTCGCAAATTCGCGCCACGTAAACGCAGAACAACGCTTGCGTTCCTTGTAGTAGTCAAGAATATACTCGCGATAGTTCTTGTATTCTGTAACCGATTTCATCATACTATAAATTTACTTAATCGTACAAATACGCGCAAGACTGAATCAAATTTTCACAAAAACAAAATTGGCGATTTTAAGCTAATTTAAGCAATTTTTAAAAGTATTCAAAGAAAATTCAAAAACATAAAACAAAAATCAAATTCTATAGAACAAAAAAATCCCCCGGCAAAAACCGAGGGAAAACTTTGCGAGCGTTCTCGTTTATCTTAGCTCAAGCGGCTGATCATATAACCAGCGCAAACAGCCGTACCAATCACGCCGGACACGTTCGGGCCCATAGCGTGCATGAGGAGGAAGTTCTGCGGGTCATACTTGGCACCTTCAACCTGAGAAACACGGGCAGCCATCGGCACAGCGGAAACGCCTGCGGAACCGATAAGCGGGTTCACCGGGTTCTTCGGAGAGCACTTGTTCATGATCTTTGCGAGGAGCAAACCGCCGAAAGTGGAGAAGCCAAAGGCAACCACACCCATAGCGATGATCATGAGAGTCTGCGGCTTGAGGAAGATGTCAGCAGACATCGTGAGACCCACGGACGTGCCGA
>JAEEGG010023592.1_pt1 | contig 12003 bp, 11 predicted proteins | sample 9134161 | NCBI WGS metagenome assembly JAEEGG01 (sample SAMN16246543, study PRJNA631951) | gut metagenome | biome: gut microbiome; feature: rumen; material: CR-attached | host: Bos | place: Iran: Karaj | collected 2018-10 | reverse complement strand
CGCTCATTATCTGATGATTATAATAATTTTCCAACAAAGAAAAAGTGGACGCTATATAAATGTGTGCGTTTTACACTTAACACCCTTCCCTCTCCACAAGCCACCGTCGATGGTCTGTTCGCGGGGTGTCCACTTGCCGTCGAGGATCTCATCCACCAGACCGCCACAATATTTTAAGAAGAATGCAGTGCCGGTAGCTACGTGCAGCGTGGTTGCCGTCTGATATGAGAGGGCTACGATGTTTCCGACTCCCCAGGTGTTGCGCACATGCTCGAAGTTGCAGTAAGGTACTACCTCGTCGCCAACGGAATGGAAGAAGGTGAAGCCATTGCCCGGCATGAAGCCGTCGGCTGTCAGCGCATTCTTGGTCAGCGCTTTCTCCAGCACCTTCAGTTTAGCCTCTGGCACATCGCCAGTGATGGTACCGTCGCGGAAGTAGGCAATCACACCAGGCTTGAGACACTGGTCAACGGTGCAGTAGTTGTAGCCCTTGCCGTTCTCGAGTTCAAAAGAACGTTCCTTACCACTGGGAGATACAGCGTTGTTCTTTGTGTAGGGCAGGAAGCCCTCGTCGCCGGTCAATGCTCTCATCACGAAGCCACCGTCATCACCATGGTCGTAAGAATACTTGAGCAGGGCTGCCTGAATGTCGTCGGTCGTATTCTGCTTGCTCTCAATCAGTTTGAAGATACCTGTGTCATAGAACTTATCAGTCACGAAGTCCTGATACTGACACTGTGCGGCGATCATGTCAGGATCGGTGTCGATAGCACCCTTCAACAGCATGGCGGGAGCTACGGGCATATAGAGCTGATCCATATCGATATAGCGCTTCAGTGTGGCCTGCGGGTCGTACGGACCGTCACCACAGACGGCACCTTTCAGTCGGAGTGAGGTCTCATTGTGCTCCTGGCAGTAGCGTAAGACGCCTGCTGCTACGGCACCGCCCTGTGAATAGCCGATGGCTACGCCCGACCAGTCGTCCTCCATGCTTGTCACATTTTTCTCGAAATAGGCGAGAGCGGCCTTGGCACCTGTCACCACCTGCTCGGCAGTGAGCTCACGGTTGCAATAGGGGTGAGGAGAGCTGGCGGTAATGCCGTATCCCTCGTAGTCGGGGATCACGACCAGGGCTTCCTGACTGAAGGCGTGGGCAAACAGTGCCAGCATGTTAATCTCACCCGCACTCGGCAGGTTGGCGAAATTAGTAGGACGCTGAGCGTCACTGGTAATGGTACTGTGACAGCCGATGACCAGCTGGTTGGGTTCCCAATTGACCCAAGTGTAGGGCCATACAACGAGTTCCGAGAGGTCTTTCTCCGAACCGTCTGCCGTCTTACAACGATAGTTCAGTGTGGTCCATGCATACATATAGGCAATGCTCGATCCGCTATCGTCAAACCTCGTCTGGTCGAAGGACTTTGCTTGTGCTTCCGTCACCGGCGTAATAACGATATCCTCGGGTCTGAGTTCGTTGACGTCACTACGTGTTAGCACACTCTTGTTGTATTGTACACTCACAATGCCAGATTCCACAGCGTGGACATCTGAGATGGGGTAATTACTATTTGTGGGTTGGGACACATGTTCTGAAATGTCTGAATCGGCTGTACAAGCTGTAAGGCCGAAAGCTGCGATGATACCACCGAGTATCAAAAGAGCTGATGTCTTGTTTGTCTTCATAATTAATCGTTTTTGCATCGTTAATAAAAAAAATCTAATCTTCGGTGCAAAGATACGATGTAATTTCGTCTCATTCCAAATTTTATATCGCTTTTTATCTCAGATAGTTGCGACAACAAATCGGTAATGCGACAGACCACCAAGACACGACTTCAAATCTGTCGTATCACCCCTGCCTTTTAGTGGCAGGGATGATTACTACTCAAGGCCTTCCTTATGCACAACTAAGTGTGGCAAGTGCTGTTGCAATCGACGTGGCGATCGTCGCCACCCACTTCAATACCGAAATAAAAACCTTCTTAGTCACCTTCATACTTCATTTTTTTACCTTTTTACCTTTAAATCAGTCTCCCTCGCCCGGTATGGTTGAGCCGTTGCCACCACCGGTCTGGCCGCCCTGCGTGTTACCACCCTGACTGCTGGTGTCGTCGGTCGTGCCGCCACCCTCGCTGTCGTCGGGGTTGATGATACTGTTGATCTTCTCGGCAGCGGCCTTCGTCCAGCGGAAGGTTGCGTCGTTGTTCAGTTCCGCACGGGTGAAGTCGCCAGTGCTCTGAGCCAGCAGCTTCGCGCTCTTGATGGCATACTGCGCCTGCTTCGAGAAGTCGGGGTCGCTCCGACCGTCGGGACCGTACTTCGGGATGACTCCCAGACCACCCACCACCTTGTAGCCCTGCTGCAGCAGCAGACCGTTGGCCTGCACCGAGCACTTGAAGATGGCCAGGTTGTCGATCTTCACCGTGTTGCCGTTCAGACACTGCTCACGGGTACAGTTCACGAAGTCGCGCAGGATCCCCTCGATAGTCCCCACGGAGAACGGTGTGTTGTGCTCCGCCATGTGCAGCGCCATGTCGTGGATGCTCATGGTCTTCTTGTACTCCACGTGGGCGTAGTACTTTCCGTAGCTCACCGACGTACGGTTGTTGTTCTTGAAAATGTTCAGTTCTAACATCTGATGGTTGAAATTAAGTTAAACATAGGCTTGTGTCATTGGATCCTTTTGACATCGCAAAGGTACTAAAAATATCAATACAATCCGGGAAATCCCCCCACCCGTCGTAAACCTAAAATCTCTCAAATACACGGAGGCTCCGCAGGAAAATTTGGTGCGTCCAAATTTCCAAGCGGAGCCTCTAAATTTTTGTGTAGCGCCTCTAAATTTCTCAGGCGGCATCGCTATCCTGGCGGCTGTGCTGACAGCTTTTGCAACAGTGCCCGTGCCTTCTCGCGCATCACCCACTTGTCGTGACCCTTCCGGGTGTGCAGCACGTAGTGGCAGTGGCGGCAGATCCGGCGCCGCGTGCCCGTCCTGTACAGCTCAAACTGCTCCTCCGGCAGTTCCTTACCACAGTTCCTGCAGATCATGCGCGGAAGTTCAATATAGCCTGGTGACGGTTCTTCGTGGCATCGAGCAAGACCGAGCAGTGGATCCATCGCGCCCCGAAGCGGTTGTACTCGAACAGCAGCTGATCGAAGTCGATGTTCTTGCGAATGAACTCGAAGTACTCGCGCCCCACCTCGACCGAGGGCAGGTGAATATCCATCGCCTCACCCGTGAGGTGCTTCGAGGCCCCTACCCCGCCGACGCCCTCGTTCACCTCCGGACAGCGGAAGCCGCTGTTCACACGGATAGGACCGAACACCTCTCTCAGTGGTTCGCCGAGCTTCTGGCAGAGGTTGAACAGCGCCAGCAGCTGCAGTTCGTCGGGGGTGTTGTCGATACCGTGTCGCTCCGCCCACTCTGAGCGGGTCATCTCCTCATAGCTGAAATGAGGCGTCAACATGAAGTTTTCTCTTTTCATAAGCTTTTTTTGTTTTTTGGATTTTTTGTTTGTTGATTGGACAGTGGACAGTAATGGACAGTAGAATTAAGAAATCTTTCACGCGTACTGCGTATATGCGGGCGCCCGGTACGCATGAGGTTTTCCGTAAAAGTAGTGTCCACAACTGTCCTACTGTCCACTGGAGTCGGTCTCTGCCTCGGCAGCCATCGTCCGCTGGGCAATCTGGATCTCCTCGGCCGTACGCTGCACGACGATGTAGCCCCGCTGCCCCTGGTACTTCACGCGGCGGAAACCCTGTTCGCCGAGGGCACGCCCCAGACAGACAGGCGACAGCTTCTGCGAGATGTTCGCCGACACCAGCTGCATGGCACGCGCCACGCTCATGAACACGCCGGGCTCTGCCCCCGTCGGCTGACGGAAGTACAGCTGCACCAGCTCCTGCTCCAGCCGGGGCGTCTCGTACTGGCGGTTGTGTGCCGACAGCCGCTGTACCTCCTCGGCGGAGAACCAGTACTGGAAGCCCTCCTGATAGAGCGCATAGGCCTGCGCGTAGATGCCCGCGTAGTTGAACGGGTGGTCGCGCGGCGAGGCGATGTGCTCCACCTCGAAAGGCAGCCAGCGCCGGTTGCCCGTCGGGTCGCAGAGGAACTGCGGGTTGTTGCCCGTGCCGCAGAACGAGGCGATGTGCATGCGGTGCTCGTGGAAGTGGGCGTAGGCCGCCCGCTCGTCGATCGACGGCATCGTCACCGCGGCCTTCAGCTGGTTCAACTCCGAAGGCCGCATCGTGTCGAGCTCCTCGCAGCAGATCAACCCGTACTGGGTGAGCGTCAGCAGGTCGTCGCGGCCCATGCGGTTGGCATTGGTCTTCGTGTAGAAGTAGGGCTTCAGCGCCGGCGGCAGCAGGTAGTTGAACCATGTGGTCTTGTAGCTGCCCTGTGCACCGATCAGCACCAAAATCACGTTGTTCACCACCGCGGCGTCGATCCATCCCGCCACCATCGCCACGAGCCACTTCTTGAGGTAGGCATAGAAGAGCATCTGCTCATCGACGTCGCCCCTCACCTGCACCGACACCGACATCTCCAGGATGTAGTCGCTCTCACCATCCCACGGCGGCAGCTGGTCCAGATAGTACTGGAAGGGGTTGAAGTCAGGCACGAAGTCCGACTCCATCACACGGTAGATGTCCTGCGGGCGTACCATCTTGGCCTTCGACAGTTCCGCCCACAGTGAGTTGACGACGCGGTCGGAGATGGGCTGCCACTCCTGGATGACGGTTCCGTCTTCACCGAACCAGTCGCGCTCGGGCACCCTGCACTCCGTCCGCCCCGTAACCACGTTATGTCGGAGGTAGATCCTGTCGGCCAGGAACGTCTTGATCTCCTCCACCGTGGCATACATCTCCTGCCACGGTCGCTTGTGCTCCTTAGCCGATCCGTCTCCCTCAGCAGCAGCCTTCTTCCGTTTCTTCTTAGGTTTCTCTTCGTCCATAGGCATATAAAGATTGACCCCGCAAAGATACGGAGAAAAGAATTGCCAAACAAGCGGATGCCCACAAACTGCTATACAATTGTATACAGAAAAAAGAAGCAGCCTGGCGGCTACCTCTTCTTGTACTTGCGGAGTTGTGCGTAGAGTGTGGACTGACTGTTACTTAGGTTAGAGTGCCGGTAAAGATATTGTGCCAAAGAGCTCATGTTATCATCCTTCAGGGCATGCGTGTGAAGCAGCCGCCCCAAGTCGATGTAGATGCTCGTGGCAATCACCTTGCTGAAGTCGAAATGAAAAGAATGCATTTCCATGGCATCCACCGACGCGTCATCATCGATAAGATAAGGTCTCCACGACTCGATGACCTTCCTCAGTTCACCATGGAAGTTATCACGGAACAGGGCCGACAGCGGTGTGTCATTATTGAAAACGGGATCTGCTGATGGCGGACTGGTGACAGTCTCTCTATTTTGAAGAGCCTTAACCCACTTATCCCCATAGAAGTTCTGCGTATCCACATGATCTACGTGGAGACTTCCCTTTTCGTAGATGTTTAATACTATGTTGCCTTGGTGCTCCTTGTCTGCCCGGTGCAGTTGATCCAGCAGTTCGTTCACCTTCTTCAGGACATCGGCGGGCAGCAAGTCGCCAAGCCCTCCCAGATTGTCTGGGACTTCCTTTTGTTGATTCATATTCACGTTTACGTTTTATCAATTAATAAATAGATGCTGATAAAAACGGAGGATGTGGACTTATACCTTTGGAGATAACATTAGTCTATCAGGCTTAGCAGGACCTACGTACAGATGTTATGCCAAAAAGCCCACACCTCCGTAGAGGGTGAGCTGGCAGACATCCTTTCCTGTACGTTTGTCTTGTGAACTGCTAATTCGATAGACTAGTTAAGAAAGCTGTCATTGCTCTGGGGTGCAAAATTACAATAATTTCCGCACAACTCAAAATTTATGCTTGGTTTTCTTTACGGGCTCATTGGTTTTTCTTATTAATATAGATTCAATCATTTCACCCGTATGTATCCGTGCCCGATGCCGAAGCAATTCATATCATCTCCGAGGTCAACTATGACAAATAGTTCAGATTTGTCAGAGCCACCAAACTGGCAATAATATGGAGGACCATCTTCGAGGAAATTGCCATCCAGATCTATCAGCTGACGCATTATATGGCCCGATAGTTTCTGACTGTCCTTGTTAAACTCCCAGTCATTGCAGACTCGATAGCCAAACCCTTTAAAACCATTCTCTTTCAGATACTCTGCCTCAAGTGTAGAGTCCCATGAGAGAGAGTCGGTATACCATTTCAACCATCCGTCCTCATATAAATACAAATAGCGAGTTGGCTCTTTGATTTTTGACATATCATTAACACTCCAACCTTCATAAGCTTCTTTCCACATGCCGACCAGCCGCTTCGCTGCCTCCTTCGAATATTCCGACAAAGAGTCCCGATAATCAGCTTGTGACGCTGCGACTGGAACTGGAGAATCAGAAGATGCCATATCTCCATCGTCACTACCGCACGCCGTCATCAGGAGTACGGCGAGAAGGCTAAATAAATACTTCTTCATTGTCTCTCTCTTGTTTGGTTTCTAATTCTTTGGGCAAATATAGTAATTATCCTTCAAAGTAATTTACTTCTCTATGATTATTTAGAAAATTTAGCACTATGGGTAACTCCATCGTAGATAGCATGAATAATGTATAAACCAGAAGGCCAAGATCCAATATTGACCGTAATAGAATTACCTACAACACTTTGGGAAAATACCGTCTGCAAAGTTTGGGCATTTAGAATATTCAATTGCCAATTAACTTGCTGATATAGTCCCCCTCCTATTGGAATTGGAGTAGCCTCAGAAAAGAAAATATTAAGATTATTGCCATTCACATTTATCGTCAGCTCTACATCATTAAGATAAGGTATTGAAGAGACGGTGAAGTTCAATGTGAAATCTTTATATCCACACGTACTACTGACATTCATCGTCAACGGATAGCTAAGTGGAATAAGTCCTCCGCCGCCCAACCTTGTTTGACCGTTCTTAGCTAAAGGGGGCAAGGAGAACAGACTGGTGTGGAATGATACGCAATTGTCAATATGCGATACATTTGTTGGAAGACTATTTCCTTCAAAAGAGATGTCCATTCCACGAAAGCGATTTGAAGTTAGATAAATATCACAATCTTCATTTATTGATATCTGACTGGATGAGTAACCATTTGCCGCATTCAACGCCGTATAGCTGAAAGTCTGTTCTGGATAATAGTTAGAATACTCGTCTCGATATTCCTCCTGTAGACCTGATACTTGCAGTTCATTATTATGTGTGAATAGTTTCTTGCTAATTGTTTTTATAACCTTATTATTATAAGATATTTCTGCATTCAATATAGCATTACTATTGGCGTCACAATTTACAACCATAATATGACAATAATGGTTTAAAGAGTTTGGGTCATAATTCCATTGATCCACTCCACTAATCTTCCATGAAACATTATAGGCTGAGGGGATATTTAATATATAATAATTATTATTATAGTTCGTACATAAAACACTTTGTCCATCTATAGAGGCTTCCAGAAAATATTGTACACCAACGGCAATCCATGCTTCTCTGATTTGCTCAATCTCATCGGTATACCCAAGCTGTTCGGCAGCCAAATAAGAACAGCGGCAAGCATCAATATAGTCACTGTTCGATGTTAAGTAAGCTGTATTCATTAAATAGCATATCCTAAGAGCATGATCCAGACCGATACCCAATACATCATAGTCGTCCCCGACCTCATTAGTGCCACTGCCACCGTTTGCCAACAGGTAGAACCAATAACTAAACACACCTAAATTTATATGAGCCCCACTATTTGTTCCATTCACCCATCCTATCCCGTGATAGAATTTACATATTGGATTTTGCATATTTCTAGAATGTTGACTGATATATGGATTATCACAGTATATCCATTTAAGCTGACCACCATTAGGCTTTACTTCATTTTCAACACCAATAGCAAAGACATCGCTCAAAGCCTCATTGAGGGCACCCGATTCTCCTTGATTGCCCAAATGAGACGTAAAAAATGTTACAGCATGTGTCATCTCATGAGCTACTATATCTAAATCAACAATTGGATTGTTATTTTTATTACCAAATACAATAACGGTATCCGCCCCTGAAAAGAAAGCATTATCCAATCCTGATTTATTTACGAAGGAAACAATTTTGCCACCCATGTTATCACAACTATTACGCCCAAATTTATTAAGATAGAAGTCATAGGTCTTTTCCAGTCCCCAATGGACATCTAATGCAGCCCTGTCAAATAATGACATACCACTCCATGTGTTATTTGTTGAAATATAGTCTGTTCTAACTTGATAATTACTGCTCATATACTTATATGTTTCTATACCGTTCCCACGGGTGTAGTCTCTAAGTCTATAACTTCCAGAATAATAGTCTGAAGTTATGGTTTGTCGCCCAGAATAAACAGTTGTAACGGAATCTGTAGATGCATATTCGTTTATAGAGCTGTATTTGCCTAATACGGTTCCTTTTTCCGCATCGATATATACGTCATAGTATGACTCTGGTAATATCGACCGTATGCAAAACTTATATGCAATTGAAAAATTGCTTTTTTCAGCATATATGACTAATCTTTCTCGAGGGTAGTTCGTGGCATTCGGATTTCCTTTTAAAGACTTCAACATTTGCTCACTCCCTGCATCCTCCCAAGCATACTTTTCAGAACCTATATCAGACAAAGCAGACCGAAGTGCAACGTCTTCTGTGATAGATGGAACAGTATTCAAATCGCTAATTGTTCTGAAATTACCGTTAATGGACGTGATGTTTCCTGACTGATCATAATGAATGGTACACCTCGTTCCTTCAACCTCAATACCATTATAATACTCTTTATACGATTCATGATAACCACCAGCGAAATCAGTCAAGGTGTCGACAAGGACGGCTGTTGTATTTTCGTTAAGCGACAACACTAACTCAAGGATATTCCTGTCATTGCCAACAGCCTTACTCTTTTTTGATATTTTGCTCAATGTCGCCTCTGATGACGGAATAATGTAAGATGGTATTACCTCGTCAACTTTGTACACTGTATCAGCAACGCTATAAGCCTTTACATGGGAAGATAACGTACAAAAAAGAATAGTTAGCAAGAATGCATTTATTTTGTTCTTCATTTTCATAACATATTGTTTTATGATTAAAGTTAGTTGATTATCAACTTAATCTTGGATGCGCACCGTCATTGGCACGCATCCAGTCGAGAGAGATTGTTTTACAGCGAGATGTAACCGTAATAATAATAGGTAGCAGTTTCGAAGCGGATTTCGAAAGTGCCGGAGAGAGTTGTCGGCAGGACGACCTGAGTCGTGCCTGCGGGCAAGAACGCAGAGTAGACTAACTCGTCATCCTCGTCGTATAGACTAAGCGTGTAGTCACACGGGGTTGCTGACATAGTCAGTACATTGCCGTCCTGAATGATGTACCACGGAGCAACTGGTGTCTTAGGATACCCACCATGGGTAGAACCGTTGGGTTGGTGGTTCAATGGTACGTCATTACCTGCATAAGCAATTGCATTTAGGCAAAAGAGCATCGAAATGCAAAATAGTAATACTTTCATAGCTTTACTTTTTTGTTATTAATAATTTGACGGCGCAAATATAACTAGAAAGGTAAAGCCATGCAAATATAAACCACTTAAATGATTTAAGTAAATATTTATGGGGAAAAACAGGAAAACTACAGAAAATGAAAAATCACCGATGGAATCGGCAATTTTTAATATTAAGACAGAGAAAGAATGTATTCATCTAAATCCTCTGCGCGCCCTTCCTTCTTGAATACCTTCTGATAAACAGCTTTGCGAATCTGGGTGATGTAGGCGGGGGTACACTTTTTGAACTTGGCGATGTTAACGGGCGAGAACTGTAGTCTAAGGAGGACGCACACGTCGTATTCGAAGTCGTTCAGATTGTTGTCTTCTGCATTGAGAGTGTCATAGAAGGAAGGTATCTCGTGATTGATGAGAATCTTCAGTTCCTTCCAGTCGTCGAAGGTCGGAAGCTGGTAGGGATTCTGCTTCAGGCATTGCTGCAGCCTAAGCGTGACGGGAGCCTGTTGAAGACGGTCGTTGAGGGCATAGCCTTGCAGGGTATGTATCTTGTGGCGGTATAACTCGGTGGTTTCCTGTAGAGTTTTGATCTCCTGCTCTTTCTGGCTAAGTAATCCCTGGGACACCGACTGCTCAGAGCGCAAAGCTAATAGGTCGGCTTGCGCCTGCGCTAACTTCTCCATCTCACCCTGATATTTGCTTTCCAATAGCTTCTGTGCGTTTTGATGGCGGATATAGACTATGGTAGAGAGTAGTATAATGATGACACATAATAATACAACTATAATAAGAACGTTACGCAGCCGGTCAGCCTCGCGGCTTTTCTGGTTTGCAACCAGTTCGCTATGTGTGTAGTCGTATAAAGCCTGCGCTTGAATGGTCTTTTGTATTTCAATGTCTTTATGAGCAATCTTACAAATACTGTCACTGAGTGTAACGTATTTTACCAGTGAGTCTTTGTTGAAATACTTGGTGTAGAACCGCTGGAGACCGTCAAGAGCGGCTATTTCTAAATCGTAATTGTTGGCAACCGATAACAGTTTTCGGAAATAGTATTCAGCATTGTCCTTGTCAGAAATGTCAAGAAAGAGATGTCCTTTACAGGAATAATACATTTCTTTGCCTAATTCAATATTGCCATATTCGTCGAAAAAGCCTGAGTGTCTTTCATATTCCAAAACACATTCCTCAGCTTTAATATAGTTCTTCTTTTGCCTGTAAATATCCGCCATAGAGCAACAAAGACCTGCGGCAGCTTCATTGGCATCAACACCTATATAAAAATGATAGGCTTTGGAAAGAATATCCAAAGCAGAATCTGGCATAATTTTAATTTCATACCCTTCGGCCTGCATAGCATAACAGGCAATATATCCTAAAGTGTCCTTAGCCATCTCGGCATACTTCATGGCCAATTGTCCGTGGCGTAACATATTGTCGGGCAGTAGCTGATTGTAGTAGAGTTGTGCTAGTTGCGCGTGGGCGCGGCTTAGCGTGCGGTAGTCGCAGTCCCGGGCTGTCGTGTCAGCACGGTCGGCAGCATCGTTGTAGGCGGCGACGGCTTGGGGCAGCTCACCACGGTCGGCATGGGTGCGGCCAAGGATGTAGTGGGCACGGAGCTGCTCGTTACGGGTGCCATGGTGGTCGAAGTGGTCGGCGAGCGACTGGGCCAGCGTGAGGTCCTGCATCACGCTGTCGGCACGGTTCTGCCGCTCCAGTTCCTCTAACTGGAGCCGCTGCTGGTGACTATCGGTACAACCACTCAGGAACACACTGGCGAAAACAGCCACCACAATCAACACATTATGCACGTATCTTTTCACGGGTACAAAGATACGAATTTTTTTGAGATTCCTGCACCTTTTACAAATAAAATGCAGGATTCAACACAATATAAAGAAGAAATAATCCGCAGAAATTAAATATAGCATGTACTTTATTTCTTTCTAAAAGAAAGGCCGGAGCAAATTTGAACTTGCTCCGGCCTTTCTTGACATAGGGTTTGATTACCGCTTGATGAACTTCCGGCCGTTCTTGATGTAGACGCCTGGAGCCAGAGCACCCTTCACGACCTGACCCTTGAGGTTGTAGACGACGTCGGAGTCGGCCGGCTGCTGCTGAGCCATGATGTCGAGAACGCCTGTCGGCACGGGCTGCTCAACGGGCACGGCGTAGCTCGACATGATGTTGGCGCGGGCAATGGTGGGCACGTTCATGGTGTAGACGTCGCCATAGCCGTCAGGATAGCGGCCAGCGGTCTGGTCGGCCTTCATCTCGGCATAGACGAAGCGGTCGGTCCACGACTCGTCGGCGGCCGTCAGCTGGAGCTCGTCGCCCTCGGCAGCCAGCTTGAACGGGGCGTGCAGCTGCTCCTT
>JAEEGG010023590.1_pt1 | contig 12004 bp, 11 predicted proteins | sample 9134161 | NCBI WGS metagenome assembly JAEEGG01 (sample SAMN16246543, study PRJNA631951) | gut metagenome | biome: gut microbiome; feature: rumen; material: CR-attached | host: Bos | place: Iran: Karaj | collected 2018-10 | reverse complement strand
TGTGGAGAAAGTTCAGTTGTCAGGAATTTCTTGACTACTGCCGCTCGCTCCCTTTTCGAGCAATTTTCCAAATTTTATCCCATAAATCTACACCATCAGAGGTCAGAAAGTGATGCTTGATTTTGATCTTGCAGCTATGTATGGAGTGAAAACAGGAAGATTGAATGAACAAGTAAAACGTAACATAGAACGTTTCCCTGAGGACTTTATGTTTCAACTGACAAAGGGCGAAATGGAAATTTTGCGGTCACAATTTGTGACTGCAAATGATTTGATATCGCAAAATGCGACATCCAATCTTGCTGATAATCAGGACGATGGCGTTTTGATATCGCAAATTGCGACATCAAAACCTGTAGAGAGACGCGGTGGAACACAAAAGCCACCTTATGCTTTCACAGAAAACGGTGTCGCTATGTTAAGCAGTGTCCTCAGATCGCCTCTTGCTATACAGGTAAATATTGGTATTATGCGCGCTTTCACAGAGTTTCGTAAGATTGCGGCTAATCTATCGTTGCCCTCTCAAACAGCTGATGTGACTCAATTACGTAAAGACTTTGAAGAACTGAAACTCGACATTGAAGATATCCTTCACGACCAGAATGATATTAACGAAAGTACTCGAATGCAACTCGATGCCATCAGCACAGCATTAGCAGAACTACAGGCTGACCATCGCCAACAGCCCAAGCGTAAACCAATAGGATTCATTCAGCCCAAGGATGACGAGGAGGGACGCTTGCCAGAGCAAGAACGCTGAAGAGCTCACACCCAAGTATCCTGACTTCATCAAGGAGCGAGTTTTAGCCCTCTGCGCTGCCACAAGGTGGTGGTATGAATACGGTAAAAACAATTTAATTTGAAAGAATCTGAGCAAATTTTTGGAAATATGAAATATTTCCCTTACTTTTGCACATGTTTACTATTAGAAGTATGGACAAAAAACGATCTTGACATGGATAAACAAGGTTTTATTGATTTCAATACAAGGCTTTCCCCAGATAATTCTGGGAAGGCAAACAGCTATGCTCAGGCGATAAAGATACTTGATGAAGTGCTGCCATATCAGAAAGTGATTAACCTTCATGGTCAGTCTCTTTATGAAATTAGTGACATTGATGCCTTGGGGAAAGTCTTGGACTTGGTCAAAGATGAAGTGAAGAAGATGAAAGATGGAAAACCTAATATCTTTGACAATGGTAAACCGAATCAAAAGAGTTACCCGCTTGGTGGTTTTTGCTCTGCCGCTTTGTCAAGTCTGATGGATTACGTCCAATATGATGGAGCAGTTAAAATAGTAGCAAGAGAAAAAGACCCACGAATTATTTCAACGAAACTTATTGCTCACTTTGATATAGGAAAGGATGGGGAAGATATTGCTTATGAAACAAAACGAAGAAAAGGTCAGGATTATTTCCGCCGCATGATTCTTGCCAATTATAACAACCGCTGTGCTATAACTGGAATTGACATTCCGCAATTGTTACTGGCTAGCCATATTATCCCCTGGGCAGATAAGTCTCACAAAAAAGATCGTCTTAATCCTGAAAATGGAATTTGTCTCTCTCCACTTTACGACAAGGCTTTTGATAAAGGGTATATCACTTTCTCACCTGATGATTACACAATTTGCCTCTCATCCGTTTTACGCGAGCATGAAACTCAGGAATATTACGACAAACATTTTGGTTGTATCGCTGGCATAACGATATCCATGCCGTTAAAGTACAAACCTAATCGCGACTTCTTAGCATATCATAGGGATCATGTGTTTGTTGGTGTATAGGTTCTAAATATAGGCTATAAATATATTTAGTAGTCGAATTTTAGAATTGTTATACCATCTTTTAGTTAATATTTCTTTAATTTGGGCATTTATTTTTAATTATGTACTATATTCCCAAAATATAGACTATATTTGTGCTCAAAAATCAAATATATATTACTATGGCTGATAATTCTAGAAGAAACAGGTTTACTAAAGTTGCTACCAATCGTGTTCAGAAAATCATTGATTATCTGAACCTTCTGCAAAATTGTTCGAACCGTAAAAACTACGAGTATGACGAGGATGATGTGAACCACATGTTTGAGGAAATTTCAAAAGCTCTCAAGGAAGCTAAGACGATTTATGCTAATGAACTTAGCAAAGGTAACGGAAAGACTGGTTTTACTTTTAACAAGTAGTCGCATATGGCTAAAGACCTAATATGTAAATGGAATTTCGTCGTCAGAAACGATTCCTCAATGAACCAAGGAAGAGAAGACTCGTCTCTGTCTTTCTTCTTTGCTAATAAATTGCGTTGTCTGGTTCGCGAGTATATTCAGAACTCTCTTGATGCCCACGATCCAGTTTTAGCAGACGAGCCTGTCAAAGTAACTTTTTCTTATGACACATTAGAATGCAGTCAATATCCTGAATTAATCATTTCGTTGCTTGAACGTCTAAAATCTTGCAGCGAAATGTGTCGTTCAATTGAAAATGGCAAAGACCCATATTACGAGAAATATGAATACTTGAACGAACGCGTTAATTGGAATAGTATTGGCTATTTGAAGGTTTCTGATTATAATACTCTTGGTATGCCTTATGAAGCAGAAAGATTCAAACCAAGTAAGTTTAAGTCCTGTGTGAGATCTTCAAGTTCTAGTTACAAAGACTCAGAACATGCTGGTGGCAGTCATGGCCTTGGCAAAACAGTGGGATTTGTTAATTCAGGAATCAATGCCGTTTATTATTCTACTAAGACAACTGATGGAGAAACATACGGAGAGGGAGTTGTCAAATTGTGCGACCACCTCTTCAAAGATGACAATGGAATTGTTCAATTGTATGAGAATGTTGCTTTTTATGATAGCAATAACGGTACTAGACCAGATTCCGGTGCGTCTATACCAGCGGTGTTTCTTCGAGAAGCACCAGGAACAGACGCATTCGTCTTAGGAATGGAATACAATGCTGAGGATATTGAGGTTATGCGAAAAGAGATCCTCCGCAGTTTCTTTAAAGCAATAGCAGAAAACAAGTTGCTTGTAGATGTATGTGGCGAAGAATTTTCATGTGACAACATTAGTAGCAAAATAGAAGAATACTACAAAGAAGAGGGTGAACTGGACAGCAAACGAACAAGAACACCAGAGCTTTTCTTCAATCCTCGCCCTTATTACAAAGAAAGTCTCTGCAATCAAAATACAGATGATGACCATAGGGTGTTTGATACCACCGATAGTTCATTGGGACAATTTGAAACCATTGGTCATGCAACGCTCTACATGTGGAAATCCGATACCATAAGACAAGCCAACTCAAGAGACAGCATTGTATACATGCGAGATAATAATATGGTTGTTGAGGTAAAACGAGGGAGAAACAATAAGGGTTATTATGCACTTTTCTTGTGTGATGGAGATGGAAGCAAATATCTTAGACGCATGGAGAATGTGACTCACGACAAATGGGATTTGGGAGAACTACGTGGCGAGTCCAAAGAATACCAAAAAGCTGCTGCAAAAGTTCTTCAAGAAATAGATTCATTTATTTCTGCGTGTGAGAAACAGATGTTCCCAGAAGAAGAAAGCGAAGAACGTACTATAGTATCTTTACGTAATCGTCGTGTCTCCGTATTAGGAGATAAAAAACAAGATGATGAGGAAGAGTCAATCTGGCCCTCTACAAACATCACAGAAAGGGTTAAGGTGACTAAGGCTAATGGACGTACTTCTATTCTAGAAACGCTTCCAGGTAGACGTAAGAAAAAGAAGTCTAAAGGGAAGAAAGTGGCATCAAACGTAACTAACCTTGGGCCCAGTGTTACGCCCCTAGAAACTGAGCCTACGCCAACTCCTCCAGACCCTCCCGTACCTGTTCCGCCAGGTCCACATCCAGAGCCTCCTACTCCAACACCTCCCTTCGGAATTCCTGAAGCACCAGATAGTCCTGTAGTTAGTGGTGAAGGTAATATTGAAGGAAACTCTGATGAAATAGAAGATAGCGGAGTCCGTATGCGTGAAATAAAGTTAGACGGAAGAAGCCGTCATCTCATACCACTTCATGATGACGAGTTTGCTTGTAAGCTTGTTCTTACAGTTCCACGCGATTTCGAAAACTGTCGTATAGAATTGTTCGTACAAGGAGTCACAGGCCAGATACCGCTATCCCTAAATCGCGTATCAGACAATTGTAAGATTGCTGGTATGGATTCCAATGAGATTACGGGCTTTAATTTGACGGCAGGCAATAATACAATAAAATTTACTCCTGTAGAGAGTGTTAAAAATTATACTTTAATAATTAAGGCTTATGGAAATTAGAGAAAATGCGACTTACCCATATCCAATATGGGGATTGCCTAATGATGACTTCAATGGGCCAGAGCCTGACGGCACTCATAAAATGAATCTTGATGCAGGTTCTAATGAATTTGTTCTTGATTATACTGTGACTGTCGAGAATGAAGGGATAAAGCGTCTGATTGCCGAAGAAAAGGCGACTTATAAATGTATCGTTGAGTGTGTTCAAACTTATTACCTGCAGATGAAAGAATCATCTTCTCCAGAGTTTCAAGTCAGAATACCAGCGGAAAAAGTACATAAGCGTCTTTTAGTTAAAGTTCTTGTTATCGCTAAGACGGATATCAACGGTTGCAATTATCTAGATTTGAATGAGATTTATGAAGGGGCTGTTGACTATCCTAAAGGAGGAATAATTGCCTACATAGATAGCATAAATTTTGATTTGCAACAAAAAGACAATGACACAGATTTGAGTAAAATCTTTAGAACAAAAGCTGCTGACGTTTCAAGAGTTGAGTATTCTGTTGATGGTGAAAGAGTTGTAATAAAGTATCCCAAAAGTTCTAAGACGGAATTTGAATGTGTCGAAAGCACGTGCCCTGCTGTCGTTGAGGCTGCTTTTGTATTCCCTGCAATGATTTATGCTTTGAGTGTTTTGCCACAACATTATCGTTCAGAGAGGGATTGGGTATATTACCTTAGGAACATAGTGGATGACTACTGCTCCAAAATTGACATGCCTGTTCCTGAAGATTACAAGTTGGATTTAGACGAGATATATGATATCGCGAATGCTTCTTTGTCAAATGTACATGTAATGCTTTTGGATGAAACCAAAAAGGTAATTGACCAAGCAATGGAGGATTAAATTATGAAACAGCGGATATTTACACCTCAATTCTGTGAGGATCTGGAAGCAAATATAGACGAGAATCTTGCCAAATACAATAATCCAGAATTCTCCTGGGAAGATGAAGCAAAATCTCAAGATGCGATTAGAGAGCTTGGCTTCGAGCAGCCAGACTTATCTGGTATGATGGAATATGCTGATAATAATTTGGCTGCAAATGACTTTTATGCAGGTAAGATTTTGTTTGAAAATTATGAGAATCTGACTCCATTACATGCTGCACAGTCACATTTCTGGCAGTATTTATCACACGTTGTACTTTATAAATACATGTGTACGAGATGGACAAAGGACGATGGTACTCAGCTTACTTATAACAATGTTAAGGAACACTGGTTCTATGGTCAGGGGCGCATCCGTAACTGGCTTGAAGGTTTGTACTGGTCGTTTAAATGTAGTGCAATCAAGCAAGAAGATGGCACATATGATTACACCTACACTCAGTTCCTTTTCTCCATACAAAAACTGCGTGATAGAGGTATAGGCGCAGCTACGTATGTGATGAGTAATCCTGCTGCAGTACGAGGCATCCTGAGATTCTACATGGACGAACTAAAAAAGAAAGATTCTGATCCAGATTCCTCAGTATTCGATAAGCACTTTGAGTATCGTACAGATAAGTGTATTCAGCTAATCAATAAGCTTGGTGGCGTCATAGACATTGGCGCCTATTCTGAGCAGGATTTTTACAAGTTTCTTGATGACAATCGCGAATACATTAAGAGTGTTGGCGACAGAAAGAAAGAGAAAAAGGAACGTGACGAAGCAATGGCTTCAGCAGGCATCGCTCCCCCAAAAAAGAAGAAGCACAAAAAGAACAAGAAGCGTAAGAAAAGATAAAATATGGCAGAAAGAATAGAGTTTATACAAGATAAGACTCCAATAAAATTCATTGATCTCTTTGCCGGTGCTGGTGGCATCAGCGAGGGGTTTTTGCAAGCATATACTGATGATAAATACTTCAAATTTATCCTGGCAAGTGACATCAACAGTAATTGCGAGTTGACTCATCGCGTGAGATATAATCGGCAGTTGGGGTTGGATACGGCTTTCGTTACTGAGGATATTATGTCAGATGATTTTATAAAGCATCTGGAAGAAGAGATTGGTGACCAGGACATCGACGTTGTAACAGGCGGTCCAAGTTGCCAGTCATTCAGTTTGTCAGGACGAAGAAGGAAATTTGATAAACGTGACAATCTCTTTATCCATTACTTGAAGGTCATCAGAAAATTCCGTCCAAAGTATTTTGTGATGGAGAATGTGAAGGGTATTCTCACGAAAGATCGTGGCAAGTTCAAGACAGCTGTAATGAATGAAATTCGCTCTATCATTGATGAAAATGAAGTGGATGATATGCTCGCTTATTTCAATGGTGTTTTGAGCAGAACGGCTAACGATTCTGTGCGTCAATGTTTTATTAATAAGATAAGAATAGAAGTTGTTGAGGACGGCAAGGAAGAGAAATTCGTTGATAAATATTTCCAAATCGTTGAATCTGTATATAAGCAGCTCACTAAAACTGTCTCATTGAAGGTTAGCAAAAGTAATCAGCACATTACAACGATACGTCATGCGTTGTCGCTACTTAAATTGTCATCGAAACGACAGAAGTTGATAGATTCTGTTATGCATTTGAAAGCAGAAGCAGACGTTGACAATGACCAACTGGTAAAAAAGTTCAATGACTTTGTATATGCGATAAGTGACGACCAGTTAGCTGAGTTGATAGAAAGACATATTTTTTGGGTTGAAGAGTTTAAGACTCAACCTGATGTTGTTGAAAGACTGAGACAAATTGTCAAGCTCTATACATTAACTTTGGAAGAAGTTTTTGAAGAGTTGCGTCAATATGCTATAGATGATGATTCTCTCGAAGATTATGAGCACATCATGAATGAGATTCATCTCTATAGAATAAAGAAACCACTTGTTTTGAATTCTTCAGACTATGGCGTACCCCAGAATAGAGAAAGGGTTGTTTTTATTGGTTGTCGTAAGGACCAGCCTATGATTACAGAGATTCCTGCATCTACAGAGGAAAACAAGGTGACCACCTACGAAGCTCTTCATGATTTGGACTTTCTGGATAATGCTGAAACGGCTGATGACTATGCTGATGTACCAGAGGATGAAAGTTATACGTTTTTAAATGTAAGAAGGGGGCTTGACGGCCAACCTAACGAACAGGGCGAGACATATTCTGAATGGTCGAGAATAGGAAGACTTGGTCATCGTTTTACATTTGAAGAACCACCATTCTACGTCAGGAATCTCGACAACCTAATGAATGGTCTATTAGAACACGCGCATTTGTTCAATCATAAAACTAGCAAGCAAAGCGAAGAAGTTTTGAAGCGTCTGGCTGTGATAGGAGATGCGGGCGATTACACAGATGACGTAAAGAAACAATTGGAGGATATGGGGCTTAATTCTGACAAGCGTAACTACACAGTTTTGAAGCCTGAAGGCCAGTCGCCAACGGTTGTAACTTTGCCTGATGACTTTATCCATTACCATAGGCATCGCGCCTTGACGGTGAGAGAAATGGCGCGTCTGCAATCTTTTGATGATTCATTTGTGTTTCAGGGGAAGAGAACCACGGGTGGCGACAAACGCAAATCTGAAACTCCTCAGTACACCATGGTGGGAAATGCTGTACCTCCTTTGATGGCTAAAGCTATTGCAAATAAAATTTTGAGCGTAATAGTTGTCAAGGATAAATATTAATTTATTTACAATAAGCATAATAACAGTATCAAATCAGAATAGGAAAGATATATGACTAAAGAAGAATATGAGAAACTGCTTCAGTCTGATTATTGGAAGGGTTATTCCTATTCATTAATAAAGGAGCGTAATTTCACTTGTGAGGATTGCGGAAGGCAATTCTATAATCAAAGAAATAAACTTCATGTTCATCATTTGTTTTACCGGGATGTAAATCCATGGTCATATAACCCAGATGAACTTGTGGTTTTATGTGAGGATTGTCACAAAAAAAGACATGGATTCATACCTGACGAAAAGGGGAATAGTATTGAAGAAAATATCGATAGATACGAATGGCTTGATGAAGAACGTCCGAAGCCTTATAGGAAGTATTTTCTAGCTGGCATTTTATGTTTCTTCATTATATCTGCTTTTTTCTATTTATATATGAAGTCTTACACTAAGGGGAATGATGCCTCTAATCTAAGAAACGAGCCTTCATATTATTATGATTATTCTCATTCGTCATCACAGCCATCCTCTTCTCCAAAGAAAGATAATATACACAAAGAGTTCCCCGCTAAAACAAGTTCACTAACGTCTATAGACAAAAGTGTTATATATGAATCTGAAGATTATCCTGTGGATGAAAATGAAGAAATTATCAAGAGCTCTGACGATGGTTTATCAACTTTAGAAAGGAAACAACATGCCAGGGTTGTTAAACAAGCTCAGGATGCAGGTGTAAGCACTGAGGGATCTACACTTGATATATTGGACAGAATACAACATGCCAGGGTTGTTAAACAAGCTCAGGATGCAGGTGTAAGCACTGAGGGATCTACACTCGATATATTGGACAGAATACAACATGCCAGGGTTGTTAAACAAGCTCAGGATGCAGGTGTAAGCACTGAGGGATCTACGCTCGATATTTTAGACAGAATACAACATGCCAGGGTTGTTAAACAAGCTCAGGATGCTAGTGTAAGCACTGAGGGATCTACGCTCGATATTTTAGACAGAATAACAAGGAAAAGATTAGAAGGATATTAATTTAGTTTGGAATATTCTTTGTCTTTATGAATGTATTAAAGAAAAAAATAAAACAATGACAATATGACAGACAAGATTGAAGACATCAACAAAGCTATTGTGTATGAGATTATCTCTGCGATGGGCGAGGATGGTCTTGATGCATTGCTGACAGCTGATGATCTGTTGGCAAGTATGGCTGTGCCTGTGACGCAGTTTGACTTCACCTATGCCGATAAGAACAAGATGAAGAAACTGATGATAGCTGTGGATAAGTTCATAAGGTTATCAAGGCTGAGCGTGAATAGCTATACCAAGGCTGGCTTGCTGGCAAAGTTTGAGAATCTTTGGGTACCAACACTGACTACTGAGGAGAAGCAGGCGTTTATCTCTGAATATCGTATGGTGGATGGATTTGATGAAGAGGGATATGCCATCTTCAATCAAAAGAACTATCTGGCATGGAAGAGTATATTCGATAAAGGACAGATTCCGAGATTTAAATATAAGCGTCCACATTTTGGAAAAGGTTCTAAGTCAATAGAATTAATCGATGATCGTCCATTTACAATTTATAAGGCTGAGCCCATCGATGGCTACTGGTGTGCGCCATTGGAAATAACAGTAGAAGAATGGGAGAAGATTATCAAAGGTGCCTCTACAAACATCAAGCGTATGCTGCAGTGCTATCTGCAATTGGATGTGCCTAACAGGCGTATGAGACTCCTGGAGATGGAAGAACGCTTTGGTATCAAGTGGGAATCGATAAATGCATGTAATGTCGCTTTAGGTCGCAGGGCGCAACGTATGCTCAACTTTGCTGTGGTAGATTATGACGATGAATCGCAACTTAAATATTGGTCTACAGCGATGACGCGTGGTCGCAGCGAGCAAGAGCAGTTTGTGTGGGAGCCTCGCCCTGAGTTGATGGAAGCAGCAGAGAAAGTGTTGCGTGAAGAGAATTTTCCTCAAGTCCCTGAGAAATGAAACCAGAAGAAATTATCAGTTCATTCGTCAATGAAAGGCTGGATGGGGATATCGAAAGACTATCTACCTTTCCTCTAGGAAAGCTATGGAAAGATGATATTTATGGATGCCCTGGGCGTAAGTTTGACTCTGACGATACTGAATTGATGCACGCTATCTATTGCGTGGTATTCAAAGATACGTGGAAGAATCTTTCTATGGATAATGTCGGGGATGGAAAGTTGCGGGGCGATACGATGAATACTTATAATACGTTGTTTGCGCATCCCTGGAGTGATATGTTTACGGAGAGATGGAATCCAGACGAGAAATTGTTGGATAAGATGAAGGCGTTCCAGGACATATGCTATACTATTGGGAATATGACAGTATTACCCGATAGACGTATAGGTGATTGGAGCATCAATAGGCATCGTGGATGTCATGACCTTTGGCATGATTATGAGGATCGATTCTTGGCTGCTTTGTATCAGGTGTTGATGCGTGATCCTTTGTGTGATCCTGATTTACAGGAGCTGGTGGAATTGAATCATGAGGATTTTGCACCTTTCTATGGTGAAGAAGGCTGGAAAAGATTCATAGACATGAATATGCTGGAGTATTACGTAGATGTTGAATACAAACCAGTGATTACGTCAAAAGGCTATACTTATTGGCGTGGTGGCTATACAAATAAAGAGCGTTTTTTCGCAGAATGTTATCGCTACATGGACTTCTCCACAGATATTATTAACAAGAGGGCAGGGAGAATGATTGAAAAGATACAAGAGAAACTTAGAAAAGTATCATTTTTAACTTACAATTATTAATATGGAACCATTTGGATTTTTTGGATTTTTTATCGGTTTAATATCTATTATTATAGGTATAGCTTGGTTTGTATGTTGCATCGTCCTCTTCTTTAAAGTTTGGGGGATGTGTAACAATGTCAGTAGGATTTTGCAGATTCTTGAGCAGAAAAGTAGCGAAGTCTAAGTATACGAACGGTGTATGGCTGGTCATCACATATTATGAACTAATTGAAGCATTGATGTGATATGACTCAACAACATGTTGTTTTTCTGACAGGTGCTGGAATCAGCGTGGATAGCGGACTGAGTACATTCCGTGGAAAGAATGGATTGTGGACTAACGAGGAGTGGGCATACCTCGCAAGTACTGATGCGCTCTATAATGATACCCAGAAATGCCTGGACTTCTATAACTGGAGACGAAAACAGTTGGCCGAGGTTGAACCAAATGATGCCCATCGCATGATTGCAGAGTTGGAAAAAGAACATGAAGTAACGGTAATTACTCAGAATGTTGACAACCTGCATGAAAGAGCAGGATCTACTAAAGTGATTCATCTGCATGGCGAATTAAGTAAGGTGTGCTCCATGAACAATCGTACGACATGTGTAAAAGAATATCCGCTGACGACTCCTATCATGGTGGGAGACAAGGCCGAAGATGGTTCGCAATAGCGACCATATATCGTGATGTTTGGCGAATATATTGATAGTATGAATGTGGCTATAGACATTGTAAGTAAGGCTGATATTTTTGTTGTCATCGGTACTTCGCTGAAAGTCTATCCTGCAGCAGGATTCATCAACTACGCTCACCATGAAGTACCAAAGTTCGTGATTGATCCGGGAGATATGGAGCAATGTACACAACTTGGATTCACTCATTTCAAAGCTACGGCTATTGAAGGCATGAGGATGCTTTTAGAGGCATTCAAAGATTTGTAATTAAGCACTATACAATAATGATTCCACACAAGATATATGTAGCCAGCAGTTGGCGCAATGAGTTCTTTCCAGAGGTTGTCACCAAGTTAAGGGAGGCAGGGCATGATGTCTATGACTTCCGTAACCCGCCATCGGGGGATCCTGGTTTTAAGTGGAGCAGCGTTAGCGAGGATTATATGGAATGGACTCCAGAGCAGTATCGCGAGAATCTGAATCATCCCAAAGCAGTTCGCCAATTTGGTAATGATATAGAAGCTATGAATTCATGCGATACTTGCGTTATTGTTCTACCATGTGGCAGGAGTGCGCATACGGAGGCAGGATGGTTCGC
>JAEEGG010023588.1_pt1 | contig 12005 bp, 7 predicted proteins | sample 9134161 | NCBI WGS metagenome assembly JAEEGG01 (sample SAMN16246543, study PRJNA631951) | gut metagenome | biome: gut microbiome; feature: rumen; material: CR-attached | host: Bos | place: Iran: Karaj | collected 2018-10 | reverse complement strand
AAAACAAATTTTTTTCAACGTATTTAAATCGGGTTCATTAACATCTCTCTCCCAATTCGATAGCGCCTGCCGGGTAACATTCAATTTCCCAGCCAGTTCTTCCTGTGTCATTCCCGATTGTGTTCGCAGATGACGTATTTGCTTTCCTGTTGTAATATCCGTCTGTTTCTGGTTCAAAATGGTTCCTCCTCTCTGATGCTGATTTTATCAATGATATTTCGCAATAGCCAGCAATGAACGTTTGCATTGCGCAAGATGTTACATTATCTTCTGAAACATATGCCGGATCTTGTCTAAACGGCTGTTCGGGCGGCGTGGCTGAAACACAGGCTCGCCGGAAGTTTCCTGATACCCTTTTAATTCTGTAATGCAGACACTTCTTCCATTTGTATAAAAATTCAAATCATTTCTATATTCACCAATACAACGGGCAGGGATTTCCCCCTTAAAAATAACTTCATCTTTTTCAAGTCTGGTTGATTCAATGATTGCGCAATACTTTGGTGCGTCATTATAAGCCCGTGAAAGATATTCCTGCGGTGCAAAAAGGGTAAAGGAAAGGTATGGTTCCAACAGTTGTGTTCCTGCTTTTTTCAATGCCTGCTCCAACACGACAGGCGCAAGAAAACGAAAATCAGCGGGGGTGCTGACCGGGCTGTAATAAACTCCATAATCAAAACAAATTTGGCAGTCTGTCACTCCCCAGCCATATAAGCCCTGCTCCATTCCATAACGCACACCCTCCATGACGGCATTTTGAAAACTTTGGTTTAAATAGCCGAGAGATACCTCGCTTTTATATTGTGTTCCGCTTCCAACAGGAAGCGGTGTTACAGTCAAACCAATAGATGCCCAAAACGGATTCGGCGGCACTTCAATATGAATCGTGCAGCTCGCTTTTTTTTGCGGTCTTTCCAGATAAATAACCGAAGGCTCTTTCATAGCCACGCCCACATGATATTTTTCTTCTAATAGCGAACAAATAACTTCTAACTGTACTTTTCCCAAAAAAGATAATATAATCTCATGTGTAACAGTATCAATGTCAAAATGCAAAAGAGGGTCTGTATCAGCAATCTCTGTGAGGGCATTTAACAGGGCTTCCCTTTGCTCCGGCTTTTGCGGCTCTACCGTTGTCCGAAGTAATGGCATGGGATTATCAATCCGTGTTTTGTGAGGCAGGAGTTTTTCATTTCCCAGAATGTCGTTCAGTTTCAAAGTATCATCAGCTAAAATAACAATTTCTCCCGGACAGGCATGGTCAACCGGGACGATTTCACCATTTGACGGAATACACATTTCTGTAATCTTTATTTTTTCCTTTTTTGACAGCAGCAGGGTATCCCGTAAATGGAGCGTCCCATGATACAGGCGTAAATAAGAAAGCCGTTTTTTCCGCTCTGTATACTCAACCTTAAAAACATATCCACATAATTCAGACTGAATATCGTCTGTTTCTGTAATGAAAGTTTCTGTAATCGCTTCAATCAGTTTTTCTGTTCCTAAATTGTCTTTTGCACTCCCATGATAAACAGGAAACAAAGAGCAGCATCTGGTTCTTTTGCACTTTTCATATTGTAATTCCTGTATATCCAAAGAATCCTCTGCAACATATCGTTCTAATAGTTCATCGCTTCCGGAAATAATCATATCCCATTTGTCCAAATCAGAAATATCGGTCATGGTTATCTTTGGCGACAGGGAAACCTCCTGCATGACAATCATATCACTGGTAAGTTTATCTTTAATGCTTTGGTAAACACGCCGCAGGTCGATCCCATTTTGGTCTATCTTATTTATAAAGATAATTGTCGGAATGTCCATTTTCTGAAGCGCATGGAATAATATACGGGTTTGTGCCTGTACGCCGTCTTTTGCCGAAATGACTAAAACAGCTCCGTCAAGGACAGATAAAGAGCGGTATGCTTCGGTTAAAAAATCCATATGACCGGGAGTGTCCACGATATTGATTTTATAATCATTCCAGCAAAAAGAAGTAACCGCTGTCTGAATGGTAATTCCGCGCTGCCGTTCCAAAATCATAGTGTCTGTTCTTGTAGTTCCTTTATCCACGTTTCCTTGTTCCGCAATCGCTCCACTGGTGTACAGCAGGCTTTCCGTCAATGTTGTTTTTCCTGCGTCTACATGGGCGAGAATTCCAATATTGATTATTTTCATGTGATTGTCCTCCTTTTACAGCCCCAAAAGGGCATAAAAATCCCCAGCAGTAAAATACTTTTACCACTGGGGATTATAATTTGCGGACATACACATATACAGCATACACCTATTTGTGACTGCTGTTTTTTTGGATATGTCAAAATTGATAAGGCAAAAGTATTCTTAAATTGGGTACAAAAAATCAAGCCCCCACAAAAGGAACTATCATAATCCTTTGTTCCCACTATTTGATTATAGTTTTATTTAAGAATACCTTGCCGCATATTTTTTACTCCTTTTCTGGAATGAAGCTATTATATCACATCAGTTTTAGGAAAGCAAGTACCTAAAAGAAATTTTTCTTCCCCTTATATGTAACAATCATACCGGCTTCCTGGCGTTCAGAATGGTTTCTGCTGTCTGCTGTGGTGTTTGGTTGGAATTGTCCAGCCAAAAGCCGATCCGTGGTGTTGTCTGCATTTTACTAAATACAAATTTGTCTTTCTCTTAATTTCCTATTATACACCAAAATTATGAATATTTCTAACAGCATGTTCTCGGTCAGCAGCATAAACCTCACTGACAGAGCTTATATATTCGGCACTACGCTCATAAGCCTGTGACCAGACCTTAAAATCCCGGTTGATGGGGTTGAAGGCAATCTTGATGGTGCGTTCCTTGTAATTCTTGTCCTTGATCGGAACACCTTCCATCGCAGCGAGGAGCGCAGTCAGGCGCTGCTGGCCGTCAATGACCAGATCATCCGGAGCTTTATACGCCTTGTCGTTTTTTCCGATATGGCTGGTACGATCATAGTCCGCTGGTGACTCCCACAACATGATATATCCAATGGGAAAACCGCGCAGCATGGAGTCCAGCAGATCACGCACCTTATTATCTTTCCAGACAAAGGGACGCTGAAGATCTGGAAGTCCAATGCGGCCATTCTTCACATCAGAAATCAGATCGCCCACCTTGCTGGGGATGTTGGTATAAAGCTCTTTGCCCATGATTATACCTCCGTAACCAGTTCCTTACTGCTTGGACTGCTGCCCATGAAGTTCCTTGTACAGCCTGTCCGCAAGCGCTGCCTGCACTGCATGGTACTTCTTCGCGTCCTGGAAAAGTTGGATATAGGCTTCCTGATTCTGAGTATATGCCTCCATGGCGGTTTCGTCGAAGATGCCGGGGAACACGCTGCGATGATAGACCTGCTTGTCATCCGTCTGCGCGGCCTTCTGAACATCGCCGTCCTTCTTCATTCGGTTGTACAGATCTTCAACAATGACGCGATCCGCGTCGGTAAATTCACCCATGAACTCTTCATTAATCTTCTGAATTATTTCTTCAAGAGGACTAAGCTTTTCCTTCTTTGCACCAGACTTTTTCGGGTTAGTGGGTTTCCATGAACCGGACTCATCTTCCAGTTCAATCGCGCCCTGGAAAGTCTGCGACAACTGGTAATACTCCAGCTTGACTCGGTTGTCCAGGTTGAAGTCAATCGTCGGATCACCCGGTAGCAGCTTGGCAAGATAAGAGCAGAAGATGTATTCTTTGTGGAGATCTTTATCGAACATCCGGGTGATCTGACTGATGTAGTTATACCATTTAACCAGATTCCGAACTTCGCGCCGGAACTGATATCGCTGATCCTGATTCAGCTGATTATACTTTTCAGCCACAGGAAGTAGTGCATTGGAAATCTTCGACTGCGTGGAGTTGGATGCCCTCGCATCCTCATCTATATAAATGGCAGTCACCTTTTCGATGTCCTCGGCGGTGTAGATGCCGTAATCATGTAAGATACGCTGCGTGGTATAGATCAGGTCGAAGTTGATCTCCTCATCCAGACTGGTCTCCCGGTAGAACTGCTGGAAGGCCTCACGGATGCGCTCTACCGGATTGACGAAGTCCAACACATAAGTGTCTTCCTTGCCAGGATAGGTACGGTTCAGACGGCTGAGCGTCTGCACGGCTTTGACATCACGCAGTTCCTTATCCACGATCATGGTATGCAAAAGCGGCTCATCAAATCCGGTCTGATACTTTTCTGCTACGATCAGTACATCGCCCTCTTCGTGGAATACTGCCTTTGTCTGGCTCTCTCGCACGGGATTGCCGTTGCTGTCCACGTTCATGGAGCTCTCGGTATATTCAGGGCTGTCAGGTATATCCGGGTCTTTCAGGGAGCCGCTAAACGCAATCATAATCTCCACATCATCATAGTTATTTTCCCGGAGGTACTTCTTGATGGTGTGGTAGTAGCGGACGGCCGCCAGTCGGGATGCGGTGACCACCATCATCTTACCCCTACCGCCGATCTTCTTCTTGGTGATATCTCGGAAGGTTTCGACGATGATTGCAGCTTTCTGCTCCAGATTGTGCGGATGCAGCTCTTCATACCGCTTGATGGTCTTGATCGCTTTGGATGTAGGAACATCTGGGTTTTCCGGGGTGTTGCTGGCAATCTGGTAACACATCTTATAGGTTGTGTAGTTCGCCAGTACATCCAGAATGAAACCTTCTTCGATAGCCTGTTTCATGGAGTAGATGTGGAAGGGATGAAAAGACCCGTCCGGATACGGCTCACCGAAGATTTCCAGCGTTTTACCCTTGGGCGTAGCTGTGAAAGCAAAGAAGGATAGATTCTTATGACGTCCCTGGGAAAGCATCTCTTGCACGAGAATATCCTTGTTTTCTATTTCTTCTTGTGCCTTTTCTTCGATCTCAGCATACTCCTGAAGGGCATCGCTCATATCGGCGAGACCTTCCTTCATCTTCAGAGCACTTTTGCCTGTCTGACTGGAGTGCGCCTCGTCCACAATGATGGCAAAGCGCTTCCCAGCTGTTTCATTGATCTGGTCGTAGATTACCGGAAACTTCTGCAACGTAGAAACTATGATGCGCTTTCCATCATTGATGGCATTACGCAGATCCCAACTGCTCTTCTTTTCATCAATGGTAACCACGGTGCCCAGAGTGTGGTCAAAGCTGGACACTGTTGCCTGCAGCTGCTGATCCAGCACCCTGCGGTCTGTTACGATAATCACGCTGGTGAACACTGGTTCGTTGTTAGCGTCATGCAGGCTGGCCATACGGTAAGCTGTCCATGCGATGGAGTTGGACTTGCCGCTGCCTGCGCTGTGCTGGATCAGATAGTTGTGCCCGGAACCATTCTCCCGCACATGGGATACCAGCTTGCGCACCACATCCAACTGATGATACCGGGGGAAGATAACCTTCATCTTGGTTTCCGTTCTCGGCGAACCATCTGCATTCTTGGTCTTTTTTTCTTCCTTCTGGACATTGATGAACTTCTGGATGATATCCAGCAGTTTATCCTTTTGCCACACTTCCTTCCAGAGATAGCTGGTCACATAGTCTCCGTCTCTGGTGGGGGGATTACCTGCGCCGCCATCGTTTCCCGCACCGTTGCTGCCCTGATTGAAGGGAAGGAAGGGCGTCTTGTCACGGTCGATAACAGTAGCCATAGCGGCATTATACAGGTCGACCGCAAAGTAAGCCAGGATGCGTTTATTCTGACCAAAGCATGGTTCCTTCGGATCACGGTTATACATCCACTGGCGCTTGGCGTCGTCAATACTCTGCCCAGTCAGCTGATTTTTGAGCTCAATGGCTACTACCGGGATACCGTTGATGGCCAACATCATATCTACAGTGTTGGTGTTGGTTTCGGAATAATGCCACTGCCGGATGCACTGGCAGACGTTTTTCTGATAATTGGCCACAGCCAGTTCATTCAAAGTGGATTCCGGTGCAAAGTAGCACACGGTGAACTGTACGCCACGATGCTTAAACCCATGTCGCAGCACATCGATCAAACCATCCTGCTGCACAGCACTGTCGAAGGCTTTATAAAACTGGCGCACGGGATCGATAGTGCACATGCGCTCAAAGCGCCTCCAAGCCATGGGCTGGGAAGCTTTGACAAAGTCGGTCAGAGTGACGATGTCCAGTGCCATCCCACGGTAATCATGATTGCAGTAACCGGAATCATCTGCCTTCTGCCATCCGCCTGCTTCGGAAATGAGGTAACTCTCAATCTTGCTCTCAAAGAGCTTCTCGTTCTCCACCATGACTTACACCACCTTTCGTTTGCCTGTGACGGCTTCGTAGATCAGGGAACGCTTGTAGGATTCAAGATCAGTAATCAATGATTCTTTTTCTTCCGTGATGCCATCAATAACCTTACATTTTTCATCGAGATAACCTACGATAGCTGCTTGCTCTCTGGCATTTGGATAAGGAAGAACTGCATTCCGAACATATGAGGAGGAAACACGCTGAAGCCCTGCAACACCAGTCATGCTTGCTACTCCACCATCTTTGAAAGTCTCTGTCATAAAATAATACAGGAGAAAACGTCGATTAACGCTCGTTGGACGTATATTGAACAATTCGGAGCTTCCAAAGGCATACCCATTTACAAGATTCTCCATTATGCAGACATTACTGTTTTGAAAACATGGAGTAACCTTTGCTAAGGCAATATCTCCATCCAAGAAAGAACTATACGATGAATTGTTGCTGGCAAGAGGCGCTGTTTTGGGTAAACGACGATCTGCACGGATGCATTCCATTGGAGCAAAAGAAACTTCGTCATTAAGTGTAAGATTTCCTACAGGACAAGATGGATTGATTTGCGCTACCTGCTTTACTTTTGCTTCCTTCCAATGGGCAGGGATCATACCTATACCGGGGTTACTGCTTCTCCGCATTGCGGTAGTTGCATCAAGCCCTTTCGTTACAGCCTCAAAGATAACAGAAGCTTTCCATTGCTTATATTCTTCGATGCTTGCCTGTGCCTCCGCAATGATGGAATCAATCTGGGTGACCTGATCGTCAAGATATGCAGCGATAGCTTGCTGTTCAGCCGATGAAGGTACAGGCACAACGATGCGCTTCATTTCTTGCCAACGTGTTGTCCACAAATCATCGACAATCCCATGACCCCACTTATAGAACTCGTCTGCAAATGCAACAGTATGAAAGAGCCAATTATAATATCCAGGATTCATCTCGCCTCTGGGAGTTAATACCGTGTTAATCAATGATACCGAACCATTGTAAGCTGAGATTCCGCAAGAACCACGGCGGTCAGATCGACTGTTAATAGCAAAATCACCGATTTTCACAAGTTTACGATTGTCTCCATCATCTGACTTAGCCGCGCTCTCCAACTGTGGCACAACGCCTTTCATAGTTACTGAAAGCGGGGGGTAATCTTTGTCACTAACCTTCTCATTGCGTAGCGAATAGAGAGAGCCAATTCTGGAAAGCCCCCATGTCGATGGAATACTACCCAGCCAATTCTGGCCACTATCACGCATCATTCTCACCACCATTTCCAAAAAGCCCCTGAAGCTTGCTCATGAGTGATTGTTCATGCGCTTCGATCTTTGCAGCCAGCAGTGATGCGGATTCAATAGCTTTATATTCATAGAATGTACGCGTGAATGGAATCTCATAACCGACTTTGTCCTTATCGTGATCGATCCACGCGTCAGGATTGTAAGGCTTCACCTCACGCTCGAAATACATATCCATGTCTTCATCCAACGGCACATTCTCTGTATCACGCTTGGATGCGTCAGGCTGCATCTTTCCTTTTTTCAAGATGGGCTTCCCGTTTTCATCGGTCAATGGACTTTCGACAGTTATTTTGTTATACCCCAGGCTCATGGTAGACATTACTCTTGTCTTAACTACCAGCTTATGTCCACCATCAACAACAGCTTCAAAAGTGTCGTTTCTATATGCGCCGTAGGCTTTTACTATCAAATCCCTTGCTTCTTTAGTAATATCCACCCGTTTATTGCCGATTGGTTTCCGTCGCTGAACAAAGCACTTGCTGGCATCAATCAGTTGAACAGTCCCCAAGTGACCAACTGGCTTGTCCTTGGTCACAATCCACACATAGGTGGCAATTCCGGTGTTATAGAAACTGTCATTGGGTAACTGCACAATGGCATCCAGCCAATCATTTTCAATAATATAGCGACGAATCTCACTGGGGCCAGACCCCGCATCACCCGTGAACAGGCTGGAGCCATTCTGAATGATAGCCATACGGCCCTTCTCCTTCAGCTTTGCAATGCCATTCATCAAGAATAGCATTTGCCCATCACTCTTCTGAGGAAGTCCAGGAGCAAAGCGACCACCATTACCCAGCTTGTTTTCCGCTTCGACCTTTGCAGCCTCGCGCTTCCAGTCAATGCCAAAGGGCGGATTGGAAATGACAAAGTCAAAGGTCATTTCGGTGAACTTATCATCGCTCAGTGTATCGCCGAACTGCATATTCTCAGGGTCGCCGCCACGAATCAGCATGTCAGCTTTCGCGATACCAAAAGTGAAGGGATTGATTTCCTGCCCGTAGCAGATCAGGTTTGCGGCCTTATCCAACGCGGAGAGCCGTTCTTCCATGCAGGTAAGCATCTGACTGGTACCCATAGCCATGTCATAGGCTGTATAAATACGGCCCGGCTCAGCCATGCCCATGCGGTCAGTCAAAAGGTCACACATCAGATAAATGATGTCTCGGCTGGTGAAGTGTGCACCAGCCTCTTCGTTGTATGATTCAGAGAACCGCTGGACAAGGTTTTCAAAGATATAGCCCATGTCTACAGCAGAAATCTTCTCTGGATTCATATCTGCTTTTTCTGTGCAGAAGTCAGAGACAACCTGATAAAGCAAGCCTGCGTTTGCCATGCGATCAAGTTGTGTAAAGAAATCCATCTTTGCCAGGATGTCCATCACGTTATCTGAGAAACCATTCAGGAAGTTCTCAAAATTCACCTTGATGTTTTCCGGATCAGCCTTTAGCTTTTCAAAAGTATACTCGCTGGTATTGAAAAACTTATAGCCCGACGCTTTCAGCAAGAAAGGCTCTTTGACCGCAAGATTCTGGATGCCCTTGTATATATCCACAACCTTATCATGGGTGGGCAGCAGGCAATCGTGGAAGCGCTTGATGACGACCATAGGAAGAATCACCAAGCCATATTCATGGGGTTTGTACGCGCCAAAGAGACTGTTTGCAACATTCCAGATGACGGATGCCTTTTCCTGGATGTTGACGCCGACCTGATTAATCTTCTGTGTCGTATCCATATTCTTCGCGCTCCTTCTTGTCCCGGATTTTCTGGGCAATACCGTTCATTTTCTCAGTAAGCTTGTCAATGCGTACTCCGGTGCGATACGTTTTACCGTCCACCTCAATCAGTTCTTGATCTACGTTCGACAGCATTCGCGCCCGGAGTACATCATAGATTCCGTATGGCATATACTCGACGGCATCCAGGATGCCAGTCACAGCTGCCTCCATGCCAGAAGGCGATTTGTTTGCGCTGTCCAGATAGGCTTGAATCTGGTTTTCATACAGTTTCAACACATCTTCCAGCAAAGTAAATTCCGTCAGCGGCTGGATTGCATTTCCGTCTCCCTTAGTTTCATCTGCGACATATTCAGGAAGAGAGTCCAGCCATTCTCTCAACAGCGGGATCGTCCATCCGGTTTCCATGCGTCTCAATAAATCCTGATAGGCATTGTACGCAGCACGGATGCGGGGGAGCTTTTTCATGCCATCTGTAACGCGCCGATGTTCACCAGGTGTCAGATGGCTTTCCAGCGCGGTAAGCTTGGCGTAACGTCGATGGATGTTGCAATGGTTTCCTTCCTTCTTAATGACATCCTGCAGTGCTTCTCGAGCACATCTTCGAATGAACTCTTCTGAAACCATGATCTCTGCCTGCGGGAAAATCTCAACGATTGCACTGTGTAACTGCTCGTCCGGATCGATGAAAACCTGTTTCACGCCCTTGCAATCAAACTGCTGGAAGAACAGGCGATACTCCATCATGCTTGATGAGGGGAGAATGTCCAGTAAGCGAACATCTTTGCCATAGATCCCCAGCACCATAGGATAGATATCACTGAAAAACTCAGCCAGAAAGATGGTTACAGCATCCGGTGGTTTTATTGGTGGTTGCATGTCCACCCGGAGACGCATTCGTCTCCGCATGATGATGCCTACCGATGCTTTAGAAGCAGGAACTCCATATTCCTTGCAGACACGTTCGTAAGTTCGGGTCAGTGTTCCTTCAGCGATCAGGTCAGATAGCCGATTGCTGAATTTGCAGCCTTCTTCTGCGAAGTCAATGTTCTCGTGGAAGACAAGGTTTTCACAGTCCTTACAGCGGAAATACCGCTGATGAAATACAAGATCGATGACCTGTACCTTTCCGTCATCGGAGGGGAGTAAGTCCTTAAAGCTCCGGGGGATGATCTTAGTCTCCGTCGTGTTTCGTTTGCCACAAACCGGGCAAACCGGTTTGTCCTTTGTAAAATACGATGAATGTACGGTGTGATAGGTGGTTTCCTTCTTGTCAGCCTCGTCCAGTTCACTAACTACTTGCAACTGGGAAAGGCCGAGCGCCTGTGTGCGATCCGGGGAAACGAACACCTGTTGAAACAAGCGTTTACCCAAGCGCCAGCCTCCTTCCAGGGTACTTTTATCTATTATACCACCATAAAACGAACATCACAAGCTAAAGTTATTTAATTTAATACTTTTCCACCATATTTTGAACAAGGCAATTTTATAGAAATTTCAAAGTTTGATAGACTGCCAATGTCGGGAGAAGTCTGCTCTTCCATGGCAGTTTCCGGCATCGGATGCCAGCCCAAAGTCATCCGATTAGTCCAGACGGACAATGCGGGACTGTTAACGGTCGGGTCTCTCTTGTGGCCACGGGGGATGCATCGGTCGATACGTGACAGGTACCTTAATCCAATCGTCAGCTTTACCGAAGCGAGCTGACCGCCAACAGGACGGAGGACTCCGTAATGAGCGGTCAACTGCGAAAAGCGCTGCGCGTTAACTCCATATGGTTTGCCTCCGCCCTGAGAAGGGATATGGCAAACCATGAAAACTCAGGACAATTACAACGGTAACAACGGCGCGAAACTGGTTAAGGTACCGCTTCGCGTCAACCCGGAGACCATCGAGGAAAACGGGCAGATTGGTAAGGTACGTTCCGTGCGTATCGGCTCCAAGCACTATCCTTGCATCTTCGTTGAGGTTTCCGAACACGACGCCCATCAGTACATGCAGCTGGAATGGGCCGATGTCAAAGCGGAAGAGCGCTCGGAGCGCTGCCTGATCGAGGACGGGCACGGTGGCTACATCATGTGCCCGGAATGCAATCGCTGCGCTAAGTGCCATAAGGTAGGGCGGTTTGATTTTGATAACAATCATCCGGCCTCGTTGGATGCACTGTATGCTGAGAGTGAATTCGAGCCTGCCAGCCAGCAGCCGGATCAGGTTGATGAAACATCTGATATCCTGGCTATGCTGGTAGAGGAGCTTGGGAGGATTAAGCCGAAATATGCTGAGATCTTCAAAGAGCTCTACAAAGGCAACGAGCGTCCGCTGTCTATCGCACGGGCGGTGGGCATCGGAAAAACGCAGGCTTACACTGACGTTCCCCGCGTGAGGGAGCTGGCAGAGAAGCTCTATCGTGACATGATGGCATAAAAAAACGGCCTGGCGGCGAATAACCGTCAGGCTTTTTCATGCCCGTGTTCAGCGAAAAATGAACACATCAAAGCCGTGAACACACTCTGAACACAGCTGAACACACCCGTGTTCAAGGCCAGTGAACACAGCTGAACACACCCTGAACACATGCGTCGTGAACACAGTCCAAAAGACGAAAAAGCCCATATTTCAAGGGCTTCCGAGGTGTGTTCACGTCCATATTTCAGTTTGACAACTTGACCGATAGCCCAGAGCACATCGTTCACATCGATGGGGTCACAGGTTC
>JAEEGG010023587.1_pt1 | contig 12005 bp, 12 predicted proteins | sample 9134161 | NCBI WGS metagenome assembly JAEEGG01 (sample SAMN16246543, study PRJNA631951) | gut metagenome | biome: gut microbiome; feature: rumen; material: CR-attached | host: Bos | place: Iran: Karaj | collected 2018-10 | reverse complement strand
GAGCGCCGCGGTGGCGATCGTCGTGAGGGCGGCCGTGGCCGTGACGAGCGCCGTGGAGGCGAGTGTCGCGAAGATCGCGGTGAGCGCCGCGAGGGCGGCCGTGACAACCGTCACGGCGACCGTCCGCGCCACAACAACGGTCCCCGCAACGAAGCCCCCGCGCCGACCTTCGACGACTTCAAGGAGACCGTCGACGAGGTCTTCTAGACGTCCGACCATATGACAAAGCCCCCGGCCTGTGCAGGCCGGGGGCTTTGCCGTTTGTTCTAGAATCAGTCGATCAGGCCGTTCTTCTCGGCGGTCCAGCCTTCGCGCTGCGACAGGCCGCAGGGCGAGCCCTGGAAGAGCTTGGCGGCTTCCTTGTCGCCCTTGAGCTGCCACTGCAGCCAGGCGAGAGCCGGAACGGTGAATTCGCCGCCGTGCGGCTGGCTGTAGGTGCCGCCGTGGCCGACCGGGTAATTGGCCGCGAAGGCGGGAACCTTGGTCAGACGGTGGAAGTCGTCCATTCCATTCCCATAAGCGATGTCGGTCTCGCCGCCCAGGATATAGATCACGGGGACGGTGATATCCTGCAGTTTCTCCTTCTTCGGCATAGGCATGCCGGGCACGGCGGTGCTCGGATCGAGGAAGAGGCCGCTGTTGCAGATCATAATGGTCTTGAGGCGCGGCTCCGCGGAATTGTCGAGGGTCTGCAGGCCGCCGCAGGACATTCCGGCCGCAGCGATCGCGTTCACGTCGATGCGTCCATAGTACGGGCTGGCCTTGTCGGCGTTCTGGGCGATGGCCCAGTCGATGGCTTCGATCTGCTGCGCGGACGTGGACTGCGGTCCGCGATACGGCTTGTCCTCCATCGGGATGAAGCCGCTGGCGATCACGAGAAAGCCGTGCGAGGCGATCTCGTTGAGGAATTTATAATGCTCCCAGGGGGAGTTGGTGCAGGCGCCGTTGCCCCAGACGAGCACGGGCAGCAGGTTCTTCTTGCCGAAGGCGGACAGGTCCTGCGGGGCGAAAATGGTATGCGCCTCGAGGGAAGGGTCTTCCAGCATCAGGACTTTGTAGGGGCCGGTGCCGCCGTCTTCGACGACGCGGGACTGGGCGGCGTTCGGGGCCACCGGTTGGGACGTACACGCGGCGAGCGTCATCGCGCAGGCCGCCAGGAAGAGGGAGAATCTTTTCATATGGAATAAAGTTTTAGTTGATGTCCAGAGTGAAATCGTCAGCGTCTTCGAGGACGGGGAACTTGGCGTGGTACTCCGCCAGGTGCTGCAGGTCGATCTCGCCGCAGGCGAAACCCTCCTGCCCGTCGGGGACGTCGGCGAGGGTCTCGCCGTAGGGTCCGATGAAGGCGGTGCCGCCATCGTAGGTACAGGCGGGATCCGAGCCTACGCGGTTGGCGGCGAGCACGTAGCAGGTGTCCTCGATGGCCCGGGCGCGTGTGAGCGTGTCCCACGCGAAACGGCGCACGTCGGGCCAGTTGGCCACGAAGATGATGGCGTCGTAGTCGTCCCGGTTGCGCAGCCACACGGGGAAGCGCAGGTCGTAGCAGACCGCCAGCAGGAAACGTACGCCGCGCCATTCCACGATGACGCGCCGATCTCCCGCAAGGAAGCGCTCTCCTTCGCCGCCATAACCGAAGAGGTGGCGCTTGTCGTAGTGCTCATAGCTGCCGTCGGGCCGGACGAAAAAGAACCTGTTGGCGCATTTCCCGGCATCGGCCGGGATCTCCAGGGCGATGCTGCCGGCGAGGGCGGCGTCGAGTTCCGCGGCCTTGCGCTGCATCCAGGCGAGGCCGGCGCAGGGCTCTTTCTCCACGGTCGCCCCCTCGAGGGTGGCGAAACCGGTCGTGAACATCTCCGGGAGAACGTAGAGATCGGCCTCCGGGGCCGCGGCCAGCAGGGTGTCGAGATGGTGGAAATTGGACTCCGGGTCGCCCCAGAGGATGTCTTGCTGGATGACGGTTACTTTCATATGGGTTTATACTTCGGGACCAGGGACTTCATAATGACCCAGGCCAGCAGGTAGGCGATGCCGCAATAGCAGAAGATGATGAAATAGCCGGCGGGCTTGCCCTCGAAGCCGAGGAAGGTGAAGGCGCCGCCTGCCTCTTCGGCATAGGTGAAGAGGTTGCCGGCGACCTTCTGGACGATCATCGAGCCGAGGCCGCCCGCCATCGTACCGATGCCGGTGATCGAGGCGACGGCTCCTTTCGGGAACATGTCGCCGATCGTCGAATACAGGTTGGCGGACCAGGCCTGGTGTCCGGCGGCTGCCAGGCCGATCAGGACGGCAGGCCACCAGGCGGAGCCCAGGTTGATGCCCAGCGGCTGCGCGAAGAGCGCGGCGATGGGGAAGAAGGCGAAGATGAGCATAGCCAGCATACGGCCGGCGTAGGGGTTCATCCCCTTCTTGTCCACGAAGACGCGGGGCAGGTAGCCGCCGATGATGGACACCACCGTGACGATGGCATAGAGGGTGAAAATGAGCGCCTGCCCGAGGGGCGAGGTGGCGGGTGCGCCGAACTGGTTGCTGAAGTAGGAGGGCGCCCAGAAGAGGAAGAACCACCAGACGCCGTCGGTGAAAAACTTGCCGGTGATGAAAGCCCAGGTCTGCTTGTAGCGGAAGCACTGCAGCAGGGGGATGGACGGGGTGTCGTCTCCGACCCGGTCGGGGACCTCGGCGTCGTCTTGCCGGATATACGCCAGCTCGGCCTCATTGACGCGGGGGCTCTTCCCGGGCTTGTCGTACATAAAGGCCCAGAAGAACATCCAGACGAAGCCCAGGGCGCCGATGATGATGAAAGCCCATTCCCAGCCGAGCGCCTTGGCGAGCGGTGGGATGCAGAGGGGCGCCGCGAGCGCGCCCACGGACGCGCCTGCGTTGAAGATGGAGGTCGCGAAGGCGCGGTCTTTCTTCGGGAAATATTCTGCCGTCACCTTGATGGCGGCCGGGAAGTTGCCCGACTCGCCCAGGGCCAGGATGCCCCGGCAGAGCAGGAACAGATAGACCGACAGGGTGGACACGGTCAGGGCGACGCCCGAACCCGCTTCCACGGCGCGGAGCGCCTCCACCGAACCCAGGCCCGCGAGACGGGCCGTGCCCCAGCCGCAGAGGGCGTGCAGGCAGGCGCCGGCGGACCAGACGCCGATGGCGATGAGATAGCCCTTCTTCGTCCCCATCCAGTCCACGAATTTGCCCGCGAACAGGCTCACGATCGCATAGAAGATGGAAAAGAACGCGGTGATGGTGCCGTAGTTGGCATCCGTCCAGTGGAATTCCGGCTTGATGAATTCCTCATAGGTAAGGGAGAGGACCTGGCGGTCCAGGTAATTGACCGTGGTCGCCACGAACAGCAGCGAGCACAGCCACCACCGCCAGTTGGTCATCAGTTTCTTCTGGGTGTCAGCCATTGCGGGAAGCTTTGATGATCTCCAGGCTCTCTGCGCAGATCCGGGTGATGCGCGCCCAGTCGCCGTCGGCGACGGCGTCCTTCGGGAAGAGCTGGGAGCCCATTCCCACACAGCACACGCCGGCCTTGAACCAGGCTTCGAGATTGGCCTTCTCCGGCTTCACTCCGCCGGTCACCATCAGGCGGCTCCAGGGCATGGGGGCGAGGACGGCCTTGACGAAGGCCGGGCCGAGCACCTCGCCCGGGAAGACCTTGCAAAGGCCGCAGCCGGCCTCCTGCGCGTTCCCGATCTCGGTGACGGTGCCGCATCCCGGGACGTAGGGGACGAGGCGGCGGTTGCATACCTTGGCCACTTCAGGGTTGAAACAGGGACCGACCACGAAATCGGCGCCGAGCTGCAGGTAGAGCGCGGCGGTAGCGGGATCGATCACGCTGCCCGCGCCGAGGACCATGCCCGGAAGGGCTTCGCGGACATAGAAGGCGAGCTCCTTGAAGACGAGCTGGGCGAAGTCGCCGCGGTTGGTGAATTCGAAGGCGCGCACGCCTCCGTCGTAGCAGGCCTTGAGCACCTGCCTGGCGATGTCGATGTCAGGGTGGTAGAACACCGGGACCACGCCCGTTTCGAGGATGGTCTGGAAAACTTGAAGCTTATTGTACTGTGCCATAGTTATCTGGAAACCCGGCCGGAAGCGTCGCCCTTCATCAGGTCTTCGACTTCCGCGACGGTGATCTGGTTGTAATCTCCGAAGATGGTATGCTTGATGCAGGAGGCGGCCGTGGCGAAGTCCAGCGCCCGCTGGTCGTCGCCGGGCCAGGTCAGCAGGCCGTAGATCAGCCCGCCCATGAAAGAGTCGCCGCCGCCCACGCGGTCCACGATGTGGGTGATGTCGTAGCGCGGCGATTCATACAGGGTCCGTCCGTCCCAGAGCACGCCGCCCCAGGTGTTGTGGTTGGCATTGATGGAGCCGCGCAGGGTGATGATGACCTTCTTCGCCCGGGGGAAGCGGGCCATCAGCTGCTCGCCGACGCTGCGGAAGCGCCGCTGGTCGATCTCGCCGCCCGTGGCCGCCGCGTCGAAGCCTTCCGGCTTGATGCCGAAGACCTTCTCCGCGTCCTCCTCGTTGCCGAGGATGACGTCGCAGCCCTCCACCAGCGCGGGCATCACTTCGCCGGCGCTCTTGCCGTACTGCCAGAGCTTCTTGCGGAAATTGAGGTCGCAGCTGACCGTCAGGCCCAGCCGCCGCGCGGCGCGGACGGCCTCCAGGCATACGTCCGCCGCGCCCTGGCTGAGGGCGGGGGTGATGCCGGTCCAGTGGAACCAGTCGGCCCCCTCGAAGACCTTCTCCCAGGCGATCGTGCCCGGCTGGATGGTGGCGATGGACGAGCCGGCGCGGTCGTAGACGACCTTGCTCGGCCGCGCCACGGCGCCGGTCTCGAGGAAATAGATCCCGAGGCGGTCGCCGCCGAAAACGATTCCGGACGTGTCCACGCCATAGGAACGCAGGTCGCGCAGGCAGGCTCTGGCTATGTCGTTGTCGGGCAGACGGGTCACGAAAGCGGCGTCTACGCCGTAGTTCGCCAGCGACACGGCCACGTTGGCCTCGCCGCCGCCGAAGGTGGCGTCGAAGCTGCGGGCCTGGCCGAAGCGAAGGTAGCCCGGCGTGGAGAGCCGCAGCATGATTTCTCCGAAAGTGATGACTCTGGGCATTTGGTTTTATTTTTGGCGGCAGTAGATCTGGACCGGGCAGCCGGTGAGGTTGAAGTTCGCGCGGAGCTGGTTCTCCAGGAAGCGCTTGTAGGGGTCCTTGACGTACTGCGGCAGGTTGCAGAAAAAGGCGAAGGCCGGGAAGGAGGTCGGGAGCTGGGTGACGTACTTGATCTTGACGTACTTGCCCTTCCAGGCCGGGGGCGGCGTCTCCTCGATCACGGGCAGCAGGGCCTCGTTGAGGCGGGCCGTGGGGATCTTCTGGGAATAGTTGGCGTACACCTGCGTGGCGGCGTCCAGCACGTCCTGGATGCGCTGCATCTTTACCACGGAAGTGAAGATCACGGGCACGTCGTTGAAGGGGGCGAGCCGCTCCTTGAGCGCGGCGGTGTAGTCGCGCAGCGTGTTGGAGTCCTTGATGAACAGGTCCCACTTGTTGACCACGATCACGCAGCCCTTGCGATTCTTGACGATGAGGTTGAAGATGCTCATATCCTGCGCCTCCATGCCGGAAGTGGCGTCAATCATCAGGATGCAGACGTCGGCGTGCTCGATGGCGCGGATGGAGCGCATCACGGAGTAGAACTCCAGGTCTTCGTGGACCTTGGCCTTGCGGCGGATGCCGGCCGTGTCCACGAGCATGAACTCGTGGCCGAATTTGTTGTAGTGCGTCTCGATGGCGTCGCGGGTGGTGCCCGCCACGGGGGTGACGATGTTGCGCTCCTGGCCCAGCAGGGCGTTGGTCAGCGAGGACTTGCCCACGTTGGGCTTGCCTACGATGGCGATGCGGGGGAGCCCGGCGTACGGGTCCTCCGTCTGCTCCTCTTCGGGCAGCGCGGCCACCACGGCGTCCAGCAGGTCGCCGGTGCCGCTGCCGTTGGCCGCCGAGATGCTGTAGATCTCGCCCAGGCCCAGGGAATAGAACTGGTAGGCGTCGAACATCTTCTCGCCGGAGTCCACCTTGTTCACGCAGAGGACGACGGGCTTTTTGGTGCGCCGCAGGATGTCGGCGATCTCGGCGTCGTAGTCCGTGATGCCGGTGGCCGCCTCGACCATGAACAGGACCAGGTCCGCCTCGTCGATCGCGATCTGGACCTGCGAGCGGATGGCCGTCTCGAACACGTCGTCCGAATTGGTGGTGTAGCCCCCCGTGTCCACGACGGAGAACTCCCGGCCGCACCATTCGCAGCGGCCGTAATGCCGGTCGCGGGTCACGCCGGCGGTGTCGTCGACGATGGCCTGCCGCATACCGACAAGGCGGTTGAAGAGGGTGGATTTGCCGACGTTGGGCCGGCCGACGATGGCTACGAGACTCATAGGCTATGACTTATTGTACTGGCAATCCCGGCAGGCCTCGGACTGGTTGCCCGCGCAGGAGCGGCCGTGCAGCGCGGCATCCTCGTCCTTGAAGCAGCGGATGCCGCGCTTGCGCATCTCCTCGTTGGAGCCGACGTCGTATTTCGGGAACTCCCTGCCCCGGAGGATGTTGAATCCCAACCCGAAGACGCAGAGCCCGACCAGGACGAAGACGACGAGGAAAAGCGGCCACATAGTTATCTGTTAATGGACGAAGTCCGGACTGATGGCTTCGTAATTATACACTTTGTGGATGATCGAGGCGAAGACCTCGGCCATCGAGATGATGCGGATCTTCGGATCGCCGGAGAGCTCCGGATGGGGGATGGTGTCCGTGATGAAGACCTCCTCCAGGGCGGAATCGTGGATGCGCTGGATCGCATCGCCGGAGAGCATTCCGTGCGTGGCGCAGGCGCGCACGCTGTTGGCGCCGCGGCTCTTCAGCACGTCGGCGGCCTTGCAGAGCGTGCCGGCGGTGTCGATCATATCGTCCACGATGATGATGTCCTTGCCCTCGATCTCGCCGATGGCGGTGATGGAGCCCACCACGTTGGCCCGCTCGCGGGTCTTGTGGCAGATGATCACCGGGCACATCAGCTCGCGGGCATAGACGTTGGCGCGCTTGGCGCCGCCCATATCGGGCGCGGCGATGGCGAGCTCCTTGAAACGGCGGTTGCGGATGTACGGGATGAAGACCTTGCTGGCGTACACGTGGTCCACCGGGATGTCGAAGAAACCCTGGATCTGGCCGGCGTGCAGGTCGCAGGTCATCACGCGGTCCGCGCCCGCGGCAAGCAGCAGGTTCGCGACGAGCTTGGCGCCGATGGCCACGCGCGGGCGGTCCTTGCGGTCCTGGCGGGCCCAGCCGAAATAGGGGATGACGGCCGCGACCTCGTCGGCGGAGGCGCGCTTGGCGGCGTCGATGGCGAGCAGCAGTTCCATCAGGTTGTCTGCCGGCGGGATGGTGGACTGGATGATGTAGACGGAGGCGCCGCGGACGCTCTCCAGATACTGGGGCTGGAATTCTCCGTCGCTGAAAGGAGTGACCTCGAGGGCGCCCAGGTGCAACTCGGGCTCCTCCGGGGACTTGATGGCGTTGATGTGGTCGATGACCTGGCGTGCAAAGTCCTCCGAGGCCCTGCAGGCGAACAATTCCAAACGGTGGGTGTGTATCATGACGGTATATTGGGGTTTAAATCGTCTTGAGGATGTCTTCGATGTAGTCCAGGATCTCATCCTTGCCGCGGTGCGTCTCCGAGGAGCTGCAGAAGACGGGCGGGAGATCCTCCCACTGCTCCAGCAGGATCTGCCGGTCGCGCTCCAGCTGCGCCGCCAGGACGTTGGGGCCCTGTTTGTCGCACTTCGTCAGGATCAGCGCGAAGGGGACCTGATGCTCGCCCAGCTCGGCGAGGAAGTCCAGGTCGATGCGCGTGATGTCGTGGCGCGAATCGATGAGCACGAACAGCAGGACCAGCTCCTGCGAACCGAGGATGTAGTCCCGGATCATGGCGGCCAGCTCCTCCCGGCCCTTCTGGTTCATCCTGGCATAGCCGTAACCGGGCAGGTCCACGAGATACCAGCTGTCGTTGATGAGGAAATGGTTCACCACCTTCGTCTTGCCGGGGGTGGCCGAGGTCATCGCAAGCTTGCGCTTGCCGCACAACGAATTGATCAAGGAAGACTTGCCGACGTTGGACCTTCCGATGAAGGCGAATTCCGGCAAACTACGTTTGGGCTTCTGTGATATCCGGGTGCTGCTGCCTGCGAACACGGCCTCGGAAATCTTCATACAATACTAACGCTTAAAATCATACAAAGATAGTAAATGTTTGTGGATTTTCTTCTATGCGCGCGGGCAGAAGAATCGAATATTTTGCGTAATTTTGTAAGGATATGGAGACGGAGTACACAGACCTGCTTGAACTGCAGCTGCGGCTGCGGGAGGAGATCGAAGAATCCTTCCCGGAGCGGCTCTGGGTGCGGGCGGAGATCGCCTCCGTGCAGGCCAAGGCCAACGGCCACTGCTACCTCGACCTGAGCCAGAGCGAGGAGGGGCGGATCGTGGCGAAGGCCAAGGCCGTGATCTGGCGGAGCCGCTACGCCCCGCTGCGGGCCTATTTCCGCGAAGCGACGGGCGGCGACCTGGCCCCCGGAATGGAGGTGCTGCTGCGCGCGCAGGTGAGCTACAGCGAGCTGTACGGCCTGTCGCTGACGGTCGACGAGATCGAGCCGCGCTTCACCCTCGGGGATGCCGAACTGCAGCGCCGCCGCACGCTGGAGAAGCTGGCGGCGGACGGTCTGCTGGACCGCCAGCAGGAGCTGGAGCCGGCCCTGCTGCCGTACCGCCTGGCGGTCGTTTCCGCCCGCGACGCGGCGGGCTACGGCGACTTCCGGCGCCACCTGGAGGAGAACGCCTACGGCTTCGTGTTCGAGGTGGAGCTCTTCGAGGCCACGATGCAGGGGGAGGACGCCCCGGCAAGCATCGTGGACGCGCTGGAGCGCGTGGAATGCGCGGAGCGCCCCTTCGACGCCGTGCTGCTGATGCGCGGCGGCGGTTCGGCCCTGGACCTCGCCTGCTTCGACGACTACGGCCTGTGCTTCGCCATCGCGAACTGCCCCGTGCCGGTCTATACGGCCATCGGCCACGACCGCGACGTACACGTCGCCGACCGCGTGGCGTACGACGCCGTCAAGACGCCCACGGCCCTGGCGGACCGCTTCATCGACGCCTTCGCCGCCGAGGACGAGCGCATCAGCGCCTTCGGCAACCGCCTGCGGATGGCCTTCGCGGCGCGGCTCGCCGCGATGGAGCAGCGCCTTGTCGCGCTCGGCGAGCGCATCCGCGGCGCCGACCCCCGGGGCGTGCTCGCCCGCGGGTACACCCTGGTGACCGACACGCAGGGCGTGGTGATCAAGTCCGCCCGGCAGCTGGAGGAGGGGAGGCGCTTCCGGGTGCTGTTCGCGGACGGGACGGTGGAGGCCGTCGTGGATGCGGTGACAAAAGAATGATTATGGAAGAACGATTCGATTATAACGAGGCGATCGCCGAGCTGGAGAAGATCGCCGCCCGGGTGGAGGACCCCGCGACGGGGCTCGACGAGATCGACCGCTGCATCAGGCGGTCGGACGAGCTCATCGGCCGCTGCCGCGAATACCTCAGGAGTGTACGAAACAAAGCTGAATCCCTATGAAACCGAAGATGATTTACCAGACCGATCCCTGGCTGGAGCCGTTCCGGGATGCCATCGACGCGCGCCACGAGAGGATCCTTTCCGACCGCCGCAAGCTGGCGGGCGAAGGCCCGCTGTCCGCGGCGGTCAACAACCACATCTACTACCCGCTCCACAAGGAGGACGGGCAGTGGGTGATCCGCGAATGGGCCCCCAACGCCTCGCGCATCTACCTGATCGGAGAGGGCAACAACTGGAAGCGCACCGAAGCCTACGCCTTCCAGCCCGTCGGCGGAGGCAACTGGGAGCTCCGCCTGCCGGAAATGTTCCTGCACCACGGCGAGCTGTACAAGCTCTGGATCGAATGGCCCGGCGGGGGCGGGGAGCGCCTGCCCGCCTACGTGACCCGCGTGGTCCAGGATCCGGATACCAAGATCTTCTCCGCGCAGGTCTGGGCCCCGGCGAAGCCCTACGAATGGACGGGCCGCAAGCCCGGCCGCCGGCCGCATCCGCTCATCTACGAATGCCACATCGGTATGAGCGGCGAGGCGGAGAAGGTCGCCTCTTTCGAGGAATTCCGCCGCGACGTGCTGCCGCGCGTCGCGAAACTGGGCTACAACGTCCTGCAGATCATGGCCCTCCAGGAGCACCCGTACTACGGCTCCTTCGGCTACCAGGTGTCCAACTTCTTCGCGCTGAGCTCGCGCTTCGGCACCCCCGAGGAGTTCAAGGCGCTGGTGGACGACGCCCACCGCCGCGGCATCGCCGTGATCATGGACATCGTCCATTCCCACGCCGTGGAGAACGAAGCGGAGGGGCTGGGCCGCCTGGACGGCCGCGACGACCTGTACTTCTACCAGGGCCCGCAGGGGCACCACCCGGCCTGGGGCTCGCGCTGCTTCGACTACGGCAAGGACGAGGTCAAATACTTCCTGCTCGCGAACTGCAAATACTGGATGGAGGAATATCACCTGGACGGTTTCCGTTTCGACGGCGTCACGAGCATGATCTACTGGGACCACGGCCTGGGCAAGGATTTCGGCAACTATGCCTATTATTTCGACCAGGGCGTGGACGAGAACGCCATCAGCTACCTGGCCCTCGCGAACCAGCTCATCCACGAGATCGACCCGGAGGCGATCACGATCGCCGAGGACGTGAGCGGCCTGGCCGGCCTGGCCGCGCCTTTCGCGGCCGGCGGCGTGGGCTTCGACTTCCGGATGGCGATGGGCATCGCCGACCACTGGATCAAGTGGATCAAGGAGCTGTCCGACGACCAGTGGAGCATGGGCGGCATCTGGTGGGAGCTCACCAACAAGCGCGCCGACGAGCATACGATTTCCTATGCGGAGTGCCACGACCAGGCGCTCGTAGGCGACAAGACCATCATCTTCCGCCTGATAGACAAGGAGATGTACTGGTGTATGGACAAGGCCTCGCAGAACCTGCTCGTGGACCGCGGCATCGCCCTGCACAAGCTGATCCGGCTCGTGACCCTCGCCACCTCGGGCGGCGGCTACCTCAATTTCATGGGCAACGAATTCGGCCATCCCGAGTGGATCGACTTCCCGCGCGAGGGCAACGGCTGGTCCTACGCCCATGCGCGCCGGCTGTGGTCCATCGCGGACGACCCGAAGCTCCGCTACGGCGGGCTCCAGGCCTTCGACGCCGCGATGATCCATTACGTCAAACGTGAGCACATCCTCTCGGGCGCCCTCCGCCAGCTGTATGTGGACGAAGAAAGAAAAGTCTTGATTTTCAGCCGCGGAAATAGTATCTTTGCATTCAATTTCAATGCGAATGCATCCTTCGAGAATTTCGCGTTCTGGGCTCCCGGGAGCGAGTATGCCATGGCATTCAACTCCGACGAGCCCGAGTACGGCGGATTCTCGAGGCTCCGCAAGGACGAGCGCCATGCCACCGTGGACGGCCGCTTGTCGCTCTACCTGCCCAGCCGGGTCGCAATCGTACTGAAGCAAACCAAATAAACAACCTATGGCATTTCTGAAATTCAACAAATCGGAGCTTGTCAACCTGGCGTACTCGCTCAAGCGCGAGATCTTGTGCTCCAACAAGACCGGAGCCTACTGCAACACGTCCATCGTGACCTGCAACACGCGCCGCTACCATGGTCTGCTGGCTGTGACCCTGGACCGCTTCGGCGGCGACCGCTTCCTCCTGCTGTCCGACCTCGACGAAAGCCTGGTGGTGGACGGCAAGCAGTTCAACCTCGGCATCCATTGCTACGGGGATTCCTACGAGCCGCGCGGTCACAAATACGTGGTCGACTTCAGCGCGGATCCCGTGCCCCAGATCACCTACAAGGTCGGCGAGATCGTGTTCCGCAAGAGCCTGGTCCTCGCCCAGG
>JAEEGG010023585.1_pt1 | contig 12005 bp, 10 predicted proteins | sample 9134161 | NCBI WGS metagenome assembly JAEEGG01 (sample SAMN16246543, study PRJNA631951) | gut metagenome | biome: gut microbiome; feature: rumen; material: CR-attached | host: Bos | place: Iran: Karaj | collected 2018-10 | reverse complement strand
CTTCGAGATGCTGGAGACTCCGATGACCCCCGAAGATGTCGCCGATAAAGCCGGCATCTCCCTCTATGCCGCGAAGTGCCTCTTGGAGTCGTCATTGACGATGAACACTGTGATTGTCGATCCCGAGACCGGCCGTTATTCGCTGGCCAAGACCGGTTGGTTCCTGCTCCACGATGAATCTACCCGCGTGAATTTGGACTTCAACCACGATGTCAACTACCAAGGGATGTTCTATCTGGAAGAGGCTCTCCGTGAGGGAAAACCAGCCGGACTGAAATGTCTGGGCGACTGGCCGACGGTGTATGAGGGACTTTCCACGCTTCCCGAGCAGGCGCAGAAGAGCTGGTTCGCTTTCGACCATTTCTACAGCGATGGCTCTTTCGAACAGGCGTTGCAACTCGTGTTTTCCCGTCCGACCAAGCATCTGATGGATGTGGGAGGCAACACTGGCCGTTGGGCAATGCAGTGTGTGCGCTACAATCCCGATGTGGAGGTCACCATCGTGGATCTGCCGCAGCAGATAGAGATGATGCGTGAGCAAACAGCCGGACAATCAGGTGCCGACCGGATTTTCGGGTATGCCGCTAATATGTTGGACGACAACTGCAAACTTCCATCAGAACCCGCTTTCGACGCCATTTGGATGAGCCAGTTCCTCGACTGTTTCAGCGAACCGCAGATCTTGAGCATTTTGCGTCGAGCCGCTTCCGTGATGACTGCTGGCACGCGTCTATACATTATGGAGACCTTATGGGATCGTCAGCGTTTCGACACTGCGGCCTTGTGTCTCGCCCAAACCAGCCTCTACTTTACGGCTATCGCTAATGGTAACAGCAAGATGTATCATTCCGACGATCTTGTCCGCCTTGTCCTCGAGGCCGGTTTGGAGGTGGAAACTATTCACGATTTCCTCGGATTGGGCCATTCTGTTTTGGAATGCATCATTCGATAGAAAAGGAATTTTTTGTATCTTTGCCAACTTGTTATAACCTCTTAAGTCTAATATCTTCTGACCTCATATCTCACTAATCCATAACCCATAACCTATAACCGTTATAATGGAAAAACGTTTTTGGAACGAATATCAGAAAGAAATTGCCGACGATCACTTCTTCTATGAAAGAAGTTGCATCCGGCAGACCTTCTTCCCTGGCTCGGAGGCGACCTTCCTGAACATCATGCGCAATGATTTGGGAAAGGACATTTATGACTCCTCCCACCAGCACACTTGTACGGGAATTGGTTACCACTCCGATGTGGTGCCGTTTGAAACGACCATGACCATCGTGGCGCGGCTTTTCTCGCTGATGACCGAACGTGGATACAAGAACTATGTTCCCTCGTGTGTCACCTCTTTCGGTGTGATGACCGAATTGATGGAGAAATGGAAAGAGCAGCCCGAAATCTTGGAGAAAGCCCGCGAGTATCTCAAAAAAGCTACTGGTCGGACGTTCGAGCTTCCCGAGAACATCGTGCATCCCTCGGATTTGATCTTCAAGTTCCGTTTCGAGTTGAAGGAGAAGATGAAGTACCAGTTGATTAACCGTTTTACGGGCAAGCCGTTGCGCGGGGTGGAACACATCGGTTGCCACTACGCCAAGATTTTCCCGAAGCACGGCATCGGCAATGCGGAATTCCCATACGTGCTGGCTGGTATGATCGAGGCTTGGGGCGGCGAGGTGGTTGATTACCCTGAACGCCGTCACTGTTGCGGTTTCGGCTTCCGCCAGTATCTTGTGCAGGAAAACCGCGGCTACTCCATTGCCAACTCCAAGAAGAAATTCGAGTCGATGGAGCCCTACGAGCCCGATTTCATCGTGGCCAACTGTCCCGGTTGCGCCATGTTCCTTGACAAATGGCAATACACCATCGCCGAGATGGAGCATAAGACCTACGACAAAGAGGGGTACGGCATACCGGTGCTCACATACGAGGAATTGGCCGGACTGCTTTTGGGCTACGATCCATGGGTGATGGGCATGCAACTCCATCAGGTGCAGTGCGAACGCCTCCTTGATAAAATCGGTGTCGCTTACAATCCCGATGACAAGTACCGCGGAGCCTCCGGCAAGATTCTCCGCGCTCCCGAGAAACCCGAGGTTCTGAAGGTGTGACGAATTATGAATTATGAATTATGAATTATGAATTATAAAATCGCAATCATAGGAGCCGGCCCTGCCGGCATAGAAGCCGCCTCCGTGCTGGCGAAACAACATCAAGTGACCCTCTTCGAGAGAGAGGAGAAACCGCTGTGCAATATCCGAGACAAGGCATTCTTGTTCCCGGACTTCAGCTCCGCCGACGAGCTGGCCGACAAGTTGGAAGCCAAGCTGTCGCATGAGAACATCACTCTCAGGACCAGCTGCGCCGTGATAGCCTTGAACCGCACGGGCGAGCAATGGACACTGACCACAATGGACGGTGAGACGGCTACATTTGACAAAGTGCTGTTGGCCACAGGCTACAAAGTCTTTGACGCGCATCAGAAAGAGGAACTCGGCTACGGCATCTACCGTGGCGTGATCACCTCACTGGATATGGAGAAGATGATCAAGGAAAACCAGGTGCGCAACATCATGAACGAGGTGCCGAAGCAGATCGTCTTCCTGCAGTGTGTGGGTTCCCGCGACGAGAAGTCGGGCAACCACTACTGCTCGAAAGTCTGTTGTGTGACCGCCGTGAAGCAGGCCATTGAAGTCAAGAAGCAACATCCCGAGACGGATGTCTATATCTTCTACATGGACCTGCGGATGTGGGGTCAGGGCTTCGAGGAAATGTATCGCGAGGCACAGGAGAAGTACGGTGTGAACTTCGTGCGGGGGCGTATCTCCGAGGCGGCCTCCACCTTCGACAACCGTGTGCAGATCAAGGCCGAGGATACCCTCATGGGCAATCCGATGACGATGACCGCGGATCTGCTTGTATTGATGGTGGGTATGTGCGCTTCCGAGGGTACCGCCACGCTGTCCAAGAGCGCCGGAATTGACGGCCTCTACCGTTTCGCGCAGAGCCGTTCGCCGCACACCGAGGACAACCTCACCTCCCAACCCGGATTGTATGTCGCCGGTTCCTGCAAACGCCCAATGTGCATTGAGGACACGATTCAAGACGCGAGAGCGGCAGCCTTGGCGATTCTTGACGATGATACGATGATGCGATGAAACGATGAAGGGCGATGAAAAAGCCAACAGCTAAAAGCTAATAGCTAATAGCTAAAATGAAAATGAATATGAGAAGATTATTAGTAATACTTACGTTTATATGTTTATGTGTCGTTAGCAAAGCACAGACAAACTACACCTTCATCTCCCATCACAATGTGGTGAAGGATGCTTACAATTTTTGGGTTTCGGTACCGGACACTTACGAAGAACAGAAGGGAGAGATTCCGGTGGTATTGTTTCTGCATGGTGCAAGTCTGTGCGGCAATGACCTGAACCGTGTGCGAAAATACGGTTGTTTGGATGCCATTAGCATGGGTCGTGACATCAATGCCATCATCATCGCCCCGCAGAATCCCGGTGGTGCGTGGAACTCCATGAAAGTGCTCAACATCCTGAACTGGGTGACGAATCAATATGCGGTGGATACAAACCGTATCTACTTGATAGGTATGAGCTTGGGTGGCTTTGGGACGATTGAGTTCCTGGCAAACCACGGCGAGAAGATTGCTGCTTCGATGGAATTGTGTGGCGGTACTATCCGTAAAGATCTCTGCAAGCTGAATCAGGTGCCGTTATGGATCATCCACGGTACTGCCGACAAGGCCGTGCCCGTTTCCCGCGCCACGGAAATCCAAGAGGCCATGAGAAAGTGCGGCAGCACCGACCTTTTGCGGCTCGACAAATGGGCGGGAGTTAACCACGGTGCATTGGCTCGCTTGTTCTATTTGAAAGCAACCTATGACTGGCTGTTTTCGCACTCCAAAACCGACAATCCAAGGCAAGTCAACAAGGACATAAAGCTGAAGAGCAGCGACATGGCGGATGCATACAAGGACATCAATCGCGGTTCCAATGTCATTACGGTGCAAAAATACAGCCGTAAGCAGCAGGACACCAACGATATGCGCCGGACTGACGATGGTGATGACGACGAGGTGGTCTCCAACAAGGATACAGGGCAATCTGACGTGAAATCGGAGGCACCGGCCAATAACAAAGCAGTCGAAAAACCAGCCCATCACTCCCAGCCCGCCACAAAACCCGCCTCCTCGGCTAAATATCACACTGTCAAACAGGGCGATACGCTCTATGCCATCGCCAAGAAATACCACACCACGGTCGATAAAATCTGCAAACTCAACAAAATCAAGGAGACAACGATTTTGCAGATTGGGAGGAAACTGAGGGTGAAATAGTTAACAGTTGGTAGTTAGCAGTTAGCAGTTAGTAGTTGTGACGGAAAGCCAATATATTGAAATATAGTTCCTTAAACAGCCTCGAAGAGGCAAAACGCACGAAGTGCAAATAACCCCACACAAGGCGAAGCGCAGTGTGGGGTGTAACAGAAAAAAGATATGAACGAAAACATAAACAATGTCAAGCGCCGTTTCGGCATCATCGGGTTCGACCCCGCGTTGGACCATGTCATCGATGTGGCCATGCAGGTGGCGGTGACCGATTTGTCGGTGTTGGTGACCGGTGAGAGTGGCTCCGGCAAGGAGTCGGTGCCGAAGATCATCCACGCCTATTCGCCGCGTAAGACAAAAACGTACATTGCGGTGAACTGCGGTGCAATTCCTGAAGGCACTATCGATTCGGAACTTTTTGGACACGAGAAGGGTGCTTTCACGGGAGCCGTGGATTCTCGCAAGGGCTACTTCGAAGAAGCCAACGGCGGCACCTTGTTTCTGGATGAGGTCGCTGACCTGCCGCTCTCCACGCAGGTGCGACTGTTGCGTGTGTTGGAGACGGGCGAGTACATTCGTGTGGGCTCCTCCAAGGTGATGAAGACTGATGTCCGCGTGGTGGCCGCCACCAATGTCAACATCGCCGACCGCATCGCCAAGGGCAAGTTCCGTGAAGACCTATACTATCGTCTCAACTCGGTGCCGATCCGCGTGCCCGCATTGCGCGAGCGCCCTGGCGACATCTATCCTCTGTTCGTCAAGTTCGCCGCCGACTTCTCCGACAAGTATCACGTCCCGACCATCTCGCTCACAGAAGATGCTCAATCAATGTTGCGTGCTTACCGTTGGCCGGGCAATGTCCGCCAGCTCAAGAACGTAACGGAACAGGTGTCTCTCATCGAGAAAGAGCGGCTTATCACGCCCGAAATGTTGAAACCTTATCTGACGGGTCCCGTCGGCTCGAATCTGCCGGCTGTGATGCCTTCGGATACGGAGCGCCAGGACAATATTCAACGGGAAATTGTTTTTAAGTTTATTGCCGAGCTGCAACGTGAAGTGCAGGAACTGAAATCCACGGTGTCGCAGCTTACACAGAATTCTCAGATGTATGTCCCTGGTGCGCATCATCACCATGTTCTTCCCGATAATAAGATGCAGGTTGATGGTCAGTATCCATTGGTGACCGCTCACGAGCACCATGGCACTGAACCAGAACAGTATGATGACTCTGAAGTCATTGAGGAAACTTCGGACTACTCCATGGAAGGCCTTGAAAAACAGGCGATTGTCGCCGCCCTCAAGCGCAACCACGACAACCGTAAGCTTGCCGCTAAAGAGTTGGGTATCTCGGAACGGACGCTGTATCGGAAAATCAAGGAATACGGAATCTAATTGATAATTGATAATTGATAATGGATAATGGATAATTGATAATTGATAATGGATAATGAAACGTTTTTCATATAGTTTGATAATTCTTGCTTTGCTCTTGTTGTCTGGATGTCGAGTGTCTATTTCGCTCACGGGCGGCACAGTGGATCCGCGGGCCAAGACCGTGGCGATAACGACATTCCCGAACAATGCGTCGTTGGTGAATCCGACGTTGAGCCAGAGCTTCACGACTGCGTTGAAGGACAAAATTCAGGGGCAAACCCCGCTGACGATTGTCAGCGAGAATGGTGACTACACCATAGAAGGCGAGATTGTCAACTATGCAGTGAATCCGGTGGCCATTCAAGGCAACGATACACCTGCCATGAACAGACTGACTATTACCGTGCGGGTGCGTTTTACCAATAAGTTTGATGAGAAACAGGATTTCGAGCAGACATTCTCCCGATATGCAGACTATTACAGCTCCCAAAATTTGAGTAGTGTAGAATCCGGCTTGGTGGCGGATATTTCAGATGCCCTTACGGATGACATTTTCAACAAAGCGTTTGTGAACTGGTGATACATTCTTCATTCTTCATTCTGCATTGAAAACACCTTTATCACCCATGCGTTTTCCAGTTCGTCTAATTTCTTTGGGTCGATGCCGGAGAAGTCGATAGTGACGGTTCCCTTCTTATCCTGTTTCCATTTCAACATATTGTATTTCACTCCTTTGAGACCTTGAAAGTCCACCTCGTCTTCCGTGCCCAGGAGGATCATTTCCGACTTGGGATTCAGTCTGGGCATGTTTTTGATGATTAATGGCGCGAGTTGGCTCGGACGCTCGAACTCGATGATGTAGAGGTTGTCGTCCTTGGTGGTGAAACAGCGGGTGGTCTTATCCCATGTGATGGTTCCCTTCCATATTGCCGGGATGGGAACTTCCTCTTCGCCATCACGGCTCCATGTGAGCGAGGCCGTGGCTTCCAAGTCTTTTTCTTGGTAATAGACTTCCAAGTTCAGCGTCTCGCCTTTCTGAAGATAGATGGTCTCTTTTGGGATCTGTCTTTCCGTATTGTCTTTGCTGACATGCAGGAGTGTATCTTCTGTATAGGTGATGCGTCTTGTCACCATCATGGCATCGTCAGCGGAAGCGGACAGAGTATATTTGCCGTCGGCGGGTGCTGTGATGGTACAACTCCAATGGATGTTGAAGTGGTCGATGCTCACGCCCCGCATCGGAGCGTTGCGCACCCAATCGAAGTTGATGGTTTCCGTGGGCGGCAGCTGGGCTGAGGTTTTCTCGCGCTGGCACGGGATCTCGTACGGTTGCGTGCCGTATATTGCCTCACCGTTGATCTTCAGCCAGTTGCCAAGACTACTTAGCCGTTCCTGCTGGATGAGCGGGATGGTGCCGTCGGCGTAGGGACCCACGTTGAGGGTCATGCCGCCGCCGTGAGCCACCAACTCCACGAAATGCTGTATCAACTCCTTGTCGGTCATGTAGTTGTCCAAGTCCTCGTTGCGGTTTAATCCGAAACTGCGACCGAAACCGCGGCATTCGGCCCAGGGAACCTCCGTGTTGGTGATCCCCGCACTGTATTCGGGGGTCAGGAAACCGTGTTTCGTGCCGTTGCCCCAGCGGTTGTTGACAATGGCGTCGGGCCCCACGGTGTTGTAGTACCAGCTGATGAGATACGGCGAACGAAGCTGATCCGCCGTGTTGTTCCAGTCGCCATCGGAGAAGATAAGGTCGGGCTTGTAGCGTTCCACCAACTCCTTGAACTGCGGCACCATATAGTCATTCACGTAGTCGCTGATAGAGTCATCGGGATCCTCCATCCAGATATGTAGCGGATTCGACCATTCGGGCAGCGAGTAGTAGAAACCCATGCGAAGCCCTGCCTTGCAGACGGACTCGCTGAGCTCCTCCACGATGTTGCGCTTGGGACCGCTCGCCACACTGTTCCATTCAGGCTGGTATTCGCTGTCCCACAGACAATAACCGTCGTGATGCTTGGTAACCAGCACTACATATCTCGCTCCGGCATCCTTGAACATCTGCGCCCATTCATCAGGATTCCAAAGTTCTGCGTGCCAATACTTTGTAAGTTCCTTGTATTGGTCGAAAACCGGTTTGGTGGTGTCGGCGTAGTAGCTCATGATGCGCATCCGTGCGGGCACCTTTTGCATCAGTCCGCGGTAGAACCACTCGCCGTAGCCCTCTTTCGAGGCGTAAGCTGGCACGGAATAAAGACCCCAGTGGATGAAGATGCCGAGTTTTGCATCCTGAAACCATTGGGGATAGCCGCGCTTGTTGAGAGACTCCCATGTGGGCTGCACGAATTTGCCTGTGAGGTCAATGATAGTCGGCTCTCCGTCGGATCTGGGACATTGCGCCGTTGCAGATAGCGACAATAGTGTGATGAGCAATATGGTTAATCGTTTCATTACGAAAATTATATTGAAAGTGCGAAAGTACATAATTTTCGTATTCGGAATTTGTTTACTTTTGCCATAATTCGTTTAAGATTATTCAGGAATTGTATGATTCAGTCGGATAGCGTTTTATAAAAATTGTTTGAGATAATGATTAAAATGAGAAAAACTGTTTGTCTTTTGATTGCCGCGATTCTGATGTGCGGCGCGGTTGCTGTCTCTTGCAAAGGCAAGAAAAAAGTGGAAATCAAACCCGTGAAGGGTGTCTTGGAGAATCCTGTAGGTCCGCTGAAAGCCCCTGAAATCGTGGAAGCCACGATAAACAGGCACGTGCTTGACACCTGTTATGAGACTATTTTGAAAGATACCGTGTCCGGGGTCAGTGTGTGGAGCCTGATTCGCGGTGTTGGGGACCAGTCCACAGAAGGCTTCGGCATTGTGGTGGTCAACAAAGGTTATGCGACGGCCTTCCCCGATTTCCGTCATGGAAACAACCCTTCCGCCCGTTATGATTCCGTTTCGGGCGACCTTTGGCTCACCGGCGGGGTGATGGAGGGTACCGGCGTGCTTGTCGAACGTCCCTGCTTGTTGCGTTTCCGCGAGAAAGGCAATGCCTACCTCGCTGCGGCCATTGACCCATACGAAATGCAGCAGGCACTCTGTAAGGAATTGTCGTATTCTGTTGACGGAGAGAATATTACCTTGTATAATGGCGATAAAGAGTTGGTTACGGTGACAAACACCATAAAGGACATGGGTGACTTTTACGATGATGTTGTGTGGATCGGCGAGCAGCTGACCTACGACGTCAGTGGCAAAAACATCTACGTACACGTGGTTCCCGGCGTGAACTTCGTGACCGGCAAGGTGCTGCATTACGACGACATGCCCACCATCTCTGCCCTCGTCACCCTCACCGACGGCGGCGGCTTCACGCTGTCAGATGTGAAAGTTGAAAATTGAGACGTAAGACTTGAGACTTAAGACTTGGGACTTGAAACTAAACCGGGTATCGGCAACATGTCGGTACCCGTTTTTCATCGTTTCATCGTTTTTCATCGTTTCATCGTTTTTCATCGTTTCATCGTTTCATCGTTTCATCGTTTCATCGTTTCATCGTTTCATCGTTTTTCATCGCCTCATCGCCTCATCGGATCATCGTCATGAACTCCTCCTCCGACACAATCGGAATCCCCAACGCTTCCGCTTTCTTCCGCTTCTCCGGCCCCATTTTCTCGCCGGCGAGGACGAAGGAGGTGTTTTTCGAAATGGAGGAGACGTTTTTGCCTCCGTTCTGCTCGACGAGTTCCTTGATGGTGTCGCGGGGAACGGTGAAGACGCCGCTCACCACGATGCTTTTTCCTGCAAGTTTCTGAGACACAGGCTGATGTTGCTCTTTGTTGATCTCGAATTGCAGTCCGGCTTCGCGCAGGCGCATGAGGATCTCCAGGTTTTCGGTGTTGTTGAAGTAGTCGATAATGCTGTCGGCCACGCGCTCGCCCACGTCCTCCACGGTCATCAGCTCTTCCTTGGAGGCGTTGGCCACGGCGTCCATCGTCTCGAAATGGCGGGCGAGTTTCTTGGCCGTCACCTCGCCCACGAAACGGATGCCCAAGGCGAAGAGCACCCGCTCGAACGGCACCTGCTTCGACGCTTCGATGCCCGCCAGGATGTTCTGCACGGTCTTCTCGCGGAAGGAGAGTGTCTTGGTTTTACCGTTTTCGTCTTCGATAACTTTCTCCAAACCAAACAATTGCTCATAAGTGAGAGCATAAAGGTCTGCGCTGTTTTTCACTAACCCGTTGGCGAAAAGCATGTCGATTTTGCCTTCGCCGAGGGAGTCGATGTTCATGGCCTTGCGGGCGATGAAGTGCTCCAGCCGGCCTTTGATTTGCGGGGCGCAGTGGTCGGCGTTGGGACAGAAGACACCCGCTTCGCCTTCCGCCTGTTGCAGTTCGGTGCCGCAGACGGGACAGTGCGTGATGAAAGGCACCCGTTGTGCGTCGGGGAGCCGCTTGTCGGTATCGACCCCCACGATTTTGGGGATGATTTCGCCGCCCTTCTCCACGAAGAGACTGTCGCCCTCGCGGATGTCCATCTCCGCCATGAAGTCGCGGTTGTTGAGGGTGGCGCGTTTCACAACCGTTCCTGCCAAAGAGACGGGGCTGAGGTTCGCCACCGGTGTGATGATGCCGGTTCTACCCACTTGGAAATCAACGCTGAGCAATTTAGTGGAGACTCGCTCGGCCTTGAACTTGTAGGCGATGGCCCAGCGTGGACTCTTGGCTGTGGCTCCCACCTGGCGCTGTTGCTCAAAATCATTGACCTTGATGACCACGCCGTCGATCGGGTAGGGGAGTGCTTTGCGCTTCTCGTCCCATGTGTGCAGGAAGTCGTAAACTCCGTTGAGGTCGGCGACTTTCTCCATCACGTCGGGCTTGCGGAATCCCCACTCGTGAAGTTTCAGCAGGCGGTCAAAGTGGTTGCTTCCGGGCAGTTGCTCGCCAAGACCGAAGTAGAGTTTGAAATCGAGGCCGCGTTTGGCGACTTCGGCGGAATCCTGCAGTTTGAGGCTTCCGGAGGCGGCGTTGCGAGGGTTGGCAAAGGGGGCTTCCCCGATCTCCTCGCGCTCGGCGTTGAGCTGTTCGAAGCTGCTGAACGGCATGATGATCTCGCCGCGCACCTCGATGAGCGGCGGGAAGTCGCCCTGCAACTGCAGCGGAATGGTGCGGATGGTGCGCACATTGGCAGTCACCACGTCGCCGCGGGTGCCGTCGCCACGGGTCACCGCACGCACTAACACGCCGTTTTCGTAGATCAGACTGATGGCCACGCCGTCGTATTTGAGTTCGCAGACGTACTCGGGGGAGGCGGCAAGGAGTTCGCGCACGCGGCGGTCGAACTCGGTGAGGTCCTCCTGTGAGTAGGTGTTGCCCAACGACTGCATCGGGTATAGGTGCGCCGCACTTTGGAAGTGTTTCGTCACCTCGCCGCCCACACGCTGCGTGGGGCTGTCGGGACGGCGCAGTTCGGGATAAGCGGCCTCAAGGTCAATGAGTTGCTGCAACAGCTGGTCGAAGTCGTAGTCCGAAATCGTGGGGTTGTCCAGCATGTAATACTGGTAGTTGTGCCGGTTGATTTCCTGAATGAGGCGGTCGATGCGCTCCTGCGGGGTGGGGGTCTTCTCTTCCATCGGTCTGATTTTGGCGGCAAAGGTACATATTTTGGTGACAGGATGGCGGAATAGGTATCAAAATTTTTTTTCTTTTTATTTGGGCGTTTCGGCGCGGCGGTACCACCATTTCTCACCCTCGTCCCGGCAGGGACGGCACAATACCAGCCCTGGAGCAGTTTTGGACCATTTTGGAGAACAAAAGCAAGAAACACCGTAACGAATATGTGGTGGAATACACAGTGGACGAGAAAGATTATCAGTACGCGGTGGAGATGGGGGCGGAATAGTGTTTTGTTAATTGTTTCCTACAAGCGGAATCCCCAACTGCATGCAGTTATTCCTGTTGGCATTCAACGGCCAGTTCAATGGCTTCTTTCATGTTGGACATGAGTTCATCCAAAGTGTTTCCTTGGCTCATCGCTTCGGGGAGCTGTGAACATTGTCCGACATAGACGCCTGTTGTTGGGTTTTTCTCTATGATGATGCTGTATTCCATAGTGTTTTCTACTTTTTTATTAACGCGGCAAAGATACGTTTTTTTAGCAAATGACTATGTGATGGAATTTTTCCATTCCCCTCTAACATTTACTTTAGGCAATAAATAATCCCGAAATTGCGTTACTGAACCCGTTCAGTTAACTATACTATATGAGAAGTTTCCTGAAT
>JAEEGG010023579.1_pt1 | contig 12008 bp, 6 predicted proteins | sample 9134161 | NCBI WGS metagenome assembly JAEEGG01 (sample SAMN16246543, study PRJNA631951) | gut metagenome | biome: gut microbiome; feature: rumen; material: CR-attached | host: Bos | place: Iran: Karaj | collected 2018-10 | reverse complement strand
TGTAATCTTACAAAAGAGCGTGTACGCCAGATTGAAAAGAAAGCAATCTTCCGTTTACAGAATCCTACAAGAATGAAAAAACTCGACGGCTATCTTGCTGCATAAGAGTTTGAAAAAGCAGAAAATGCATCGGTACGGGCCTGAAGCAAAAGTTCTTTGTCTTTACTGATGTCTGCAATACTGAATGCTAATTCACCGGCCTGGGCAGTTCCCTGTAATTCGCCCGGGCCTCGTGTTTTTAAATCCTGTTCTGCAATATAAAATCCATCAGTACTCTGACGCAAAGCCTTCATGCGTTCAATACCTGTATCTGAAAGATTTTTATTATAAATTAAAAAACAATAAGACTGATCGCTGCCGCGTCCAACTCGTCCGCGAAGCTGATGCAACTGTGCCATTCCAAAATGATCTGCCTGTTCAATAACCATGCAGGTTGCATTCGGAACATCAAGGCCAACTTCTATAACTGTTGTTGCAACAAGAATCTGGATTTTTCCGTCATGAAAATCACTAAGGGCTTTTGCCTGCTGGTCTTCATCAATTTTACTGTGAACAAGAGCACACTTATATTCTGCAAAAATCTTTTTTAGCTGCTCAAAGTTTTGCTCAGCCGATTTATAATCTCCATCAGACTGAATTGCAGGGTAAACAAAATATGCCTGATGACCTTTTGCAAGTTCTTTTCTTACTGCTTCGTATGCATTAGTCTCATTGCCTTCTTTGACAAGATATGTTTGAATTGGCTTTCGTCCTTTTGGCAAGGTTTTTATTACCGCAACATCAAGGTCGCCGAACATTGTAAGGGCAAGAGTCTGTGGAATTGGAGTAGCACTCATCATTAAAAGGTGAGGTTCACTTGTCATACCGTTTTCTTCTGAGACGCGGCCTTTTGCAATAATTGCCTGGCGCTGTAAAACTCCAAAGCGATGCTGTTCATCAATTACTGCAAGCTGTAAATCCTTGTATGCAACCTGGGCGCTAAAAAGCGCATGTGTTCCAATAAGAATATCAATTTCACCGGCCTTGAGCGCTTTTAAAAGTTGTGTGCGTCCCGACGCCTTTACATTTCCAGTTAAAAATGCAATGCGGATTCCAAGACTTCCAAGCATTCTTTCTGTTGTTTCTGCATGCTGCCTTGCAAGGATTTCTGTTGGTGCCATAAAAGCACACTGGCCTCCGTAGTTTATTACACGCAGGCAAATAAAAAGGGCAGTGAGTGTTTTACCAGAACCAACGTCTCCCTGCAAAAGTCTTGCCATTGTAAAAGGAGGACGGCCCGGATTTTCCTGTGGTTTGTAGCGTTGTGTAAAGCCTGTGTCAATTTCGGCATTCATCTGGTAAATGACTTTCTGCTGGTCGGCAGTTAAATCAAAAGGAAGCTTGTCCATGAGCTGGCGCTGTAAAGGAGAAAGTGATGCCCTGAATTGAGCTACAGATAATTCCTTTAAGTCAGAGGCCTCCTGCAGCCTCTCAGGTAACGTCTCCGAAGGAATAAAGCCTCTGTGTCTGAAGGCTCTTGCCGCAATTGCATACTGAAGATGATAAAGTTCTTCATAAGCTAAAGTCTTTCTTGCAGCTTCTGCCTGTTCAAGTGTTTTTGGAAGATGGATTTGTGTAACGGCATCCTGCTTGTGAATGAGTCCGCGATTTTGAATAATGTCCTCCGGCAATTCATCATCAATTCCGTGAGCATATTGCGTAACCGCAGCGGTAATTGCTTTTGTAAGAACCTTCTGGGTAATACCTTCTGTAAGATGATAAACCGGGAGAATGCCTGTATTTAAAGGCTTTGCCTGACGCAAGAAAGCGGCCGTAACCTGTTGCATAGATTCAACTCCAAGCTGATTCACGCTCATTTTTGTTACTTCGAACGCAGTGCTCTGAAGCTTGTTGTATTTTACATAAAAGGTTCCTGTCACAGTTATTACGGAGCCTACCTCAAGCTGATTTTCCAGAAAGGCACGATTAAAACAAATGAGCTCTGCAGGCGCTGTTCCGTCATTAATATTTATTTTAAGTGTCTTCATACGGCCATAGCCAAACCATTCATGAGACATTACTTTTGCAACAGTATGAATCTTTGGATGAGTTTTATATTCTGCAAGTGTGACTTTTACAGAACGGTCTTCGTATGCACGCGGATAATACTGCAGTAAATCACCAACAGTAAAAACATTGAGCTTTGCGAGATTTTTTGTAAGCTGCGGGCCAACCCCGTTTATTGTAGAAACGGGATTTTTAATATCGTTTATTTTCAAAATGGAATTTGACCACACAGATTAATTAATATTCCAAACAATATTCTTGCAATGAGCCAGATAATTCCAAGCGAAATCCAGCTTACAAGAAGTGCCTTCTGATATGTAAGGTTGTTCCTGAAAAAAGTATTTCCAATTTTGTAAACAAATTTCTGGAGCATTATGTCTACCTGATACCACGCAGAGTTTGTAGAAACCTGACCTTTGTTTACAAGAAGAACAATCCAGCGGATTAAGATGAGAAGAATAAAAATGCCAAGCAGGGTAGAGATAAGACTCCAGATCATTCCCAAAATCATACCAAGAATGCTGCCAAAGTGAATCCTTCCTGTGGTTGCAATTCCACCAATAATTGATGAAAGTATAGAAAGAATACCAATTGCAAGAATAGGAGAAAAATCAATATTGCCAACCCTGAACCAGCCTCTTTTAGAAAAAAGGTTTAAATATGGATCTGTAACAGCCGAAACGACTTTTCCAAACTTAGTAAATTTTGCACCCGGAATCCAGGTCATGAATATTGAAATAAGACATAGGACTGTATAAATAATTATCAGGCCCGAAATTATAGATAAAACTGCGTTCATAAAAAATTACTCCTACTCCAGCCACACGTCTTTAACAAAAGAAACAGACTTTATTTTATCAATAGTTGCCTGATCTGCATTAATCCGAAGCTGGTCATTTGCTTTAATGACAAAAGGATTTTTTCCAGTGTCTATATGAAAATATACTGAACAATTACCCCTTTCATCAAATAAAAAATTCTTTAAATCTGAAATTTGTGTTTCATTCTGGAAATTTGAGTTTAAAAGAATATGAACTGCTTCAATAGAACGGTTTTCAAGCTGTTTAGCATCTTCAATTTCATCAACTAAGAAAGAAGGTGTGTCGCGCGAACCATCTACCGTTCCTTTGAAGGCATATATGCTGCCATCTTCAAGCTGGCTTCTCATTACATCAAAAATCTTTGGGAAGAATGTACAGTCAATTTCGCCTTCATAATCTACAAGCTTTGCAAAAGCCATTTCTGGTCCCTGACCTTTTTTAGTTCTGATTACACGCAGGTTCGAAAGCATACCAAGTGCAATATAAGACTTTCCGGAATTCCGTCTTTGCCATGAGTTTACGCCTGCAGCTTCCAGATGTGCTTTTTCTGCTTTTGCTTCTGCTGCAATTCTTTCCATATTAGAAGATTTTAATGTGACAGCCCGTGCAATTGCTTTTTTATAATCATCAAGTGGATTACCGCTTACGTAACAGCCGATACATTCTTTTTCCATGTTGAGAAGCTCCATTGTAGGAACATCGTCAATCTTCTGGAATTCAAACTCTGTATAAGCAAGCTCTTCTTCAGAAAAATCTCCGAACAGACTTTCCTGACCTTTGCGGGAATCGGACATTATATCATTTACATAACCAATAGCCGCTTCCATATTTGCAAGAAGCGTTACGCGGTTTAAGTATGTTCCGTCTTCTTTTCCAACGTTATCAAAGGCGCCTGTTTTAATAAGAACTTCAATTGCTTTTTTATTTACTAAAAGCTTTCCGTCTGCATCAATGCTTACACCAATTCGCTTCAAGAAATCCATAAAGTTTTTGTAAGGACCGTTTGCTTCTCTTTCTGCAACAATTGCTCTTGCCGCGGTGTCTCCAATTCCTTTGATACCTTTAAGACCAAATACAATGCGTCCGTCTACAACATCAAAATAAACATCGGAACGATTGATATCTGGAGCATCAACTGGAATACCCATTTTACGTGCTTCTTCTATATAAACAGGAAGCCCGTCTGTAGATGTAATTTCATTTGTAAGGTTGGCAGCCATAAATTCTGCAGGCTTATGTGCTTTGAGCCAACCAGTACGATAAGCAAGAACAGAATATGCAGCTGCATGCGATTTGTTAAAACCGTAGCCCGCAAAAGGAACCATGATTTCAAAAATTTCAGCGGCATGCTGTTCCGTAAAGCCTTTCTTTAATGCACCTTCAATAAAGTCCTTTTTCTTGCCCATAAGAACTTCAGGTTTTTTCTTTCCCATGGCACGGCGGAGCATATCGGCACCACCAAGAGAGAAGCCCGCAATAATCTGGGCAACCTTCATAATCTGTTCCTGATAAACCATTACACCGTAAGTTTCTTTGAGCAAATCTTCAAGTGCCGGGTCAGGGTAGTGGATTGTTTCTGGTTTCCATTTACCTTCGATGTACTGGGGAATACAATCCATTGGTCCCGGACGGTAAAGGGCATTCAAGGCAACAAGGTCTTCAAGCTTTTCGGGTTTGAACTTACGAAGAATATCCTGCATACCAGGAGATTCAAACTGGAATACTGCAACAGAGTCACCACGCTGGAACAACTCAAATGCAAGCTTATCTGTTTCGCTGACTTTATCTGTATGAAAATCTGGTTCACCAGGTTTTTTATGCTTATTTATAATGTCTTCGGCATAGCGGATTAATGAAAGAGTTTTGAGACCAAGGTAGTCAAATTTTACAAGACCACATGGCTCAATAATATCCATTGTATACTGAACGGCAACTTCACCAGTTTTGGCATCTTTAAATACAGGCGCCCAGTTTGGAAGGGCAGTAAGACCAATTACCATTCCCGAAGCGTGAAGACCTGTATTGCGGTTTACGTTTTCAAGTTTAAAAGCAAGTTCGAACAGCTTCTGGTAGCGCGCATCATCTTTGTAAGGAATAAGCTGACCACCATCAGGAAACTTATCACTCGCTGGTTCAAATGCACTTTTAAGTGTTGCCTTAGGGTTATCGGGAATGCACTTTTTGAGCATGTTAACTTCGCTCAGCGGGATATTTAAAACTCGTCCAACATCTGCAATTACCTGCTTTGCTTTAAGAGTACCAAAGGTAACAATATGTCCTACCTGAGGCTCTCCATACAAATCGCGCGTGTGCTGGATGATGTCCTGGCGAAAGTCGAAGTCCATATCAACGTCAAAATCGGGCATTGATACACGTTCAGGATTTAAGAATCGTTCAAAGATAAGACCAAAACGGAAGGGGTCAATATCTGTAATTTCAAGACAATAGGCAACAAGAGAACCCGCACCGGAACCTCGTCCAGGGCCGATAGGAATACCGTTCTGTTTAGACCAGTGAATGAATTCCCATACAATGAGGAAGTATCCGCTAAAGCCCATCTTAAAAATAATTCCAAGCTCGTATTCTGCACGGTCGCGAATTTCCGGAGTGATTTCTACATATCGTTTACGAAGACCTTCTTCTACAAGGTGGCGTACAAAATCATCCTGGTTTGCAGCATAGTCATCGCCGTGCTTCTGGAATTCCTGTGGCAATTCAAAGCGAGGAAGACAGCCTTTTAATTCTTCTGTCTTATACTGATGAATTGTAAGATTACACATGTTGGCAATCTTAATTGTGTTATCATAAGCTTCGGGACATTGCGGAAAGAGCAGCTTCATTTCATCTTCGGTTTTGAAGTACCATGAAGTAAGATTCTGATCTCCTCCCATTTTTGAATGAGGCTGTGTAAGAATATCCTTAAAGCCAATACATCTAAGTGCATCCTGTGCTTCGGCATCTTCCTGTTCTACATAGTGAACATCGTTTGTGACTACTAAAGGGATGTCAAGCTTATGCGCAAGTGCAATCAGTTTTTCTGCAACAATTTTCTGATCAGGAAGTCCGTGGTCCTGGAGTTCAATATAATAATGGTCTGGTCCAAAAAGATTTTTATATTTTAATGCAAGCTCTTCTGCTTCTTTGTCCATGCCTGCAAGCAGCATCTGTGGAAGCTCACCCATAATACAGGCCGAAAGACAAATTAAGCCTTCGTGATATTTTTCGAGCAGTTCAAAATCAATACGTGGTTTTCCGTAATAAAGACCTTCGGTAAAAGCAATGGAGCTAAGCCATGACATGTTTTCATAGCCTTTCTGATTTTCGCAAAGAAGAATTAAGTGGAAGTAGTGGGCATGATGTTCTCCATCTTCGCCTTTATGGCTGTAAGGAACATCGTTTTTTTCTAAATGGCTTCCATAGGCAACATAAAACTCTTCACCTACAATAGGGTTAATTCCGTTTGCATGACAGATATGTTCAAAGTTTAAAACACCGAACATATTTCCGTGATCGGTAAGGGCAAGAGCGGGCATATTAAGCCTTTTTGCCTTTGCAATAAGAGAATCTAGTTTAGCACAGCTGTCAAGAAGTGAGTAATCAGAGTGTACATGGAGGTGAACAAAATTAGAAACCGGCGTCCCCTCCGGCGCTGGATCAAAAACATGTATGTCTGCCATAGTGTTAGTATGTTGCAATTTTCGTTTTAATTCAACTATAATTAAGGTATATGGAACAAAAAAGAATGAGAATTGGATTTGTTGCTGACTATTTGAACTCGGAATATTCGGAATGTCTTATTAGTGGAATTACAACCTGTTGTAAAGAACATAACGTTGAGCTTTTGATATATCAGATTGGTAAAATCAAGCCCGATAACACCACAGGTCATGACTATCAATACATGGCAATTTCATCGCAGATTAATGAACACAACGTAGACGGAATTATCATTTCTTCTGGAACCCAGCTCCATGGAATGTCAAAAGCAGCATTCACCTCATATCTTAAAACATATAAGCCTCTTAAAATTGTCAGTATTGCTCACGAAATCCCGGATATCCCTTCAATTATCTGCGACTCAACAAAAGCAATGGAAACTCTTATTGAGTATCTTGTAAAGGAACAGGACTGTCAGAAGTTTGGAATCATGAGTGTAGACAGTGAATCTAAAGAAATGAATGCAAGGGCAGAAATAATAAAGGAAGAACTTAAGAAAAACGATATCCCTTCTTCAAATATCGTTTTATGGAAAAGTAACTTTCATTATTCTTCGGCATACAGTATCCTTAATGATTATTATGCAAAGAAAAAGAATCGTTTTGATTTTGATGCAATCATAGCCATGAACGATGACCTTGCTTTTGCCTGTCTTGATTTTTGTGCAAAGCGTGCAAATCTTAGAGTTCCACAGGATATTCTTGTTACGGGTTTTGATGACATGCAGCGCGCTTCTTTCTTTACACCAACGCTCACAACAATAAATCAAAAAGTTTATTACCAGGGATATAAAGCAGCCCTCACTCTTATAAATCAGATTAATGATAAAGAAGTTCCTCTTGTTCAAACTATAGAAGCAAAGGCTATTCTCAGGGAATCTACAAACGGTAAAAAAACAAGCAAAAAGCAGTTTGCCGATAATGATTATATTTCGCTTGATATTTCTGATGAGTTATCTGGTAATAACAAGTTTTCTGTAACAGAATGGTTTAACAAACGCCAGCAGGTTTTTCAGGCTGCCTTGATGGATACTTATGTTCAGCAGAAGGTTGAGTTCCCTGATGTTGGTAAGCATATAGCTCATGCACTTTCGGGGTTTGGAATGATTTCGGCTGCAGTAGTTGTTTATGACAGACCTACAGAAATCTTAAAGCCTTTTGAATATTTTAGTCAGCCTCAGAAGGCACGGTTAATTGCATGCTTTGATTATTCTAAAGAAAAACAGAAGGAACTTAAGCACCCGATTGAGTTTAATCCGTCACAGGGAATTCTTCCCGAAGGCTACTTTGATTTTTCTGGCGATGGCGTTGTAATAATGTCGCTCTTCCATAATACAGTTCAATACGGCTACATCCTTCTAAAACGAGGAATTTTTGATACTGGTGTTTATGACCTTGTTGTAAAAGCGGTTGCAAATCAGATTCACACAAGCTATGAGTATTCACTTAAATTAAAGAATAAACAGGCAATTACAAAAGATTACAAAATCCTTGATGAAATGACACATATTGATTATCTCACAGGATTAAAAAATCAGCGGGGATTCTTAGAGCTTGGTGAGACTGCCTTAAAATATGCCCAGGCTATGGGGCAGAGTGGTCTTCTTCTTTATTTTGATATTAAGAACCTTAAGAAAGTAAATGATTATTTTGGTCATTCAGCAGGAGATCAGGTAATCAAGGTTGTTGGAGAAATGCTCCAGAAGCATTTCCGTTCAAATGATATTATTGCCCGCCTTGAAGGTGATAAGTTTGGAGTAATAAGTGCCGGCCTCAATGTAGATAACTACAAGAAGGTGCTTACAAGTATTTCAAATGAATGCGACGAATGGAAACAAAAGAATAACTATCCCTTCGAAATAGACGTCTCCGCCGGCTTCGCCATGTTCCCATCCCTAAAAAACGGCTACGCCCTCGAACCCCTCGTCGAAAAAGCAGAAGAGACTGTTAAAAAATAAATAGTACCAATCTTATTTTTTACCAGTCTCTCTGGATGTAAGTTGCGCGTGGACGTGCTGTGATGTATACACGTCTGTTTTGTGCACGGCCTTCTTCAGTATCGTTCGAGGCAATAGGCATTGTTCCACCGTATGCTTTGTAGGTGAAGATAGAAGGTTCAAGGCCTTCGTCAATGAGGGCATCGCGTACAGTCTTTGTTCTTTCTATTGAAAGATTTAATTGTCCAACAGGTTTTCCAACATCAGCAGTATGACCTTCTACAAGAATAGTGTATCCGTCATCAATTAGGATTTCTTTGAGCTGTTCTGCAATCTGCTTAATGCGAACTCCTTCACCAGGTAAAAGAATTGGAGAATCTGGATAGAAGTTCAAATTAATTGCAAAAAGAATTCCGTCAACAGTATCTGTTACAGTAACATCTGGAATTGCATTCTGATAGAAATACTGCTTTACAGCTTCATAACGTGCATAGTAAGTTCTGTCTTTTTCCGGAGTTGAAATATTGTATACAAGCTTATCCTGGTCAAGAAGAATTACAACCTTACCCTGTCTAAGCAATTCAAGGTTCTGGTCAATTGTAAGAATCTTTAATGCATCATTTCTTTTAATTACAGGATCTGTTCTGTTTATTCCATATACTTCAGTTGCCTTTATATAAAGCGGATCATTTCCAACCCGTGAAGCATAACGGTCTGTGTTATTAGAATAATCGTATGCTACAAGACCATCGTTAGTAATAAACTTAGGGTCTGCAGTATTCTTTTCGTATATGATATTCATGTTTTCATCCCAGATAGTAGGGAAGAAGCATGCATTTGTTTTTTCATTAATGAATTCGCCGTGAACTGGGAGAGAGCCTCGTGCATCAATAATAATTCCTGAATATGCGCGTGTAGGAACAAGATCAATTGGTTCTTCTGGTAAATATCCGTATTTATGTTTTATGAGCTTCTGGCCAATGCGGTCAACTTCAAGAGTGTTTGTAGAATATAAATTGCTTGCGTTCGGAGTAAAAACATCAGGCGTTTTATAGCCGTTCATAATAAAGTGATATACATCATCAAGCGAAAGTTCTTCGTCAATAATAAAATCTTCAAGTGTGCTTGTAGAGTCTGTATATAAAGCAAGCAGTGGTGGCTGAATAAGCTGAGGCATTTTTGATTTTATGAGGGCAGAAGCCTTCTTTTTTCCAGAAGGCATTTCAAGTCCTGCCTTTTTAGTATCCAGAGTGAGGTTAGAAGTAAAACGTCTTGTAATCCAGTTGATTTCGCTTGTAGATTCAAGGCTTGGTTCAGCTGCAAAAAGGCCTGCAAGGCCTGCCGACAAAACAAGAAATAACGAAAGAACTGATCTTTTAAAAACAATCTTTTTCATTAGTTCATTATCGACTTATTTTGAGGGAATATAAAGAATTTTTCCTATTTTAAGGATTGCGTTTTCCTGTATGCCGTTGAGCTCGCAGATCTGACTTACGGTGCAGCCATAGCGTCTTGAAATGCTCCACAGGGAATCTCCGCTTACAACAGTGTATTTGATTGGGAAATCCATAGGTTCCATTGTTTCTAAAGCAGCGCGTGCAATTTCTTCTGTTCCCGCAGGAAGTCTGATTGCTGATTTTGCAGAAGGATGAGTAAAACCAAGAACAAAAGAAGGGTTAAGACGTTTAAGTTCTGCTGTATCTATTCTCATGTTCTGGGCTAAAGCTGCAATTGAATATGCTTTGTTTACAGTGATGTAATCAAAAACAGCATTCGTTTCATTATATAAAGCTTCGTATTCTTCTTCGTGGTCTGGAATATCAATTTCAAAGTATTCTGTGTTTAGTGCCAGGTCTGCAATTGCTAAAAGCTTTGGAACATAAAGCTGAGTTTGAGACGGAATAAGGTTTTTATCGCACAAATACCAGAAATCCTTTTCTTCTGCTTTTGCAAGTGCTCGTGTCATTGCGCCCGCTCCACAGTTGTAGGCGCCTATTGCTAAAAACCAGTCTCCAAAGATGTTATAGTTTTCTTTTAATTTTTTAATTGCTGCATCAGTTTCTTTCCAGGGGTCAAGACGTTCGTCTACATAATCATTTAAGGTTAAAAATGGTCGCACGCTGTTTGTCATAAACTGCCATAGGCCTAGGGCTCCTGAGCGTGATTTTGCATTTGTCTTATAATTTGATTCTACAATTGGAAGATATTCAAGCTCCGGCGGAAGCTCTGCATCGGCTAAGGCTTTTCGTATATAAAGTCTGTAATCAATTGCGTTTTCAAGTGCATCGTACAAAACCTTTGTCCATTTTGGTTCAAGGTACTGCTTACGGAAGCGTTCAATTTCTGCACGTTCAGGATATTCTAAAGAAAGGGGCTTTTTTTCAAGGGCAGGGGTGTCGTCGGTATTTTCAGGTTCTGTGGTTCCTGAGCTTGTCGAAGGACCATCTTCTGAATTTTCCTCAATTGCTTGTTCATCAGCCCCTTCGACAGGCTCAGGGACCCCGATTGCATCTTCAGTGGCCCCAATTTCAGTCTCTTCTGTGGTGGTTGAGCCTGTTGAAACCGCCTCTTCCAAAACCACGCCTGCATCTGTTTCAGCTTCCTGCGCAAAGCATCCCGCACAAATAGAGAAAAATATTAAAACCAAAAGGATTATTTTTTTCATTACAGCTTGTTTCCAATGTAAATACCGGCCCATTCCCAGTTACCGTTAATATCAGGATCAAGAGGGAAGTTTACCTTGCGGAAATACAGGTACCAGGTATTTACATAAGTGTTCCAGCCCCATGTTTTAAGATATGCTTCGTTTGCATTAGAAGATTCATCAAGAGTATCGGAGTAGTGAGCTTTACGAATCATCCAGTCACCCATAGAAAACTCTTCCTGAGAGTTAGGGTCTGTTTCATCCTGTCGCCATGACATAGAAAAGAAATTAACCTTTGCTTTATAGCGGTCAAGTGCACGCCAGTCTCTGTTCGAAATAGCTTTTTTTACAGCAGTTTCAAGCTCCTGCAAGGTTTCAAAAGTCCAGTCTTTAGAAGAATTGTTAAAATCAATTAAATGACGCGCATTCTTATAAGCATCAGGCTCACCAGGAATCTGAATTGTAGTTGCATCAGGCTGCTGAACAAATAATTCACATGCTTTGAGCGCCTGATCCCACTGATTATCGTTTTCATATTCAAGTGCAAGACGAAGATAAAGCTCTGTAGTATTAACATCCTGCGGGAATCTGTTTATAAGCTCATTAAAATACTTAATTCTATGGCTTGAAGTTTTACTAATCTGAATAAGGTTCTGCAGACACATAAAGTGAATTGAATTGCCTTTTACAAGAAGATCAGGGCATTTTTGCAGAATTCGGTCAAAATAATACTCTGCAACAGGTTCAGCCCCCAAAGAAAGGTATGCATGTGCTGTCATCAAAAGCCAGTATGAGTTATACATATCAGGAGGGTTTCGTTCTACCCATTCTGTAAGCAGTAAAA
>JAEEGG010023577.1_pt1 | contig 12009 bp, 8 predicted proteins | sample 9134161 | NCBI WGS metagenome assembly JAEEGG01 (sample SAMN16246543, study PRJNA631951) | gut metagenome | biome: gut microbiome; feature: rumen; material: CR-attached | host: Bos | place: Iran: Karaj | collected 2018-10 | reverse complement strand
AGAGAGAAATTTTGCCTGATCCTGTTTACAACAGCGTTCTGGTGACCAAGCTCATCAACGGTGTTATGCTGGACGGCAAAAAGGGTGTTGCTCAGAAGGTAGTTTACGGTGCTTTTGACATCATCAAGGAGAAGACCGGAAAGGAACCCCTTGATGCTTTCACCGAAGCCATGAACAACATCATGCCCGCTCTCGAGGTCAAGGCACGCCGTGTCGGTGGCGCAACCTATCAGGTGCCTATCGAGGTTCGGCCTGCCAGACGTCAGACGCTGGCACTTCGCTGGCTGGTGGATTATTCCCGCAAGCGCAGCGAAAAGACCATGAAGGAACGCCTTGCAGGCGAAATCATGGACGCATGCAACAACCTCGGCGCTGCTGTCAAGAAGCGCGAGGATATGCACAAGAATGCCGAAGCCAACAAGGCCTTCGCGCATTTCAGATGGTAATCATTTCAGGAGCAGCATAATATGCCCAGAAAGTATTCACTGGAAAAAACGAGAAATATCGGAATCATGGCTCACATTGATGCCGGCAAGACCACCACGACGGAACGGATTCTGTTCTACACCGGTGTCAATTACAAGCTGGGTGAGACGCATGAGGGAACCGCGACCATGGACTGGATGGCGCAGGAGCAGGAGAGAGGCATCACCATCACTTCTGCGGCGACCACCTGCTTCTGGCGTGATACCCGCATCAACATCATCGATACCCCGGGCCACGTAGACTTTACCGTTGAGGTCGAGCGCTCTCTGCGGGTGCTGGACGGATGCGTGACCGTGCTATGTGCAAAGGGCGGCGTGGAGCCTCAGTCCGAGACTGTCTGGAGGCAGGCGGACCACTATCATGTTCCCCGTATGATTTACGTGAACAAGATGGATATCATGGGCGCCGATTTCTATCATGTGCTGGATATGGTACATGACAGATTGAAGTGCAATGCGGTTCCCATTCAGCTTCCGATCGGCAGGGAGGAAAGCTTCCAGGGTATTATCGACCTGGTGGATATGAAGGCGCGCATCTACTACGATGACCTCGGCAAGGATCAGCGAGACGAGGAGATTCCGGAAGACCTGCGCGAGCTGGCGGCAGAATATCGCGACAAACTCCTGGAGGCGGTCTCCGATTTCGACGATGACATCATGGAGAGTTATCTGTCGGGTGAGGAGGTACCGGCGGAAAAAATCCGCAATGCCATCCGCAAAGCCACGGTTGCGGTGAAAATGGTTCCCGTGACCTGCGGCACTTCCTATAAAAACAAAGGCGTACAGAAGCTTCTGGATGCAATCGTGGATTACATGCCCTCCCCGCTGGATGTTCCTCCGGTGGAAGGCAAGAATCCCAAGACGGACGAGCTCGAAACCCGCGAAGCCAACGACGAGGCGCCTTTCTCGGCACTCGCCTTCAAGATCATGACCGACCCCTTCGTCGGCAAACTCGGCTTCTTCCGGGTGTATTCCGGCAACCTGGAAACAGGCAAGACGGTTATGAACTCGACCAAGGGCCAGCGCGAGCGGCTCGGACGCATCCTGCAGATGCATGCCAACCACAGAGAGGACATCGACCACGTCTTTTCCGGCGACATCGCGGCAGCGGTGGGCCTGAAGAACACGACGACGGGCGATACCCTCTGCGATGAGAAGCATCCCATTGTTCTGGAATCGATGGAATTCCCCGAACCGGTCATCCGTGTGGCGATTGAGCCCAAGACGAAGGCCGGCCAGGAAAAGATGGCCATCGCCCTGCAGAAGCTGGCAGAGGAGGACCCGACCTTCAAGACCTATACGGACGAGGAGACGGGCCAGACCATTATCGCCGGCATGGGTGAGCTGCATCTGGAAATCATCGTGGACAGACTGCTCCGCGAGTTCAAGGTGGAGGCCAACGTCGGCAAGCCTCAGGTTTCCTACAAGGAGACCATCCGCAAGTCGGCGACGGTGGATACCCGCTATGTCCGGCAGACCGGCGGCAAGGGCCAGTTCGCCCATGTCAAGCTCACGATCGAGCCGAACGAAACCGGCAAGGGATACGAGTTCGTCAACAAGATCACGGGCGGTGCGATCCCCAAGGAATACATCCCCTGTGTGGATCAGGGCATCCAGGGCGCCATGCTCTCGGGCGTGCTCGCCGGCTATCAGGTCGTGGACGTCAAGTGCACCCTGATCGACGGATCCTTCCACGAGGTCGACTCCTCCGAGCTCGCATTCAAGATCTGCGGCAGCATGGCCTTCAAGGAGGCCTGCGAAAAGGCGGATCCCACCCTGCTGGAGCCGATCATGAAGGTTGTGGTTACAGCCCCGGACGATTATATGGGCGACGTCATCGGCGACATCAACGCCCGGCGCGGCCAGATCACGGGAACGGATATCCACAACGGCACCGCGATCATCACCAGCAGCGTGCCGCTTTCCACCATGTTCGGCTATGCAACCGACCTGCGCAGCAAGACGCAGGGCCGGGCGACCTACAGCATGGAGCCCAGCCACTTTGTTGAGCTTCCGAAGAATCTGCAGGAAGCGCTCGTAAACAGCAGACCCGGCTTCGGCCGGTAAACAGCCTGCGGATATTACATTCCGCATCAGTTTGAAAAAGACATTATTAATTCAGGAGGATTATTAAAATGGCGAAACAGATGTACAACAGAACCAAACCCCATGTCAACATCGGCACCATCGGCCACATCGACCACGGCAAGACCACCCTTACCGCTGCCATCACCAAGTATCTGGCCATGCAGGGCAAGGCCGAGTATACCGACTACTCTTCCATCGATAAGGCTCCGGAAGAGCGCGAGCGCGGCATCACCATCAACACCGCCCACGTCGAGTACGAGACTGAGAACCGTCACTATGCTCACGTTGACTGCCCGGGCCACGCCGACTACATCAAGAACATGATCACCGGTGCTGCTCAGATGGACGGCGCCATCCTCGTTATCGCTGCCTCCGACGGCCCCATGGCCCAGACCCGTGAGCACCTTCTGCTTGCCCGTCAGGTTAACGTGCCTTCCGTCCTGGTGTTCCTGAACAAGTGCGACCAGGTTGACGACGAAGAGCTGCTCGAGCTCGTCGAGATGGAAGTCCGCGAGCTGCTTGACTTCTACGGCTTCCCCGGCGATGACACCCCGATCATCCGCGGCAGCGCCCTGAACGCTCTGGTCAGCGAGTCCAACGATCCCAACGCCCCCGAGTATGCCTGCATCAAGGAGCTCATGGACGCTGTCGATACCTGGATCCCGACTCCGGACCGCAAGGCCGACCAGCCGTTCCTGATGCCCATCGAGGACGTCTTCACCATTTCCGGACGCGGCACTGTCGTTACCGGCCGTGTTGAGCGTGGCCGTGTCAAGATCGGCGACAAGGTTGAGATCGTCGGCCTGAAGGACGAGAGCACCGAGACCACCGTCACCGGTACCGAGATGTTCCACAAGACCCTCGAGTATGCCGAAGCCGGCGACAACGTTGGCTGCCTGCTGCGCGGCATTGACAAGAAGTCCGTCGAGCGTGGTCAGGTTCTGGCTGCTCCGAAGAGCATTCACCCCCACACCAAGTTCAAGGGCCAGGTTTACGTTCTGTCCAAGGAAGAAGGCGGCCGTCACACCCCGTTCTTCAACAACTACCGTCCGCAGTTCTACTTCCGTACCACCGACGTTACCGGCGTCATCTCCCTTCCTGAAGGTGTCGAGATGTGCATGCCCGGCGACAACGTCGACATGGACGTCGAGCTGATCACCCCGATCGCCATCGAGAACGGCCTCCGCTTCGCTATCCGTGAAGGCGGCCGCACCGTCGGCTCGGGTGTCGTCATCGGCATCAACGAGTAATCTCGGACAAACCCAAACAAAAAAGAGAGGAGCTTCGGCTCCTCTTTTTTGCACCCTTCTCTTGCTTTACTGCCTTATTCGGCAGCAAAATGAGGCAGTAAATTTGCAAACAGAGGATCCTACCTCCGAATCGGACGGTTGAAATCAGCCTGCCGGTTTTTTGTCGGTTGCCAAGGGGACGCCGGGATGATATACTGAAAGCAGAAAGAAGACGGAAAACGCAGCGGACAAAAAGAAAGGAGCGTCGGATCCGCCCGACAAGAAACGCCATGAAAAGAATGCGAACCCTGTTATCCGTGGTACTGGTGCTTGCGGCCCTCCTCTCCGTTCCCTTCACGGGCTATGCGGACGGAGACGGGTCAGCCGACTGCAGGCAGCTGCTTCTGAACGCGGGAGCCCAGTACTTCATCAACCTGCCGGCCCCGGGATGCTATTATGACAGCCCGCAGACCATGTATATCGATGTCGGCGGGAAGCACAGCGCCTATGTCTACCGCCAGCCGGCGATTGACCGGGACCGGATGATGAACTATGCGTATGAGGGAAGCAAGGTCCTGGCAGTGGCAGAGCAGAGGGGCTTTATCTGCATCATTTATCACGACAGCGACAACACGGTGCGTACCGGATGGGTCCATCCCACCAGCCTGACGGACAGCTATCCCGGAATCGAGAAGACCCTCGGAAGCCCCGGCTTTACGAATGCCGACAACATCGGGGATCCGGCATCGGCCTGGTCCAAGCAGCGGTTTACGGGGACACAGCAGTTTTACAGTATTCTTTCAGAGACGGTCCAGAATTGCGTGCAGTTTACCCTGGACTACCAGGTGATCATCTGCGGCGACGGCACGCGGAAGGATCGGTTTCTGGGTGCGCGCGAAATCTATGTGAATGACGGGAACGGCTGGATCCAGGTCGGCGAATTCGATTACGAAACCTTTGACCCGGTGCGGGTTACCGTGAACCTGAAGGAACCGACCGATATCCGGGCGTTCGCGGTGACGGCCCCCGGTGCGGAACCTTACTGGTTCGCTTTCCGCCAGAGCCTTCTGGACGTCATGGTTGAGAGATAACAAAACCGGACAGGAGGAAATCATGGACTATCAGGCGATGTATGCCGAAAAGCGGAGGACGCCGGAAGAGGCGGTCAGTATCGTCAGGGGCGGCGACTGGGTGGATTACGGCCAGACCTGCTCGTATCCGCAGCTGCTGGACAGAGCCCTGTCTGCCCGTTCGGGTGAATTGAAGGACGTGAAGATCCGCAGCTCCATTTCGATGGTTCCGATCGCCACAGTGGAAAATGACCCCGGCCACTCCTTTACCTATAACCTGTGGCACTGCTCGGGCATCGACCGGAAGTACCTTGACCAGGGGCGCGCTTTTCACAGCCCGATGCTGTTCCGCCAATACGGCAGCTATTACCGCAAAGGCTATGCCCCGGTGAATGTCGCAATGATCACGGTATCGCCAATGGACCGAAACGGGAACTTCTCATACGGCCTCAGCAACGCTGCCACACAGGAGATCGTGGATGCGGCCGAGCGTGTCATTGTCGAGGTGAACCCGACGATGCCGACGATCACGGGGATCGAAAATGACCACATCAATATCCGGGACGTCAGCTGCCTTGTGGAGAGCGACCTGCCCGTTCCGACTGTCAAGAGCCCTGCGGCTACGGACATCGACCGGAAAATTGCCTCCTACATCTTTCCGTATGTCACCAGCGGCTGCACGCTGCAGCTCGGCATCGGCGGCATTCCGAATTCCATCGGCAGCATGATTGCAGAATCGGATGTCAAAGACCTCGGCATGCATACCGAGCTGCTGAGCGACGGGTATCTGGACCTCTGCCGGGCGGGCAGAATCACCAACAGCAAAAAGAAGGTCCACCGCGGCAAGGGCATCTTTTCAGTGTGCAACGGCTCGCGGGAGCTCTACGACTATCTGGACCACAACGAAAGCATCCTGAGCGCGCCGATGCGCTATGTCAACGACCCACAGGTGATCCGCGAGTTGGACGATTTCGTCTCCATCAACGGCTGTATTGCCGTCGATCTGTTCGGGCAGGTCAGCAGCGAGTCTGTCGGCCTGCGCCAGATCAGCGGGACCGGCGGACAGGTGGACTTTATTACCGGCGCGATGGAGGCCGAGCACGGCAGGGCCTTCCTTGCCATGCACGCGACCTTCACCGACAGGGAAGGGAAAAAGCATTCGAACATCCTGCCGCACTTCAGCGCCGGCGACATCATCACTACGCCCCGTTCGCAGGCGCCCTTTATCGTGACCGAGTACGGCATTGCCGCCCTGCCGGGAAAAACGACCTGGCAGCGTGCGGAGGCCCTGATCGGTATTGCCCACCCTGATTTCCGCGAGGATCTGATCAAAGCAGCAGAGGAGCAGAAAATCTGGCGGCAGAGCAACAGGCGCTGAACAGAAACAGCAGACAGAGAAAGAACAGCCCCGCGGACCGAAAAAGTCCGCGGGGCTGCCCTTTAAAGGAAGGATGAGGCGAAAGGAAAGCGAAAGAGAGGGTCAGACGCTTTCGAACTCCTTGACGATTTCGTCTTCCGGTGCTTTGGTCAGCAGGCTGACCACGACGATCATGATGCAGCCGACCACGAAGGCGGGCAGCAGCTCGTAGATGTCCCAGGCACCGCCGCGGGGACGGACACCGAACTTCCACACGAAGATCATCACCGCACCGGAGAGCATGCCGGCAATGGCACCGTACTTGTTGCAGCGCTTCCAGAACAGCGAGAAGAGCATGATGGGGCCGAAGGTGGCGCCGAAGCCGGCCCAGGCGAAGGAGACCACGCGGAAAATGGAACTGTTGGGATCCATCGCAAAGAACACGGCGATGACGGCAACGGCGATGACGCCGAGGCGGGCGACCAGCAGGTTCTTCTTTTCGTCCAGCTTGACGCCGAAGACATCGAGCAGCAGGTTCTGGGTGATGCCCGAGGCGGCGGCCAGCAGCTGGACATCCGCGGTGGACATGGTGGCGGAAAGAATACCCGCGAGAATAATGCCGGCGATGATGGCAAAGAAAACGTTCTTCTGGCTCATCAGTGCGGCGGCACGGACCAGGACCGATTCGGCCTCCGAGCTGCTGGCAAAGCCCTCGATGGCGCCGACACGGACCATGCCGAAGCCGACAATGCCGATGATGACGGCGACGCTCAGCGAGATGACAACCCAGGAGGTGGCAATGCGGCGGCTGGTCTTGATGTTCTTGGCATCGTTGGCGGCCATGAAGTGGATCAGGACGTGGGGCATGCCGAAATAACCGAGACCCCAGGCGAGCGTCGAGAGAATGGTCACGCCGTCATAGACCCCGGGACTGTCAGACAGGATGTTGGTGCTGGCGAAGAAGTCCAGATAGCCGGGGACGGTTTTGGCGTTGGCGATGACGGCATCCCAGCCGCCGACCGTGTTGATGCCGAAAATCAGAACCACGATCAGGGCAAAGGTCATGACCAGGCTCTGAATCAGACTGGTGATGGAGGCTGCCATGAAGCCGCCCATGGTGCAGTAGGCGACGATGACAATGGCCGAGACGATCATCGTGGGCGTATAGGCCCAGCCGAACATGGTGTTGAACAGCTTGCCGCAGGCCACAAAGCCGGACGCGGTATAGGGGACAAAGAAAATGATGATGACCAGGGCGCCGACGGTTTCAATCAGCTTGGTGTTGTCGCGGAAGCGGCGGGCCAGGTAATCCGGCACCGTGATGGCGTCGACCTTGGCCGAGTAGGTACGCAGACGCTTGGCGACCAGCAGCCAGTTCAGATAGGTGCCGGCGGCAAGACCGATGGCTGTCCAGCCGGCTTCGGCAACGCCGCAGAACAGCGCCAGACCCGGCACGCCCATCAGCAGATAGGCGCTCATGTCCGAGGCCTCGGTGCTCATGGCGGCGACGATCGGGCCGAGCTTCCGGCCGCCGAGATAGAAGTCGGCGCTGTTGTTGGTTCCCTTGGAATGCCGGTAACCGATATAGATCATCCCGACAAGGTAACAGACGATGGCAAGAATAATGAAGACTGCGTTGGCGGACATAACGAAAACCCTCTCTTTTCGTTTTTTTCACTGCATGCCCGCCTGTCAGCGGGCATAAAAGGATTATAATCAAAATCCCGGAAGTTTCCATAGACAGGCCGGGCTTTTTTGATTGATTTTCGCGTTTTTTACTGTATAATAGAAATACCTTACATTTTACTCATGTTTTCATGAAAATAATTCATTCAACGGAGAAAAAATGAACCTCTCAAAATATGAAACCCTGGCTGTCGTCCTGGAACAGCAAAGTCTGACAGCGGCGGCGCGGGAACTGGGCTGCACCCAGTCGGCCGTGAGCCACAGCATCGACAGCCTGGAAAAAGAACTGGGCTTCCCGGTGCTCAAGCGCGGAAGGGCGGGCGTCAGCCTGACGGCGGAAGGAGAACGCCTGATGCCGGCGGTGCGCGCGCTGCTCGGCGCGGCGGAACAGCTGAACCAGACCGCGGCGTCGATACGCGGTCTGGACGCCGGCACGGTGCGGATCGGGGCCTTTACCTCGGTGGCCGTGCACTGGCTGCCCGGGGTGCTGAAGGAGTTTCAGACGGACTATCCGAATGTGGAGTTCCGGCTGTTCAACGGGGACTATCACGATGTCGAACAATGGCTTTCGGACGGAAGCATCGACATCGGCTTTGTCAACGTACCCTGCGCGGTGGACTGTGAGTGCATCCCGCTGATGGCAGATCGGCTGCTGGCCATTCTGCCGCCGGGAAGCCGCTTTGCCAGCTATCCGAAATTTCCGCTGATCGAGTGTGAGAAGGAGCCCTTTATCAGCCTGCTGGAAAGCTCGGACCACGACGCACGCCGGGCGCTGGAAGCCGCGGGGGTCAAGCCGAACGTGCGTTTTTATACCAAGGACGACTATGCGATCATCGCCATGGTCGAGCAGGGGCTTGGCATGAGTATCATGCCGGAGCTGCTGCTGAAGGGAAGGTCGGACAGGCTGCTGATCCTGCCGCTGGTGCCGGAGGCGACAAGGGTGATCGGCATCGCCATTGCGGCCGGCAGCAAGGCAGGGCCGGCCACGCGCCGCTTTGCCGACTATGTGGTGCGATATGTGAATAACCGGGCGGCCAGTTAGGCCGCCCGGTTATTCACAGGTACAGGTTGAAATGTTTTGTTACTGCTGCCCGCGGGAAATCTCGTTCAGCATGGTCAGAAAATCGTCATCCGGTTCCGGCTTGCTCTTTTTCCGCTTTTCCAGCCACGAGTCTGCGTAGTTCGGTTCTTTCTTCTGCTCCACGATCCTCATCTGCCTTCCTGTATCTTGTGGTCGGATCCCTTTAACATGGGGTATTATATACCAGATAGGAGGGGTTGTCGATAAAGGAGCGGTAAAGAAGAGGCAACAGAGAAATAAAGATTATTCAAGAAAGACAGACGAAAAGTTACGCAAAGTTTCAATGCGGATCCGCCCTGCCGCGCAGGTCTGTCCCGCTGTCCGTCAGTCTTCCGCGCCCTTCTCCGCCGCTGCGATTTTCGCCAGCTCCTCTTCCTCGAGAACGCGGTAGGCGACCTTGCCGACGAGGGTTTTGGGCATGTCGTCCCTGAACTCAATGTCATAGGGCATGGCATATTTGGCAATGTTCTTCCGGCAGTAGGCGAGCAGCTCTTCCCTGGTTTCGTCGGTTTTCGGCGTACCGGGGACCAGCTTGACAAAGGCCTTGACCTTCTGCATCCGGTAGGGGTCGGGGACGCCGATGACACAGCTCATCTGCACCTTTTCATGAGCATCGAGGATATTCTCGAGCTGGCCGGGATAGATGTTGTAGCCAGAGGAGATGATCATGCGCTTGGCGCGTCCGCGGAAATAGATGAAGCCCTCGTCGTCCATGGTGCCGAGGTCGCCGGTATAGACCCAGGTGAGACCGTCGGCGTGCCGGCGCAGGGTCTGGGCCGTCTCGTCCGGGTGCTTCATATACCCGGTCATGACGGTGGGACCGGCAAGCAGAATCTCGCCCTCCTCGCCGTAGGGAAGCTCGCGCTCGGTGCCGGGTTCGACGATCTTGATATAGGTGTCAGAGAAGGGAATGCCGATGCTGCCCTCCTTATAGCGGTTCGGAGGCGTCAGGCAGCAGGCCGTGACGGTCTCGGTGGTGCCGTAGCCCTCCCGGACCTGAATTACGGCGTTGTGCTCGTACAGGAACTTGTCGAACTTCTTTTTCAGCTCGATGGACAGGCTGTCGCCGCCCGAGAAGACGCCCTTCAGGCAGCTGAGATCGGCGCCGTCCATGCTGGGCAGACGCAGCAGAGCCTCATACAGCGTGGGGACGCCGGCGATGAAGTTGCAGCGGTATTTGGTGATGAGCTTGGCATAGCTCTGGGCGGTAAAGCGCGGGACCAGGACGCAGCGCCCTCCCTGCGAGAGCATCGTATGGATGCAGACGCCGAGACCGAAACCGTGAAAGAGCGGCATGGCGGCGAGCATTTTGTCGCCGACGTGGAACATGGGGTTTGCGGCGACGACCTGCTGGCCGAGGGCATTGAAGTTCCTGTTCGTCAGGACGATGCCCTTCGTGGTGCCGGTGGTCCCGCCGGAATACAGGATGACCGCAGGGTCATCCGACTTGCGGGCGACCCGGTAATGGTAGAAGCAGTGGCGGGAGAGACGCATGAACTCCTTCCAGCGGATGACCGGGGCGTCCTTGGGGATCTTCCTGATCTTCCGGCCCTCGGTCAGCATATAGCCGGCACGAACCGGGCGCGAGAGAGCATCCTTGACCGAGGCGATGATGATGTTGACCACGCCGGTGTTGGCGCGGATGTTTTCGAATTTGTGATAGAACTGATCCAGTGTGATGGCGGTGATCGACTCGGATTCGTTCAGGTAAAACTCGATCTCCTTCTCGGCGGAGAGGGGGTGAATCATGTTGGCCACGGCGCCGACCATGTTGACGGCATAGAACATGAAGATGGCCTGCGGGCAGTTCGGCATGGCGATGGTGACCCTGTCGTTCTCGCGGATGCCGATGGTCTTCAGCGCTTTGGCACAGCGTTCGACCTCGCGCAGCATCTGGCGATAGGTCGTCGACCGGCCCATGAAATCGAAGGCGACATTGTCCGGGTATTGTTCGGCAATCTGAGCGACTTTGTCAATCATCGAGCCTTCAAAATACTCCAGATGCAAGGGGATGTCCCCCATCTGGGCTTCCCAGGGGGTTTTCGCAGTGATTCCGTCCATAAATCCTGTTTGCTCCTGACTACATTATTATAAATATAAGGATTACTCGTATTCGTAGCCGCTGGGCTGGTTCAGCGGGAGGTCGAGCAGCTCGGGATGGGCAAACATGTGCTTGACCAGCTTGAGACTGCGTGCGAAGTAAAAGCCGTCGGCAATGCGCTCGTCCAGCGTGGCGCCGATGTCTACCACATCGCGGATCTGTTTCGAGCCGTCGGGCATGATGCGCTCTTCCTTATGGATGGTGCCGACGGTGACCATGATGCTGTTGGTGCCATAGTTGTTCAGATGGTGATAGACGGCGGGGGCTTTGATGCTGCCCAGGTTGGAGAGGAAGATGGTCGAATAGTTCGGGTCTCCGTCCGTGAGGGCTTTCGGATTGACGCCCCAGAAGTCGAGCCAGCGGATGACGCGCAGAACCGGCATCAGCACCAGACGCGGAATCTTGGCAAAGCCGTCGATAACGGCATCGATGCCGTCGGTGGAGGTCGCACTCCTGCGGGTTTCCGCCACCTTGCCGACGACCCGGGCACTCAGACTGTCGAGGGTCTCATCCTCCCCGGGGACAAAAAACATCAGTGCCTCCTCGCCATTGTCCTGGAAACGGCGCTTGGCGACGAAGGCGAGGCTGATCTCGTAACGCTCGTAAATCCGGCGGCCCTGAATGAAGCGGTTCATCTTCGGACGTTCTTTGACCATGCGGGCGGCGGCAATGAGCAGGGCGTGGAACACGGTCGTCTTATACTCGGGGTGCCGGGCATTCTTTTCCTCCAGGAAGGGAAGCAGTTCGGTCACGTCAAAGCTGTCCTGCATATAGCACTCACAGTCGGTGCGGTTCGGCAGCATATGCGCCATGATGACCTGCAGACCCGGTACATCCCGAACCCAGCGGCCGTCCCGGCGGTCGCCCCAACGGCGTGTGTACTTCTGTTCACTCATGCGGAAATCCTCCGGA
>JAEEGG010023576.1_pt1 | contig 12009 bp, 10 predicted proteins | sample 9134161 | NCBI WGS metagenome assembly JAEEGG01 (sample SAMN16246543, study PRJNA631951) | gut metagenome | biome: gut microbiome; feature: rumen; material: CR-attached | host: Bos | place: Iran: Karaj | collected 2018-10 | reverse complement strand
TGGCCGTGAGGCTGCTGTGGCTTCTCAGGAGCCGGGAGGGTCCCTTCTCCCTTTCCGGCTTTCTCCGGACTCTGCCGGAAGTCCATCTCCGGGAGCATACCCTTCAGACTGCCGGGACAGAGACGGCCATCCTGCGGGAGCTGGCAAGAACAGAGCAGGCCGAAACCGTCTCCGGTGTCCGATTCCGGGAACGGGACTGCACGGTCACTGTTCGACGCGGCGTCCCCGGAGAGCTGCGCATCCTGGCGGAGAGCGCCAGGGCGGAGACGGCGGAGGAGTTCTGTTTTGAACTGGAAAGGCGCATCCGGGCCATGGAATAAAGACCGGGAGGGGGCCGCTTCCCGGCTCCCTCCCGCGAATATCAATTTCGTCACTGCATCGGCGTGATTTTGACCTTCTCCTCCTCCGCCGTCACGGCGAGGAAGGTATAGCGCTTGTCGTAGTTGTCGATGAGGATGGCGGTGACGGCGTCCTCTACCTCCTTCTGGATCAGGCGCCGCAGGTTTCTGGCGCCGTAGGCGGCGGAGAAGGACTTTCCCGCCAGGTACTTCAACAGCGCATCGTCGAAGGCCAGCTGATAGCCCTTTTCGGCCATGCTCTCCTTCAGCTCCGTCATCATGAGCCGGGCGATCTCCACAAAGTTCTCCTCCGTCAGGCGGTTAAAGGAGACGATCTCATCCACCCGGTTGATAAACTCGGGCCGCAGGAATTCGTTCAGCGCCTTCAAGGCCCGCTCCCGGCTCATATCCGAGAGGGTGCCGCCGAAGCCCACGCTGCCGGTCTTGTTGCCGGAGCCGGCGTTGGTGGTCATGATGATGATGGTGTTTTCAAAGTTCACCGTGCGGCCCTGGGCGTCGGTGATGCGGCCGTCGTCCAGGATCTGCAGGAGGATGTTCATCACGTCCGGGTGCGCCTTCTCGATCTCGTCGAAGAGCACCACGCTGTAGGGCTTGCGGCGGATCTTCTCGGTGAGCTGACCGGCCTCGTCATAGCCCACATAGCCCGGGGGCGAGCCGATGATGCGGGAGACGGAGAACTTCTCCATAAACTCCGACATATCCAGGCGGATGAGGCTCTCCGGGCTGGAGAACATGTCGGCGGCCAGGCGCTTGACCAGTTCGGTCTTGCCCACCCCGGTGGGGCCGACGAAGATGAAGCTCACCGGCTTGCGCTTGACCTTGAGACCCACCCGGCTGCGGCGGATGGCGGCGCAGACCGCGTTCACCGCCTCGTCCTGGCCCACGATGTGGGCTTTCAGGCGGGCATCCAGGTTGGCCAGGCGCTCCAGCTCATCCTCCTTGATGCTGGAGGCGGGGATCTTCGTCCAGAGCTCGATGATCCGGGCCAGATTATCCACGGTGAGCTTGGGGCGACCCAGGGCGTCCAGGGCTTTCAGCTCCTGCTCCCGCTGCATTTCCTTGCTGCGCAGCTCGGCCAGGCGGGCGTAGCGCCGATCCAGCTTCTCCGGATCGCTCTCGCTGGTGTCGCTCTGCAGGGCCTCCCGCTCAAAGCGGACGTTTTCCAGATCCCGCTGGGCGATCATGCGCTTTTTGATGTTCTCGTCCTTGAGATTCACGTCGGAGCAGGCCTCGTCGATCAGGTCGATGGCCTTGTCGGGCAGGAAGCGGTCGGTGATATAGCGCTCCGAGAGCAGCACCGCCTGGCGGCACATCTCCTCGGAGATCTCCACCCCGTGGTAGTCCTCGTAGTAGTGGGCGATGCCCTTCATGATCTGGATGCTGTCCTCCAGAGAGGGCTCCGCCACCGTCACCGGCTGGAAGCGCCGCTCCAGAGCCGCGTCCTTCTCGATGTGCTTGCGGTACTCGGTGAAGGTGGTAGCGCCGATGACCTGGATCTCGCCCCGGCTCAGGGCGGGCTTGAGGATGTTGGCGGCGTTCATGCTGCCCTCGGCGTCCCCGGCGCCCACGATGTTGTGCACCTCGTCGATGACCAGGATGATGTTGCCCTCCTTGCGGATCTCCTCGATGAGCCCCTTCATGCGGCTCTCGAACTGGCCGCGGAACTGGGTGCCCGCCACCAGGGCGGTGAGATCCAGCAGGAAGACCTTCTTGTTCTGCAGCTTGTAGGGGACGCTGCCCATGGCGATGCGCTGGGCCAGACCCTCGGCGATGGCGGTCTTGCCCACGCCGGGCTCGCCGATGAGGCAGGGATTGTTCTTCTGCCGGCGGTTCAGGATCTGGATCACCCGCTCCAGCTCCTCCTCCCGGCCCACCATGGCGTCCAGCTTGCCCTGGGCGGCGCGGGCGGTCAGGTCGATGCAGTAGTTGTCCAGAAACTTGTGCTTGGCCGGGCGGGACGGCTGGTTGGGCTGGCTCTGGGCGCGGCCGGGCTGCTCCTCCCGGGGGGCGGGGGGATTGTTCTGGGCGCCCTGGCCGCCGAAGAGGCGGTTCAGGAAGGGGAAGGTGGCGGTCTTGCCGTCGTCCTCGCCGTCCTCGTCGCCGGTATTCTCCATATTCAAAAGCTCCTCCGCGCCGTTCAGGGCGTTGGTCATGTCGCCGGCCAGCCCCTCCAGATCGTCGTCGGAGATGCCCATTTTATTGATGATGTCGTCCACGGGCTTGATGTGCAGCTCCCGGGCGCACTTGAGGCACAGGCCCTCGTTTTTGGCCTGGCCGTTTTCCAGCTTGGTGATGAAGATCACCGCCACGTTCTTGCCGCAGCGGGAGCAGAGGGTGGGTTTCATTTGCATTCCTCCTTGGGGATAGGGTTTTGTCGAAAAAGCAAGGGCGTTCCCTGTCATGGATCCGGGACGCCCTGCCAAATGTCAAGTTCACAATCTGAAAACTCAAAACTCAAAACTGACAGCTCAAAGCAGGCCGCTGGTCAGGAATTTGATCTGCAGGAAGAACTGCGCCAGGGTGGTGCTCTCCAGGGTGTCCTTGCCGATGATCAGCCCCAAAAAGCTCAGCAGCCAGCACAGCAGCACGCAGTACAGAAAGCCCTTCACGAAGCCCAGCACCGCGCCGCCGATCTCATCCAGCAGCTCCAGATTGGGCAGGCGGAAGGAGAGGTTGCCGATGTTGCCGATGGCCACCAGCAAAATCAGGATCAGCAGGAAGGCCACCGTGAGGCCGCCCACGAAGCTGGCCGTATTGCACAGCACGGTCACCACCGCGTCCGTCATGCTGACGCCGTTGCGGTCGGCGGTTTCCACGGCCATGCGCGCCATTTCCTCCGCCCGATCCTGGTAGATGCCCACGGTCTTCATGCACTCCTCCGCGTAGTTATACCGCAGAGAAGTATCCCGCGCCAGAATATCCTCCAGAGACAGGTCGGAATAGCCGTAATTCAGCTTCTCCAGGATCTCATCCCGGGTGTTCTGGGAGTCGATATACCCGTCCACAAAGGGCTCCAGCACCGGCACCACCTCCCGGGAATAGGCCGAGGAGAGCAGGCTGCCGCCGAAGAGGGCGATGATCACCGCAAGAATGCCGGCGATGCCGCCGATGAGTCCCTTCCGGTACCCCGTCCAGGTACACAGGGCGACGATCACCAGCAGGACGATATCCAAAATCAGTCGTATCATAGCAAATCACCTTTTGTATGGTTTCCTGTCTTACGATAAGTATAACATGCTTTTGTGAACAAATAAACCTAAGAATTCTAAAGACGAAAGCGGAGGAATGAAGGAGGGAAGCAGAATGAGGTCGCTGCGCTCATGAAGGAATTGTGGGTTCGGCTTCGCCGTTGATAGAGATCCCCCTATCCCCCATACGGGGGGGGAAGCAAGACCTTGCCTCCCCCTTTGGGGGAGGTGGCTGAGCCGCCTGCGGCGAGGCCGGTAGGGGTTCATTTCTTCATTTCTTCATTTCCCCATCATCTCTCCCACGGCGCCCTCGTACCAGATCCGGTTCAGATAGAGGCCCTGGGGCGGCATGGTGGGGCCGGTGAGGCGCCGGTCGCCCTTCTCCAGCAGCCCGGGGATCTCCTCCGGCAGGAGCTTGCCGTAGGAGGCGTAGACCATGGTGCCCACCATGGCCCGGCACATGTTGTACAGAAAGCCGTCGGCGCAGATGGAGATCGTGATCAGATCCCCCTCCTTCTCCGCCCTGCACCAGTGCACCGTGCGCACGGTGGTTTTGGTCTCGGTGCCGAGAGAGCGCACGGCCTTAAAGTCGTGGGTGCCCTCAAAGGCCCTCGCCGCCCGCTGCATCAGCTGAAGATCCAGGCGCTGGGGATAGAAGCAGGCGCGCTTTTCCAGGAAGGGATCGGGGATGGGGCTGTTCCAGATGCGGTAGATATACTCCTTCTGGATGCAGGAGCCGATGGCGTTGAAGCCCTCGGGCGCCTCCACCGCATCGGACACGGCGATGTCCCCCGGCAGGCGGGAATTCACCGCCAGGGGGAAGCGGTCGATGGGGATGCGGCAGTCGGTGCGGAAATTGGCGCAGTAGCGCAGGGCGTGGACGCCGGCGTCGGTTCTGCCGCAGCCCACGGTCTTCACCGGGTGGCCGCAGATCTTCGTGAGGGCCGTCTCCAGCGTCTGGGCCACGGTGATCTCGCTCTTCTGCACCTGCCAGCCGTGGTAGGCGCTGCCGTCATAGGATAAACGCAGGGCAATGTTTCTCATAGGCCAAACTGTCTCAGCACAATGACGCCCGCCAGCAGCGCCGCGCCCAGCAGCAGCGCCCAGAGATCCCGGGGGGCAAAGCGCAGCTGCTTCATGCGGGTGCGCCCCTCGCCGCCGTGGTAGCAGCGGCTCTCCATGGCAACGGCCAGCTCGTCCGCCCGGCGGAAGGAACTGACAAAGAGCGGCACCAGAATGGGGATCAGCGCCTTGGCGCGCTTCACCAGGCCGCCGCTTTCAAAGTCCGCGCCGCGGGCCTTCTGGGCGGACATGATCTTGTCCGTCTCCTCGATCAGGGTGGGGATAAAGCGCAGCGCCATGGAGATCATCATGGTGATCTCGTGCACCGGCACATGGATCTTTTTCAGCGGATTCAGCAGCCGCTCCATGCCGTCGGTCAGCGCAATGGGGCTGGTGGTGTAGGTCAGCAGGAAGGTGTCGGTGATGAGCAGCACGATGCGCAGCACCATCTTCACCGAGCGCGCAAGCCCCTCCCAGGTGATGATCCAGCCGGGGAAGATGGGGGTGCCCTCGGTGTAAAACAGGTTCAGCACAGAGGTGAACACGATGATGATGAGCATGGGCTTGAGCCCCTTGAAGATGCTGCGGGGCTTGATGCGGGAGACGATCATGCACACGATGGTGACCACGATCATGAGGCCGTTTCCCACCCAGCCGCCCGTCATAAAGATCGCCACGATCAGCAGGATCAGCAGCAGGATCTTCGTCCGGGGGTCCAGGCGGTGGGTCACGGTGTTGCCGGGAAAATACTGGCCCAGGGTGACGTCCTTCAGCATACGCCCACCCCCTTCAGCGCAGCCATCAGCTGGCCGTGGGTGAAGACGGCGCCTTCCAGCGCAACGCCCTTCTCCCGCAGCGCCATGGCAAGGCGCGTGGCCTGGGGCACCGCAAGGCCGATCTCCACCAGCTTTTCGGGCTTGGAGAAGATCTCCTCCGGGCTGCCGTCCATGGCGATATGCCCATGGTCGAAGACGATGAGCCGCTCCGTGAGCCGGGCGGCGTCGTCCATATTGTGGCTCACAATGATCACCGTGGCGCCGCTCTCCCTGCGGTAGGCGCAGATGTTGTCCATGATCTGGCGGCAGCCCGCGGGGTCAAGGCCGGCGGTGGGCTCGTCCAGGATCAGGATGCCCGGGCGCATGGCGATGACGCCGGCGATGGCGACGCGGCGCTTCTGCCCGCCGGAGAGCTCCAGCGGAGAGCGCTCCATCAGCTCCTCCTCCACGCCCACGAAGTGCGCGGCCTCCCGCACCCGCTGCTCGATCTCCGCCTTCTCCAGCCCCATGTTCTTGGGGCCGAAGGCGATGTCGGCAAAGACGGTCTCCTCAAAGAGCTGGTACTCCGGGTACTGGAACACCAGGCCGACCTTGCTCTTCACGGCGCGGCGGCTCTTTTTGTCCTTGTTGATGTCCTCCCCGTCCACATAGACCGTGCCGCCCGTGGGCTTGAGCAGGGCGTTCAGGTGCTGGATGAAGGTGGACTTGCCGGAGCCGGTATGCCCCAGCAGCCCCACGAACTGGCCGGAGGGGATCGTGAGACTGATATTCTCGATGGCGGTTTTTTCAAAGGGGGTCCCTGCGCTGTAGGTATGCGTCAGAGCCTCCACACGAAGTTCAGACATAGATATTCTCCAAACTGTTTGAAATCAGCGCAGCTTTGCGGCGATGCGCTCTGCGCAGGTCTCCGGATCCAGGGCATCGGTGTCGAGCCCCAGCTCGTGGAGCACCCGGGTGGTCTCGGGCACGTCCAGTCCCTCCCGCTCCATCAGCTCCACCTGGGAGAAGACCGCCTGGGGGCTGCCGTCGGCCACGATGGTACCGTTGGACATGACGATGAGCCGGTCGGCGCCGATGCACTCCTCCATATGGTGGGTGATGAGCACTACGGTCATCCCCTTCTCCCGACAGAGGTCGGTGACGGTCTGCACCACCTCCCGCCGCCCCTGGGGATCCAGCATGGCGGTGGGCTCGTCCAGCACCAGCACCCGGGGCTGCATGGCGATGACGCCCGCGATGGCCACCCGCTGCTTCTGTCCGCCGGAGAGGAGATGGGGCGCGTGCATGCGAAAGTCATACATGCCCACCTGTCTGAGGGCGGCGTCCACACGCTCCCGGATCTCCTTGGGGGGAACGCCCAGGTTCTCCGGCGCGAAGGCCACATCGTCCTCCACAACGTTTGCGACGATCTGGTTATCCGGGTTCTGGAACACCATGCCCACGGTGCGCCGCAGATCCAGGAGCTTGTCCTCGTCGGCGGTGTCCAGCCCTGCCACCAGCACCCTGCCCTCCGTGGGAAGCAGGATGGCGTTCATGTGCTTGGCCAGGGTGGATTTGCCGGAGCCGTTGTGCCCCAGCACCGCCACAAAGCTCCCCTCGGCGATCTCCAGGTCGATGCCGCAAAGGATCTCCCGAGACCCCTCAGGGTAGGTGAAATGTACGTTTTCAAATCGAATGATCGGTTCCATATGATCTGTTCCTTTGTCACAGAATGAAGACGCTTCGCTAATGAAGGAATGAAGCTTGCTTCGCAAATGAAGGAAGTACGGTATCGGCTTCGCCGATGGATCTCAATCCATCCCGCTCCGCGGGATACCATAATTGGCACGCAGGGCCCTTCACTCCTTCATTTCTTCATTTCTTCATCTCTCCCAGCGGCACGTTGCCCCGCAGGGGAGGTACAGGCCGCTGTCGGTAACAGGCAGAGCCAGCTCCCGGCTTTCGGAGCGGCCGCCGTATTTCTTGGTGAAAATGCTCTCGGTCACATAGCTCAGCACCGAAGGGGAGAGCCCCGTGGTATAGGAGTTGATGAGCACGAAGAGCGGATCGCCCGAGAGGACGCCTGCGCAGAGGGACACGAAGGGCCAGAGATTCTGCTCCAGCTTCCACACCTCGCCCCCCGGGCCGCGCCCATAGGAGGGCGGGTCCATGATGATGGCGTCATAGCGCTTGCCCCGGCGGATCTCCCGCTCCACGAATTTGGCGCAGTCGTCCACGATCCAGCGGATGGGCGCGTCCGAGAGGCCGGAGGCCGCCGCGTTTTCCTTGCCCCAGGCCACCATGCCCTTGGCCGCGTCCACATGGCAGACCTCTGCTCCCGCCTTGGCGCAGGCCACGGTGGCGCCGCCGGTGTAGGCGAAGAGGTTCAGCACCCGGATGGGCCGCCCGGCAGCGCGGATCTTGGCCATGGCCCAGTCCCAGTTGGCGGCCTGCTCGGGGAAGAGGCCGGTGTGCTTGAAGTTCATGGGCTTGACGTGGAAGGTCAGTTCTTTATAGCGAATGCTCCACTCGGAGGGCAGGCTCCCCTTGTCCCAGCTGCCGCCGCCGCTCTCGCTGCGGCGATAGCGGGCGTCCCGGTCGTTCCAGTGGGGGTTTTTCCGGGGCGTGTCCCAGATGGCCTGGGGGTCGGGGCGCACCAGGTAATAGTCCCCCCAGCGCTCCAGCTTCTCTCCTCTTGAACAGTCCAGGACTTCAAAATCCTGCCAGGAATCAGCAATCCACATAGCAATCTCCATAGCAACAATAATTCATGGTATTGTACCATCAAACCGCCCGCAGGTCAACAGTAGAATGAAGAAATGAAGACGCTGCGCGAATGAAGGAATTGTGGTATCGGCTTCGCCGATGGATTAGAATCCTTCGCGCTATGCGCGACACCATAATTGGCCCGCATGGCCCTTCATTTCTTCATTTCTTCATTCTTTCATCCACAGCAAAGAGACGCCGCTTCCAACCGAAGCGACGTCTCTTTGCTGCTTTTTTGTTCAGTGGCAGTTGAAATAGTAGATGGCGGTGGAGTCGGTGAGGATCACGTCGCAGCGGCCCTGGTAGAGATACTGGAAGCACTCCGTGGTGCCGCCGGCCAGGCGGGAGATCTGCCCCAGGCGGTTCACGATGCCGGAATCCGTCTGCAGCGCGTCCATGGCCTCCTGAGTGGAGCACATGGCCAGCGCCTTGTGGGACAGCATGTACTTATTCTCAATAAAGGCGTCGCCCCGCTTGGCGATGACGATGTCGTTGTGGATATAGGGGCCGTACTGGGTGATGCGCCCGGCGGAGATGTCCTCGGGATCCAGGGCGATACCGCCCCAGGCGCAGTCGATATTGCCGGAGGAGAGCTCGATATACACATCCTCCTTCTCGATGGGCTGGATCTTCAGATCCCAGTTCAGCAGCTCGCAGACGGCGGTGGCCAGCTCAATGTCAAAGCCCCAGTACTGTCCGCCGGTGATATAGGCCATGGGGAAGGAGTTGATGTCCACGCCGATGATGAAGCTGCGGGGCTCCACCGGGCCCAGATTCTCCAGCGCGGAGGCGTTGCTGCCGAAGTTCACCAGCCGGCTGCCGAACCACTTGACCGAAAGCTCGTCCACCAGCCCCTGGGCGTTCAGCACCTCGATGGCGGCGGCCACATAGTAGGCCGTGGGATCCCCGGTGCGAAAGGCCAGGGAGTAGTCCTGCTCCACCAGGGTGGTCACCGTTACCACCTCCCGGGCGCTGCCGCCGCAGCCGCAGAGTGCCGCGCACAGCGCCAGGATCAGAAGCATACAGAGGAATTTTTTCATGGGGTCAGCCGTTTCTCCTTCAGTCCTCGTCCTGATCCGCGGCCTTCCGTCTGCGCATGACCTTCTGCAGCACAAGAGCGAGCACGAGCACGAACAGCAGCACCGCGCCCAGCACCAGCACGATCATGCGGCGGGAGTTCTGCACTTCCAGCGCGTCCCGGGCCTCCTGCTGCCGCGGGGTCAGATTCTCGGCGGCGGGGCTCTGTTCCTCAGCGGGCTCCTCGGTTGTCACCGCGGTCTCGGTCTCCTGCTCGGTGGGAACGCTGGGGAGGATCAGACCGGCATTGGGCGTCTCCTCCGGCTGCACCTCCGCGGGCGTCTCGCCCTCGGCGGGCGTCTCGGCGGGCTGGGTCTCGGTCTCCGGCGCGGTCACGGCGGGCTGGGGGTTGTCCTTCTGCTGGAGCCAGGCGTCATAGGCGCCGTCCAGACTCAAGGTGTAATCCCGGAAGATGATGCCCATGTCCTTTGTGATCTGCTGGGTCACGCCCATGTTCTCCGTCATGACCACCAGGGCGAAGGGATGGGGGGTGTAGATGATGGCCGCGTCGTGGTTATTCTCATTGCGCCGGGGCGCGGTGTAGGAGCCGAAGCGCTGGGCGACCTCGATGTTGCCCAGGCCCGCGCCGAAGTACTGCCCCACGGCGGATCTCTTCATGCACTCCAGGATATTGGGGAAGCGCTCGTTCTCATAATAGAGGGTCTTCATCACGTCCATCATATAGCGGGCGGAGAAGTAGCTGTAGGCCAGGAAGTCCGGGTCGTAGTAGTCCTCGGGCAGGCTGGAAAACTTCATAAACTCCCGGCGGGCGTCCTCGTTGGAGCCGATCATGCCCATCATCAGGTTGGTGTTGTCCACGCTGTTGTAGATCAGCACAGACTCCTCCGCCTGGCCCAGGGTCATGCCCTTGAGAGAGGTGTCCCGGTTGACCTTGCCGTCGTGCTCCCACTCGGCCAGGATCATCATCAGCGGCACCCGGTGCAGCCCGGCGCTGAAGTACCAGCGGTCGCCGTTATAATACCAGGTGTCCCCGGTGTCCAGATAGCAGTAGGCCACGCTGATGTTTTCCTTCTTCAGACTGTAGACCGCCGCATAGTCCTCCACCAGCTTCTGGAGCGCGGCGGGGTCAATGACGGCGTAGCTGTCCGGATCAGAGGGGACGGCAGACTCCTCCCCCTCGGCAAAGGCGTAGACAGGCGTCAGCAGGCTGGCGCAGAGCACCAGCGCAAGCAGCAGTGCAAGCAGGTTTTTTGTTTTCATCTTTGTCCCTCCGTCCTTTATTTCAGGGTGATGGCGCCGTCGCAGCGGGTGAAGGCGCTGCCGAAATAGGCCTCCGCCGCGCATATGAGATACTCCGTATCCTTGGTGCCCGCGGTCTCATAAGCCGAGTGCATGGCCAGCTGGGCAAGGCCTATGTCCACCGAGTCCACGGAGATGTGGGCGGTGCTGATATTGCCCAGGGTGCTGCCGCCGGGCAGATCCGCCCGGTTGGTGAAGCGCTGGGTGGGCACCCCCGCCTGTCTGCAGAGCTCCGTGAAGGCGGCGGCGGAAACGGCGTCGGTGGTATAGCGCTGGTTGGCGTTATACTTCACCACAATGCCCTTGTTCATCTCCGGCCGGTCGTTCCGGTCGGCATACTCCGGATGGTTGGGGTGCACGGCGTGGGCATTGTCGGCGGAGACCAGGAAGCTCCGCGCAAGGCAGGGCCGCAGGCTCACGCCGCAGCTCTCGCAGACGCGGCAGAGCACATCCTCCAGGAAGCTGGAGTCGGCGCCCTGCTTGGTGCCGCTGCCCACCTCCTCATTGTCAAAGACGCAGAGGACCGGCGTGCTCTCCCCCGCCTTCGCCCGGAGGAAGCCCTCCGTGCAGCCGAAGACGCACTGCAGATCGTCAAGCCGCGGGGAGGAGAGATACTCCCCCCTGGCGCCCCAGACCGTGCCGGGGGTGCGGGGATAGAGGAAGAGATCCGTGGCCAGCACGTCCTCCTTCTGAACGCCCAGGCTCTCGGCGATCAGAGCGTCAAACTGCTCCGCGGCCTCACTGTCCCCGAAGAGGGGCAGCATGTCGGTGTTGGGGTCGAACTTCTTGCCGTCGTTGGCGCTGCGATCCATGTGGATGGCCACATGGGGGATCAGCAGCAGATCCCGATCCACGTTCAGAAGCTTCATGGCGATCTGCCCGTTTTCCCGGACGGCGGCGCGCCCCGCAACGGACAGCGGCCGATCCATCCAGGAGGCGCAGAGCATCCCGCCGTATTTTTCCACGTTCAGGCGGGTGTACATCCCTGCGGTGGGCACCGCGGCGTGCTCTTTGATCTTGAAGCTGGGGGAATCGGAGTGGGCAGCCATCATCAGGAAGCCCTGCACGCCCCCCTCCGGGATGCGAAAGGCGATCAGCGCGGAGCCGTTGCGCCGCACAAAGTAGCGCCCGCCGGGCTGCAGCGCCCAATCCTCCTGCTCAAGCAGTTCGGTATAGCCCTCCCCCTCCAGGCGCTGTGCCAGGTTGCGGCAGGCGTGGAAGGCGGTGGGGCTGGATGCAAGAAAGGACAGAAGCTGTTCGTTCCAATTTTGTTCCATGGTTGCTCCTCCCTGTTTTATTCTTTCCCGCACAGTATAACACAGTTTTTCCCCCGTGAACAGGGGATTTCAAAATATTCACATTCTTTTTCGATCAAATCAAAGCATGAAAAAAGCGGCCCCGGGCGGGGCCGCTTCAATGTGTAGACAAACCCCAAAGTATGTCATTGCGAGCCAGTGCTCACACTGGCGTGGCAATCCGTTCTTCTTCAAAAAGCCCGTGTTTTCAAGGCTTTCAGGTTACGGATCGCCACACCAGTGACAT
>JAEEGG010023573.1_pt1 | contig 12010 bp, 11 predicted proteins | sample 9134161 | NCBI WGS metagenome assembly JAEEGG01 (sample SAMN16246543, study PRJNA631951) | gut metagenome | biome: gut microbiome; feature: rumen; material: CR-attached | host: Bos | place: Iran: Karaj | collected 2018-10 | reverse complement strand
ACTTCTATTGTAATAATAATAAATAATAATTTAATTATTTGTTATTATTAAGCCTAAAAGAGAGGGATAGGGTGTGTGTAAAAAATATGATAACTATGATAACCATGATAACTTTGCGTGGAAATTGAACCAATGTTTATCCTTGAAATCTTTTCTTTGTGTATATTAAACGATTGATTGCCAATACTTTGAACTGATATTTAGAAGTCGAGCATGGTACAATGGTACAACAGTACAACATTTTATAAAGAGACCCCATAAATATCGCGCTTCTACTTCAACATATATATAATATAATAATTAATTATTATATTATATATATGTTGGCTGAAAAGGAGGTCAAAGGTAGGGTGTGTGTAAAAAATGTTGTACTATTGTACCGTTGTACCATCTGAGGTTTCTTCGTTTTTGTTTAAAATGCACATTCTCAACAATTTAGCCTTTGTTTAGCATTTATTAACTAAAAAATCCGAAAGTTGGAATGTTTGACTGGGGAAAGTATTGTACCTTTGCACTCGGGATTTGGGTGATAGGTGTTAGGTGTGGGGTGATGGCGGTCACCAGATAAGTGAAGAACGAAGAGTGAAGAAGGTTTAGCTCGACGGCCGAAGGGAAAGTCAATGCAGGTCACGTTTTCCAATCAAAGGCCACGAGCGGAAACTGGTGATGGGTGTTAGGTGATAGGTGATGGCGGTCACTTAGGGTGCGAAAAAAAGTCTCCCTACGCAGGGAGATTTAGAGGGTCTTCGACCTTCTCAGCTCCGCTTCTCATTCGCTTCAAGTCCGTTGCAAGTCCCATTCCGGAATGGGCGATAGGATGGGGGACGTAGTTAAGTGAAAAGTGAAGAGTGAAAAAAGAAGGAAAATGGACTTTGTCTGGAAAAATATGCTTTCGTGCCCTATCTTTGGATAGCCTTGCGGTTATCACAGTTATCATAGTTATCATATTTTAAACACACACCCTACCATGTACCATTTACAATTTATTTTTCGCAAAGCTCAACAAGCTACTCGATTCATGAATAATTCGTGGATAATTAATGTAGCCGAACGCAGCGTTAAATTTATTCGCAATAGGGTGTCAGTTCTGGCACCGTGAGGTGCTTTGAGCGGTTTCTGTTGATAGTTGTTGTGATGGTGTAAATGTGTTAATATTTCTTAACACTCGGTATAATTATCAATTATCAATTATCAATTATCAATTATTTTTCGTAATTTTGCACTCGAAAAATATCGCATAGCGTGAAAATTAAGGAAGTATACGATGCCCTTGAGCGTTTCGCGCCTCTGCCCTTGCAGGAAGACTGGGACAATGCCGGCCTGCAGGTTGGATTGACAGAGGCGGAAGTTTCAGGGGCTTTATTGTGCCTTGACGTGACCGAGGAAATCGTTCGCGAAGCAATGGCTAAGGGATGCAATCTGATTGTTTCCCACCATCCGCTGATTTTCCGCAAGCTGGCACAAGTGTCTGATACTGACATGGTTCAGCGCTCGGTGATGCTGGCTATCAAGAATGATATTACTATCATTTCGATGCACACCAATCTTGACTCTGCCCTCGGTGGCGTGAATCATGAGATGGCTGAGCGACTTGGACTTCAGAACATCCGTTTCCTCAATCCGCAGCAGTTGAATGGCGTGGAGTATGGCATGGGAACTGTTGGCGAACTGGAGTCGGAGATCAGCGCGGAGCAGTTTGTTGCGCTTGTGAAGAAGACGTTCAACTGCGGTTGCGTGATTACGAATCCGCTTATCAAGCGCCTGATACGTAGGGTAGCGGTGATGGGTGGTGCTGGCGATTGCGCCATTGGTGCGGCTGAGAAGGCTGGTGCGGATGCTTTCATCACGGGTGAGATGCACTACCATCAGTATTTCGGGCATGATGATATTCAGCTTGCCGTGATTGGACACTATGAGAGTGAACAATATACGCAGCAGTTGTTTAAGAAGATTATCGAGCGTGACTGCCCTGGCGTGAAATGCTATGTCGCTGACACACAGACTAATCCGCTGAGGTATCACTAAGGGATGCTCGGATAATCCGGAATCTCCGGAAAACAAAGACAAAAGTTTGATTTTATAATAATATCGTTAAATTTATGGCAAGAAAAGATCCAACAGATTTGACAGTAGAGGATAAGCTCAAGGCTCTCTATCAGTTACAGCTTACTCTTTCTCAGATTGACGAGAAGCGTGCTCTCCGTGGTGAACTCCCTCTTGAGGTTGAAGACCTTGAGAATGAGGTAGAAGGTCTTAATGTTCGTCTGGACAAGATTCAGCGCGACATCAACGACTACGAGCAGGCTATCATGCAGCGCCGTGCTGACATCGAGGAGGCTAAGGCAAGCGTTGAGCGCTACAACCGTCAGCTTGACGAGGTTAAGAACAACCGCGAGTATGATACTCTTACCAAAGAGATTGAGTTCCAGGAACTGGAGATTCAGCTCTGCGAGAAGAAGATCAAGGAGGCTGTGCAGAAGGTTGAGGAGCGTAAGCGCGATATGATGCGTGCTGAGGAGCAGCTCAACGACCGTGAGACTGCCCTTGAGGACAAGCGCGGTGAGCTTGACGAGATTATGCAGGAGACTCGCGAGGAGGAGGAGATTCTGAAGGCTAAGGCTAAGGATTACGAGACTCGTATTGAGAGCCGTCTGCTCCAGAGCTTCAAGCGTATCCGTAAGAATGCCCGTAACGGTCTCGGTATCGTTTACGTTCAGCGTGATGCTTGTGGCGGTTGCTTCAACAAGATTCCACCTCAGCGTCAGTTGGATATCAAGATGCACAAGAAGATCATCGTTTGCGAGTATTGTGGTCGTATCTTGGTTGATCCTGAGTTGGCTGGCGTTAAGATTGAGAAGCCAACAGAGAAGAAGACAAAGAAGCGCGCTATTCGTCGTATCAAGAAGGACGAGGAAGCTTAAGCATACCTTTTATATAATAAATGCCGCTCATGGGATTATCTCCTGTGAGCGGCATTTTTTATTTGTGCTTGAAACCTGTTGCCCACAGATTTCGGGGATTTGCGGGATGTTAATCACGAGCGTAAGCGAGACTTGCGTTGCTTGTTACCTTGCGAGAAAAATCCCTTAAATCCCTTCAATCTGTGTTCGGAAAACATAACGAAATGAAAAATTTATGATGTGTCTGAGAATTGAGAATTTCGTGAGAGATTTTTTTTGATGACTTATATGCAATTCTCAGGGCGTTGCCTTTTTTCCTCTTCTATGCTTTTTTCTATGAAAATTTTCTGGAACAGATTTTCTGGTCGTCGTGAAGACTCCGAGTAGTGCCCGAGCCTTTGCGAAGAATTTTTGTTCCGTGAAAAAAGAAGCGCAAGTTTCAGAAGGAATTTTTAGAACCTCATTATTTTTTAGGAACAAAACTCTCCCAAGTCTGGTCATCATAGAAAACTCGGATTTCTGTGATGCGGCGGAGTGGGGTGCTCTGAATCGCAAAAGTAGGTTGTTGCGGTTTGCGCATATTCGCAACTTGTTGAGGCACGGAATGAACGGGTGTATCATCGAAGTTTAACATTCCCTCTGCCAAAATGTCAGTCTTTGGAGAAGTCTCGGGAACTGTTGTTTGGATAGGATTTTGTGACGAATCCGACTCGTCGAAGAGAGAGGTTGGGGTAGGGCTACTGGTCGGTACGAACATGCCGCCTTCGCCATACAACAGCCAGTTCAGGTTGATGTTTGGGAACTTATTTCTGATAGCCTCTACGTGCATTAGGGTAGGGTTGGTTCTGCCGTTAAAGATGCTCGACAGTGAGGCGGTGCTGATGCCCGTCATCTTGGAGAACGTCTGTTGGTTCATGTGCTGCGCCTCCATCAGCTGCTTTATTCTTTCTTTCATGTGAAAAAGAGTAGAGAAGAGTGATCTTTTTGAAATTTGAAATTTCCGTCCGGTTGTACGATTCGTGAAAAATTTCCGATTCTCAGAGGGCAAAACCCACGAAAAACGCAATTTTTCTTATCATTTACAAAGGTAAACAAAAAAATCGAGACTTCCAACAAATCTAAAGACTTTTTAGATTTGTTAAGTTTGAAAGTGTGAATTAAAATATCTAAAGTAAATCAATTATCAAGTATTTTAAATTTCTAAACTTTCGATTTCTAAACTTTACACTTTAAAACCTTATCTATGCATTAATTTAACCGAAAAATGAAACTAACTGGGTATGTTATAGATATTTACGTGAATTTGCGCTTAAAAACTGGAAATATGCACCTAAAAAGCCCCTTTTCTTTCTAAAAGATAAAAGAAACGCTTTATTATACGCATATTAAAGTTTTCATTACTAAAAGAATATGTTATAAAATGAATATTTGCATATTTCTAAATGTATATTCATATTTCTAAAAGTTTACATTTGTATATACAAATCTAAATTTGTAGAATGTTTAGAAATTCGTAAATTTTAATATGTAATTTGTAGATACGAATTTATAGTTTTAGATTTGTATATTTAAACTCTAAACAAAACAAAACCTTAAATTATGTAAACCTAAACACAAAATCACCTCTAAAAAGCCGAAAAAAACGTCACTCGTGAATTTCTGAACGAGGAGGCGGAAATTATAGAATATTCGATTCTCAGAGCCTGAAAAAACGCCAAAAAGCGTTGAAAATAAGCATTTAAGCCTCAAGATCTTCCTCCACGAAAACGTGGATTTACATAAGGAAATAGAAGAAAATTTGTGATTTTCATGAAAAAATCACCTCTAAATGCGAAAGAAAAATCCCATTTTCAGAGGATGATCCTACTGAAAATGGGATTAAAATATGTTAAACGGACTTATTGCCCCTATTAGTTCATCAGCTTAGTGAAGGATGAAAAATATCAGCTCTTTCGCAAGCTCTTCTGGTGTCGTGTTGCCAGTCGCATCAAGGCCTTTGCTCTTCGCGTCAATCTCTCTGAACTTGTCAATAATCTGAATTGTCTTCATGGGAGAATAATGTTTCATTCCCTCGGTATAGGCCTTTGTCGCGAACTCGCTTCTCAGTCCTAAGTATGACATAATGGCAGACGCATCTCGGGGAGCCGGAGCGTAGTGAGCGAGCATCAGATTCTGGAAATATGAGAACAAAGTCGGTATCATGGAGAAGAGTCCGCCGGAGCGCGGATCACCCATGAGATGCTTTACTATCAGATTGGCTTTTTCTATGTTATGGACAACGATGGCATCGCGTAGCTCGAAGCTGTTGAAGTCCTTGCTTATTCCTATGCAGCGCTCTACGAGGCTTGCGGTGATGTTCTTTGGGGCATCAGGGGCAAAGGTAACGAATACCTTGTCAATCTCGGATTTCAGGCGTTTCAGGTCGCTTCCTACGTGCTCTGCAACCATAGACGACGATTTCCTGTCTATGCTTCCTCCCTTGCTCCTTACATATTCCTCTATGAAGGCGTTCAGCTCCCATTCGCGCAGAGGGGCGAAAGCAGCCACCTCGCCTATTTTCTGAGCCTGTGAGACGTATTTCTTGCGTCCGTCGATACTTCCCTTATAGCAGATGACGAGAAGGGTCTGCTGGTTAGGTTTCTCGATATACTTCTCTATGAGGTCGAATTCCTTTGCCATCTGAGCCTCGCGAAGTATCACCACCTGATGCTCTGCCATCATAGGGAAACGCTTTGCCTGCTCTATGACCTGTCGCATGGACGTATCAGCCCCATAGAAGATGACTTGGTTGAAATCACGCTCCTCTGGTGCTAAGACATTCTCGGCTATGTATTGAGAGATATTGTCGATGAAATAGCTCTCAGTACCGTCTTTTGTGCCCATAAGTATGTATATGGGCTTGTATTTCTTATTGCGCAGGTTAGCCATGATTGCGTCATGCTGTTGTTGCGCAACTGGTTTCTTGTCGTTTGCCATGCTTAATTCAATTGAAAATTGAAAGTTGAAAATTGAAAATGACTTGAAATTATGCACCTTTGGTGCTTGAACTGACAAAAATTACCAATCTTACCAATCTTTATACCATGAAAAAATATTATTGGAATAAGATTGTGAAGATTGGTAATTCTTGTCAGTTAAAAGCAGTTTACTGCTGAATTATGTCTAAATTAGTCTCTGAATCGCTTTGTAAGCTCTCCGAACTCGTCGATGCGCCTGTCGCGGAGGAAAGGCCACCAGCGGCGCACATTCTCGCTTCTCTCCATGTCAATGTTGATGATGACGCTCTCCTCTTCATCGGTAGATGCCTGATAGAGCAGTTCGCCCTGTGGACCTGCCACGAATGAAGAGCCCCAGAACTGGATTCCGTTTGTCTGTCCGCTTGGATCAGGCTCGTAGCCTACGCGGTTTACGGCTACTACAGGGAGTCCGTTTGCCACCGCATGACCACGCTGAACGGTTGTCCATGCCACGCGCTGACGCTGCTGCTCCTCTGGTGTGTCGGTGCTCTCATAGCCGATTGCAGTAGGGTAGATGAGAATCTCAGCCCCTGCAAGCGCCATAAGACGCGCTCCTTCGGGATACCACTGGTCCCAGCACACCTGTACGCCAAGACGGCCTACAGAGGTCTGTATCGGCTGAAAACCGAGGTCGCCAGGGGTGAAGTAGAACTTCTCGTAATAGGCAGGGTCGTCAGGAATGTGCATTTTACGGTATTTTCCCGCGATAGAGCCGTCTTTCTCTATTACCACGGCTGTATTGTGGTAGAGCCCCGGTGCACGGCGCTCAAAGAGCGATGTGACGATGACTACGCCCAGTTGCTTGGCTATCTCACCGAAGAAATTGGTGGAAGGGCCAGGAATAGGCTCTGCAAGCTCGAAGTTATCTACAGACTCTGTCTGACAGAAGTAGAGTGAATTATGCAGCTCCTGAAGAACAATGAGCTGTGCACCACGTCGTGCAAGGTCCACAATGCCCTCTGCAAGGCGCGTCATATTGACCTTACGACTTGCAACGTTGTGCTGTTGGAGTATTCCTATTTTGAGTTCGCGCATAGTTGAATATGTATAAAAGAGACCCTCTCCCCGCTGACACATACTCCGATATTATCAATATCGGACTTCCCCCTGCATAGGGGGAGAGCCTGAGTGGCAAAAAGTCTCCCTAAGCATGGAGATTTAGAGGGCCTTTATTGTTAATTTTTCATTTATTCCGTCGGGAACTGCATCGTCAGGCAATGCAGAGAGCCGTGCTGTCTTACAGCTACCTGAGCATCAATGCCTATGATCTCGCGGTCGGGGAAAGCCTGTTGGATTATCTCCAACGCTTTCTTGTCGAGTTCCGGCTGATTATAGGTTGGAACAAGTACTGCCCCATTGATAATCAAGAAGTTGGCGTATGTGGCTGGTAGTCTGTCACCATCGTCATACATCGCCTTTGGCATAGGCAGAGGCAACAGACGGTATGGCTTGCCCTCTTTCGTGCGTAGGCTTTTCAACTGAGCTTCAAGGGCATCAAAGTCTTCGAATTGCTCGTCCTTGTTGTCATCGCATTTCACGTAGAGGATAGTGTCATCAGGCGCAATTCTAACGATAGTGTCTATATGGCCGTCGGTATCATCTCCGATTAGGTTGCCATAATCAAGCCAAACTATACGTTCTGCGCAGAGAACCTTCTTCAGATAGTCCTCAATGCCTTCTTTTGAGAGAGGCTGATTGCGGTTTGGTGCCAAAAGGCATTGTGAGGTGGTGAAAAACGTACCTTTGCCGTCGCTCTCTATGCTGCCGCCTTCAAGTACGAAGTCAAGATGATCCTTCATCTCATAGTTGTAATAGGCTTCAAACACCCCGCTGCTATTTAGATTCTGAGTGATGCGGTTATCATTTTCGGCAGGGAATTTCTTTCCCCAGCCATTGAAGCAAAAGTCGAGAAGTATGGCTTTTCTTGTTTTCGCCTTATTCTCTGGACGAGGCAAAAGCGTAATTGCGCCATGATCGCGAGCCCATGTGTCGTCGGTAGGCATCTCCACAATCTTCACCCTATTGAACTGCTGTTCAGTAAGTTGGGCTTTAAGAAGTCCTCTCACGGCATCTTTCTCTGGTGTGGCTATGATAAGGTCCTCACGCTTTGTAATCTCGTCAGCCATACGAACTTCCATGCGCACGATATCCTCAAGATAAGGCGCCCAGTCGGTTTTGGCATGCGGCCAAGTCAGTTGAACGGCAATTTGTTTCTGCCATTCCGACGGAAGATAGTATGTTGAATTGTTTATTTCCATTTCTCGACAATTATTCTGCAAAATTATGAAAAAGAATTGAAATCTCCAAAACTATCTTTGGAATATGCTTTGAATTAGGCTTTTTTTAATTCTGAGAGTCTAGGAAACGCTCAAGGGCATCCTTAACCTCAAACATATCGTGGAACACGATGTGGGCACCGTTGTCCTTCAGTTGGCTGTCGGGTAGAGGACCCGTGTTAACGCCAATGACAAAGCATCCTGCGGCTCTTCCTGCCTGAACACCAAGCGGAGCATTCTCCACGACGATGGTCTCCTCTGGTTTGCTGTTCATTCTCTCCATGCCTAAGAGATATGGATCAGGAGCGGGTTTGCCTTGTTTAACATCCTTTGCTGATACAATCTTGTCGGCATCTATCAGGCCCTCGAAATCACGTGCCAGACCTGCAAGCAATGGTGGCTGACCGCTTCCCGTAACGACCGTTATCTGCATCCCCCTTGAGAGCATGAAACGCTGTAAATCCTTGACACCAGGCATTACAGTTGCCTTTGTCATGGAATGGAAGATGCGCGATTTCTCAAGATACATCTCAAATGCCTCTTCCTCAGAAATCTCACGTCCCCATTGTTCGCGGCATTTTATGGTGATGGTCTCAACCCCACGCATACCTTCATATAGATAGCCCTCAATCTCGGGCATCTCGATGCCGTACTTCGCCATTGCCTTGTTCCACGCTATGGCATGAAACTTCATGGAGTCGTAGAGCACGCCATCCATATCGAAAAGAACGGTCTTGGGGCGGTATGCCTCAAGACCGTGCTCTTTCATGTATTGCTTTATTTCTTCAATCATATGTTTTTACTAAGGAGTAATAAGGAGTACAAGGAGTGACGCTCCTACGTCGCTAATGTAGTACAAGACGAATGTCTGGGACAATTGAAAATTGAAAATTGATAATTACCGATAGGCCAAAGCGATGAATACTATCGTCTTGTACTCCTTGTACTCCTTATTACTCCTTCATAAGAATCTCCTTAAAAGAGTATTATTCCTTTTCCAAACGAGCCTTGATAGCCTTGGTTGCCTCTTCGTAACCAGGCTTTTCGAGAAGAGCGAACATATTCTTCTTGTAAGCCTCTACGCCTGGCTGGTTGAATGCGTTCACGCCGAGCAACTGACCTGAGATACCGCAAGCCTTCTCGAAGAAGTAGATGAGCTGACCGTAGTTGTAGGCATCAAGACGTTCGATTGAGATGAGGATGTTTGGCACGCCACCATCAACGTGAGCCAGACGAGTACCAAGCTCTGCGTTCTTGTTTACCTCGTCTATACGCTTGCCAGCCAAGAAGTTAAGTCCGTCAAGGTTTTCTGCGTCAGATGGGAAGAGAAGTTTCTTCTCTGGGTTCTCAACAGAGATACAGGTCTCGAAGATAGTACGCTCACCTTCCTGAATCCACTGGCCCATAGAGTGGAGATCGGTGGTGAAGTCGCAAGATGCTGGATAGATGCCCTTGCCATCCTTACCCTCAGACTCACCGAACAGCTGCTTCCACCACTCCATATAGTAGTGCAGCTTTGGCTGATAGTTCATAAGAATCTCAATCTTCTTGCCGTTAGCATAGAGGGCGTTACGCACAGCTGCATAAATGGCTGCTGGGTTCTCCTCGAAAGGAACGTCGATACCGCATTGCTTCTCCATAGCCTGAGCACCTGCTACGAGCTGCTCGATGTCGATACCTGCGCAAGCGATTGGCAGAAGTCCTACAGGAGTGAGGACAGAGAAACGACCACCTACGTTATCAGGAATTACGAATGTCTTGTAGCCTTCCTTGTCTGCACACATACGTGCTGCGCCCTTCTTTGCATCGGTAACAGCAACGATAAGATCCTTTGCAGCAGCCTTGCCTACCTGAGCCTCGAGCTGAGTCTTCAGCAGACGGAATGTGAGGGCTGTCTCGGTAGTCGTACCAGATTTTGAGATATTTATGATAGAGAATTTCTTTGTCTTGAGATATTCTGTAAGCTCAGCGAGATAGTCCTCACCGATGTTATTGCCTGCAAAGAGCACAACAGGGTTCTTACGATCCTGAATGAGCCAGTCGAAGCTATTATTGATACCCTCAATAACGGCACGAGGACCGAGGTATGAGCCACCGATACCGGCAACTACCACAACCTCTGACTTTGAGCGGAGCACGTCTGCAACCGCCTTTACTTCCTTGATGAACTCAGGTGTGATTGATGATGGGAGGTGAAGCCAGCCGAGGAAATCACTTCCTGGGACTGTACCTTCTTCCAGACCCTTCTGAGCCTCTGCAACCTTTGCTTTATAAGCTGATATCGCACCAGCAGGAAGGAACTGCTGAGCCTTTGTAATGTCAAGTGAGATACTTTTCATCTGCGCGTTTTATAATTTAATAGTTAATATTGTAATTATTGCTTGCAAAAATACCAAAAATATTCTATATACCCAAATTAATTTGTAAAAACTTGACTATTTTTCCATGCAATTGTTACATAGGTTTCATCGTGGGTTAATTATTGTTAATTGAAATGATGAATTATATCGATATAACATGGAAAATGCTAATTTTGCTATTGAAAATAACTAAAATTAAAATACAACGACTATGAAAAAGATCTTTTTTGCGGTTTTCGCACTGGTAATGAGTATTAACGCTAACGCTTTTGAATTTGACGGTATTGACCTAAATGGAAATATTGCAGATATCACAAAGCAGGTAAGTGCCAAGGGCTATGCCTATGACGATGTGAAGAACGGTCTTGTAGGCAATTGTCAAGGCACAGATATTGTCCTTCATTTCAATTATGAGAATGTATCTAAACAGGGTAAGCTCGGTCAGCTCATCGTTGAAATCCCGATGAACGAGCCTAATTCTCTCGATGTCATCGTTAAGACCTTCAACGTTGTCTATCATCTAAAGGATAAGGCTGACAATCGCTACACCTACGTTGTTTCCAATGACGGCACAACGGTTACGGTAAGTAAAAAAGACAGTCTTATATTCCTGACGTATAATACGCCGTATTATAAATAAGCCCCCTCCATCCCCCCGAGGGGAGCTTTTTAGATAGTATTTCTAATCATAAGGATAAAAATAATTGCCGCTCATAGGAAATTCTGATTGGAACCTATGAGCGGCAATACTATATAAAGACTCTCCCCTCGGGGAGATGGAGGGGGCTTTATCTAAACGAATCCGTCAGCAACTTAATCTCAATCTGTGGACTAATGCGCTCGTACAGAATGTTATACACAGCATCGAGGATTGGCATATTGACGTGCATGTGGCGATTGATTTCCTTCATACACTTTGTGCCGAAATAGCCCTCGGCTATCATTTCCATCTCTATCTGTGCAGACTTTACAGAGTAGCCCTTACCTATCATTGAACCGAATGTGCGGTTTCGTGAGAACTTGGAGTAGCACGTCACGAGCAAGTCACCCATATAGGCAGAGTCTGCTACGTTGCGTTCTGATGGATGCATACTCTCAAGGAAACGGTGCATCTCCTGCAAGGCATTGCTAACGAGCACAGCCTGGAAATTATCTCCGTATTTCAGTCCTGAACAGATACCTGCTGCGATGGCATATACATTCTTCAATACAGAAGCATACTCAATGCCGATGACATCATTCGAAATTTTGGTCTTAATGAACCTGCCGCTGATAGTCTCTGCGAAGGAGTTTGCCTTCTCCTGATCCTCACATGCTATTGTGAGATATGACAGACGTTCAAGAGCTACCTCCTCGGCATGTGAAGGACCACCGATACAGGCGATGTTATCGTATGGCACGTCCAAAACGTGGTGGAAATACTCAGAGCACACAAGGTTCTCGTCTGGTACGATACC
>JAEEGG010023571.1_pt1 | contig 12011 bp, 9 predicted proteins | sample 9134161 | NCBI WGS metagenome assembly JAEEGG01 (sample SAMN16246543, study PRJNA631951) | gut metagenome | biome: gut microbiome; feature: rumen; material: CR-attached | host: Bos | place: Iran: Karaj | collected 2018-10 | reverse complement strand
TCCTCTCATCGTACCTAAAGATGATGTGATCTCCTATTCAGAAGCCATGGGCGAAGCAGATGAAGGCAAGACCATGGGTGTCATACTGCCTGTAGTCTTCCTCCTTATTGCTGTCCTGACTATGATCACCACCATGCATCGTCTGACATCCAAAGAGAAGACCCAGATCGGGACATTGAAGGCGCTGGGATTCCATGATAAAAAGATCATGTTCCATTACACCAGCTATGCCCTTATGATCGGCATTTTGGGATCAGCAGTCGGCATCGGTATCGGCTACTTCCTGGCATGGTTCATCATGAACCCCAAAGGTTCCATGGGCACATACCTTGATCTTCCTGAATGGAGACTTCCGATGCCTTGGTTCTGTGTCGCAGTTATAATCGCTGTGATCATCTTACTGACCGTAATCGGATTCTTCTCGGTAAGAAAACATCTTCAGGGAACTGCAGCCGAAGCCCTCAGCCCAGACATCCCTCAGATCATCAAATCTCTTGCCATCGAAAAGCTTGGTCTGTTTGATAAGGCATCCTTCGGCGTACGATGGAACCTGCGAGACAGCATGCGCCATAAGTCACGCACTCTGATGAGCCTCTTAGGCGTCATGGGCTGCACGATGATCATCATCGCAACATTAGGAATGGCCGACACTCTGAATGCATTCCTCGATATCTACTATGATAATTCGACCTTCTATGCTTCACGTATCTTCATTAACGAAAATGCCGACCGCAGCTCAAGAGAAGCCGTCGTAACAGAATATGACGGCGATTGGAACGGGTCGATAAGCATCCAGATCGATGGAGAAGCATACCTTCTCGATATCTACCACCTCGATCATAAACTGATCAGATTCCCTGATGGTAAAGATAAGATCATCGACCTTGGAGATGATGGTGCATACTTATGCCGCAGGATCGCCGATCAATATGGTTTATCCGCCGGTGATACTGTTACGATCAACCCTTACGGTTCAGATGAACAATACACTCTAAAGATCGCAGGCGTTGTTGGAAGTCTCAGCAAGAACATCTCAATGACAACTGCTTATGCCGATTCCGTCGGTATTGCCTACAACATCGATTACGTCTATACGACAACCGCAAAAGATGATATTGCTCCTTCTGATATCATCAAGAGCGTCCAAACAAAAGAATCCATCATCGAGTCTTTCAACGCGATCATGGATCTATTGGATACCATGGTGACACTGCTCCTCATTGCAGCCATCATCCTGGGAGTAGTCGTTCTCTATAATCTCGGTGTCATGAGTTATACAGAACGCTATCGCGAGATGGCAACACTGAAAGTACTTGGCTTCCGAGACAATAAGATCGGCCGGATTCTTATCGGCCAGAATTTGTGGGTCTCCGTCATAGGTACGCTTCTGGGTATCCCGCTGGGGATATGGATCCTTGATTATCTCCTCCACGCCCTGGCTGGAGATTATGAGATGGAACTCATAATAAAGCCACTGTCTTATCTTTGGAGCGCCGCAATCACCCTAGGCGTGTCCTTGATCGTCAGCATTATGATATCAAGGAAGAACAAAAAGATAGACATGGTAGAAGCACTAAAGGGTACCGAATAAACACCTCCCTACAAAACAAAAAAAGCATATGCCGCTATGATGCATATGCTTTTTTGTTTTTAAGGTAAATGTTTGGATTATCTAAGGTTCATACGGGCACGGACTTCTTCGATAGTCGACTTAGCAATGACACTGGCACGCTTGGCACCGTCATTCATGACTTCCTTGATATAATCCGGCTTTGCTTCAAGGGCGATTCTGCGCTCACGGAGAGGAGCAAGAGATTCATTGATGCAGTTAGCCAGTTTACGTTTGCATTCAACACATCCGATATTGCCCTTCTTACATTCCTCACAGATAGTAGGAACTTCGGCGGTATTGAACTGCTGATGAAGCTTAAAGACATTGCAGACATCAGGATGTCCGGGATCGTTCTTCCTGATCCTGGCAGGATCTGTCACCGCAGTCATGACACGTTTCTGAGTCTCTTCAGGTGTGGCTGATATCTCGATATGGTTATTGAGAGACTTGCTCATCTTGTCTTTACCATCGAGACCAACGACCAAGGGGAACTCTGTCAGCTTGGCCTGAGGTTCATCGAATGTATGTCCGAATCTCTGATTGAAAGTTCGGACGATCTCACGGGTAAGCTCAAGGTGCGGTTGCTGATCGATACCGACAGGAACGATATCAGCTTTATAAAGAAGGATATCGGCAGCCATGAGGACCGGATATCCGACAAGACCATAATTAACGTTTTCAGGATGCTGTCGAGCTTTTTCCTTGAAGGTTGGAACACGGAGCAACCAGCTCAAAGGAGTGACCATACCAAGAAGCATGGCAAGTTCATTGATCTCAGGAACATGAGACTGAACAAAAAGGATCGCCTTTTCAGGATCGACTCCGGCAGCCAGAAGATCCATGAACATATCATTGATGTTGGCCTGGAGCATGGGGGTCTCAGATAAAGTAGTGAGTGCGTGGATATCCACGACACAATAGACACATTTATACTCATCCTGGAGTCTTACATAATTAAGGACAGCTCCCTGGTAATTACCTAAATGGAGCTTGCCTGTTGGTCGCACACCTGAAAAAACACGTTTCATGCTATATAAATCTCCTTAAAACGAAGAGAGTATACCACAAATCACTCTATGACTGCGTGAGTGAGCTCTTCTAATCTCTTGATGACTTCATCAATAGTCTGATCTTCCGTTGAAGCTCCAGCTGCAACACCGATGGTCTCGACCCCCTCCAATACAGTAGGCAGTATGTCATCGGCAGTTTCAATCTGATAAGTCTTAGCATGTGCACTACAGATATCGTAAAGATGTCTGGTATTAGCAGAGTTCTTGCCGCCGATTACATATACAAGCTCGCACTCTTTAGCCATATTGGAAGTCACTTCCTGACGTCGGCGGATATCATGACAGAAAGTATCAACGATCCTGATCTCACTGTCCTGACGGAACGCAATGGAGAATACTTCTTTGACGAAAGCATCGAAAGCCGCAGGGATCTGTGTCGTCTGAGAAACGATCCCTAGTTTCTTCGGGATATCAGGCAATTCTTTGAGATCATCCGCATGGATGGTCGCGAGACCGTTTCCTTCTGCCCATCCAAGGATGCCCTTCACTTCTGGGTGTTTCTTATCACCGAAGACAAGAGTGAAGAACCCGTCCTGATTAAGCTTAGCTGCAGCCTTTTGGGCCCGTTTTACGAAAGAACAGGTAGTATCAACTACCTCAAGTCCCGAATTTTTCAAAGCATCTATGACCTGAGGCCCCACACCATGAGCACTGATAACGATCCGGCTACCTTTGATTTCCTCAGGATCATTGACTGTATGGACACCCTTTTCACTGAGATGGTCGATGACCTGCTGATTGTGCACTAAAGCACCAAGGGTCTCGATCTCACCATGTTTATCAGCTTCATTAAGAATCTTGTCGATTGCACGTCTTACTCCCATGCAAAAGCCCAGACTCTCTGCTTTGATGATCCTCGTCATAAAAACCTCTCTTAATCTATTCCGATATTATACCAATACAGTGAAGAACTTGTTGCGCCGATAGCCATTGAAAGATTTTTGATGATTAGGTACGAATTGGTATCAGTTGAAATATTCAACCATTTGAGTTTATTATTATGTATCAAAATCTAAGGAGCGGACCAATGAAGAATAACAAAGTTGCTATGATCATCATCTCTATCTTCCTCGGTGAACTTGGTATCGACCGATTCATCCTTGGATATATCGGTCTCGGCATCCTGAAACTCATCACTCTCGGCGGTCTTGGCATCTGGTGGTTAATCGATATCATCATGATTGTTACCGGCAAACTCGGTCCCAAAGACGGCTCCGGTTACACCGAATAAGAAAAACAGGCTGGCAAGTACCAGCCGGATGTATGACATAAATAAAGAGAAGAGCCTTTTACGATAAAGACTATGTGTGTAGTATACGCACTTCGAAGAAAAAAAAGGGCACGCTAACGTGCCCTTTTTCTATTCATGAAAAAACAATCGTAAAAAATGCCTTTTTAGGTATAAATCATCTTGACACTAGGCGTGGTGTATGACACAATATTCTGCGGGTAAAAAGTTTGTATATTCCAGCTCGGGTTTTTAGTTTTCCAAGCGTGTCAGGGATGCCAAACTCGGAACCAGAAGTATTAAGAAGGGAGGTCATTCCTTGGACTACGCAGATAGAATCTTAACTTGCGCTGATTGTGGTACTGAATTCACTTTCACCGCCGCTGAACAGGAGTTCTACGCCAAGAAGGGTTTCACCAATGATCCCAAACGATGCTCTGCCTGCCGTGCTGCAAAGAAGCAGCGACTTGGTGGTGGCGCAGCTAGCGCTCCTCGTCAGATGTTCCCCGCTGTTTGTGCACAGTGCGGTCGAGAGACCCAGGTTCCTTTCGAACCTCGCAACGGTCGACCCGTCTACTGCAGCGATTGCTACAGCGCAATGCAGAACGATCGATAATCGATCTATTATCTGACTATAAAAAAATCGCCTCATTGCTGAGGCGATTTTTTTTTGCTTACTTATCCTATGATTAGTCTCTCTTGAAATTCACAAACTGCAGTGGGACGCCAAAATCCTGTTCCTTAAGCTTAGCCATGACTGTCTGGAGATCATCGATCTGTTTGCCTGAAACACGGACCTGATCATCCTGGATAGCAGCCTGGACTTTCATGTTAAGTCCTTTGATGAACTTCACCATCTTCTTGGTGTTGTCCTGGGAGATACCTTCTTTGATCATGATCTCTCGTTTAGCCTGCCCCTGAGAAGTCGGTTCGATATTCTTAGGATCAAGACATTTAGGATCGAGCTTCTGCTTCACAAGTTGACCATTAAGAGCCTCGGTGATGGTCTTGACCTTACCGTCATCTCCGCTCAGGATCCTAATCTTCTTTTCCTTTTTTATATACTCGATCTCGGTGACACAGTTCCTGAAATCGTATCGGGAAGAGATCTCTCTCTTGAGGTTGTTTACGGCATTGTCCATAGCCTGTACATCGATCTGGCTCACTACATCCATTGACGGCATATCTTTTCTTCTCCTGTTCTTTTTTTCATATCATTCAGCCAATCTATGGCTTTCTGCGTATCGCTGGCAGTCCTGGCCGGTTCCATCGTCCTGATACGGCGTCTGAACAGCCAGTAATAGAATTCCTTCATCTGCTTGTATTGTATCTCTTCAGTCAATATATAGCCTTTTTCGCGACAAAACAAATCCATGAGCACATCCAAGTCCTTGCCGTAGATTATCCTCACCGCATCGTCCATGGCATCATGAGCAGAGACCATACCATTAGTGATATGCCCCTTGATGATGGATTCCTCATAGGCACGGATCAAGCACTCCTCGAGTATAACCCCGTAGAAGTAATTCAGATATTTCTTATATGCCTCATCTCCGAGTATGGATTTGATCTCATCCTGAGAATAATCGACAGGGACGATCCCGCGTGCAAGATAGGCATCCAATTCTTCTTCTTCGATAAGGTCAAATATCTCCAGAAGCGCACGAGAAGCAATCATCGGAACATCTAACGCTTCAGACGCAATTACATAGCGGTAATGAGTCTTACCAACTGTTTCTTCTTCAATGTCCCAATCACGGAGCATTTCAAGGAAAGATCTGTACCAATGAGTCCCATTCAATACTCTCTGGCGCATCTGACGGATCAAGTTATCTGAGCTGATCGGACTCGGCTGCATAGGTGTTATCCCGATGCCCTATTTGCCGTGGCAGTGCTTGTACTTCTTGCCGCTGCCGCAGTAACACGGATCATTACGGCCAATTTTACTATTAGCAGGCAGAGAGCTGTTCTTAGGCGCAACATTAGCCATCGGCGTTTCCATAGCCTTCTTTGGCAATGGATTCTCAGCTTCCCTTACAGCAACTTTAACATGGTATATCTTCGTTGCGACCTGGTGCTGGATACCGGCAGTAAGGTCTTCGAACATCTCACTTGCGGTCCTGCGATAAGCGACCAGAGGATCCTGCTGAGCAACAGCCTGCATAGAAATGGACTGTCTCAGATAATCCATGGCAGTAAGGTGATCGATCCAAAGAGTATCGATCGTCCTGAGAAGAGTGAGTTTCTCGACGAGCCTCATCACTTCAGGTCTGATCTCCATCTCTTTCTCGATGTACTTCATACGGATCAGTTCCTTGATTCTAAGCATGATCTGATCCTGGTCAGTCATCTTCTTAATGTCTTCCGTCGTCAGGACATCGTTGATGGGAACGATCTGACCGACCTCTGAAATAATATTATCGAGATTCAGTTCTTCATTCTTCTTATAATCGAAGGTATTGTTGATGATATCTTCGACCTCTTTGTTGACCATTCCCAGAATATCATCCTTGAAATAATTGCCAGTTATGACTTTGTTTCGTTCAGCATAGATGACCTCTCGCTGCTTATTGAATACATCATCATATTCAACGATATGTTTTCGGATATCGAAGTGATAACCCTCGACACGTACCTGGGAATTCTCAATAGTCTTAGAGACCATCTTGTTCTCAAGAGGAGTATCCTCATCGAAGCCTGCCCAGTTCATTATGCCCTGGACTCTGTCTCCGCCAAACTTTCGGATAATGTCATCGTCAAGAGCTACGAAGAATCGGCTGGTACCAGGATCGCCCTGTCGGCCGGCACGGCCACGCAGCTGATTATCGATTCGTCGGGCTTCATGGTGTTCAGTACCAAGAACATAGAGACCGCCAAGTGCGATCACTTCATCATGATGTTTCTGCCATCTCTCCATTCGCTTCTGGAAAGCTTCATCAGTCTCTTCAGCTTCTTTTTCAGGAGTCTTACCGCCAAGAATGATATCGACACCTCGGCCGGCCATGTTGGTAGCCAATGTGATCGCATCCTTCTCACCGGCTTCGGCAATAATGTCAGCTTCCTTGAGATGATTCTTAGCGTTGAGAGTATTGTGCTTGATACCGCGTCGTTTGAGCATCTCATCGAGTTCCTGGTTCTTTTCGATAGAGACAGTACCAATCAAAATAGGTCGGCCAGTCTTATGGATCTCAATGATCTCATTGATCAAAGCCTTGTATTTAGCTTTAGAATCGACATAGATCAGATCTGTGAGGTCCTCACGTTTGATGGGTTTATTCGTCGGAATGACGACGACTTCGAGTTTGTATACACGAGAGAACTCTTCAGCTTCAGTCTCAGCAGTACCGGTCATACCAGCATATTTGCTGTACATTCTGATGTAGTTCTGGATAGTAATAGTGGCATAGGTCTTGCTTTCGTTCTGGACCTTAACGTTCTCTTTAGCTTCGATGGCCTGATGGAGACCTTCTGAATAACGTCGTCCCAGCATCATACGACCTGTCAAAGCATCGATAATAATGATCTCGCCATCTTTGACGATATACTGGTCATCTCGCTTAAAGAGTTCCTTGGCTAAAAGAGCATTCCTGAAATGACGCATCAGATCAGTATTGCTGATATCATAAAGTCCGGCTTCTTCTGTGATCATTCCCTCACGTTTGAGAAGCTCTTCGATCTTGGCATAACCAGCTTCAGAAGGCTCTACCAACTGTTCCTTCTCTTTGACCTCGTAATCGACATCTCTGTTAAGACTCTTCACCAGTCTGGCAAAGACCTGATATTTATGACTGGATTCCGTATCAGGAGCAGAGATGATAAGCGGTGTCCTGGCTTCATCGATGAGAAGGTTATCGACTTCATCGACGATGGCATAATACTGCGCCTGATAGCGTCTCTGTACCAGGCGATCGATGGTCGGAGCCATATTGTCTCGAAGATAATCAAAGCCAAATTCAGCCGATGTACCGTAAGTGATATCAGCATTATAAGCGTCAGCTCGATTGATCGGTCTGAAATGCGGCCACGGATTGTTAGGATCTTCTGAATCATATTCAGGGTCATAGATTCTGGCAGGAAGATTCTCTTTCGGATCCTGCATAGGGTAAATACTGGCGACTTTGATCCCTAATGCTTCATAAGCCGGACCCATCCAATAAGCATCTCGGCGAGCCAGATAATCGTTTGCTGTGATCAGATGGACACCATGACCGGCAAGTGCGTTCAAATAAAGCGCCAGTGTAGCAACCAAAGTCTTACCTTCACCGGTCCTCATTTCAGCGATCTGGCCACGATGAAGAACGACACCGCCGATGAGCTGAACATCATAATGGCGGAGCCCCAGTGTCCTTCGCGAAGCTTCCCGCATGGCAGCAAATGCCTGAGGAAGGATCTCGTCTAAAACTTTTCGCTCGGCTTCGATCAGGTTCTTCTCGGCCTTCTTGATCTCTTCTTTCAATTCGACTCTTCGTTCGGACATCTCCTGAAGCTGAGCCTCGTTCTTGAAAGCTACACTCTCGGCAACAAGCGCGGCAGTATTTTTCATCTTATCGAAATTATTAACGGCCTCATCATTATCCGCGTCCTTGATCTTTTCAATGACAGAATCAATGACTCCCACATAATCCATGATTGCGGCATAGCATTCGGCGCTGGCTGCCTCATATTCATTATCAAAGGAACCTTCAAGTCCCTGAAGATCATCGACAGCTTTATCGATACCATCTACGGTAAGGTCTTTAAAGATATCCCTGATCTTATTCGTTTTTTCTTCAGCCTTTTCAGAAGATACACATCCGGGATGCTCGTCGAGCGTTTCATTAAACGCTTTAAGCAGCTTCTCAACAATGGAATCAGAGAGCAATGACAGATTTGGAGAGGTCTGCGAAACCACTGCGATTCTTCGTAATGCCAGTCGCGCCTCAGTGATGCTCTTTAGAACAGCAATCTTGATCTCGCTCTGTCCGCTGAGCACATCAAGCGCAGCACTGATCTTTTCCGTAATAGTTTCGGCGTTGCTCTTAACACCGGCAATATCGACAGATGAAGACAGATCATCAAGAGCAGTCACAAAACGCTCATCAAGCTTTTCGATAACGTCAGCAGTCTGTTTGCAGGTCTCCTTTGATACAGAAGTATTAAGACGTTTTTCGATGCTCTCCAGTTCCATGACCAAACGGGAATAACCATCTCTTCCGGCAACCGTTTTCTGCCGGATGACAGCACGGAATTCCTTGGTCTTATTGCGGAGTTCACTATCGCTAAGAGCCTGATACTGAGGTTCAAGCTCATTGATCTCTTTGATGATGGGCTGGATCTTCTTGATGACTTTTTCATTCGAATCCAGAATGGCGTCTAAAAACTTAAACATAAATACTCCTGATATATACGAGTACGGCGGACTGAGGGAACCCAGTTCGCCGTTTTATAGTCCACATATAAGGATAGCCTATGCAAGCTATAAAGACCAATTACTGATTGAACAGTTCTCCGATTGATCTTTCCTCATGGATACGCCTGATTGCTTCAGCAAACAGATTTGCTGCTGAGACGACCGTGATCTTATCCAACATCTTCTCCTGCGGGATAGGAACAGAATCAGTTACGATCACTTCTTTCAGAGGAGAGGCTGCAATCCTATCGATAGCAGGTCCGGAGAATACCGGATGAGTTGCACAGGAATAGACTTCTTTGGCACCGGCCTTGAGCATCGCTTCTGCTGCATTACACAGAGAGCCTGCTGTATCGATCTCATCATCGAAGATGAGAGCAGTCATACCATCGACATCACCGATGAGATTAAGGGTTTCCGTTTTATCCTGATTACCGATCCTTCGTTTTTCAATGATGGACAGAGGCACATCGAGTCGGTTGGCAAGATCTCTTGCTTTCTTTGAGATACCGACATCAGTTGCGACAACGCAAAGGTTTTCAAAGTTACGGCTCTTTACATACTCGAAGAGCAGATCCTCGGCAGTCAGTTCATCGACAGGAACATTGAAATAACCCTGGATCTGTCCGGCATGAAGATCGAAAAGAAGGACCCTGTTGGCGCCGGCAGTAGTGAGAAGGTCAGCTACCAACCTTGCGCTGATAGGAACTCGAGGCTGATCTTTCTTATCAGATCGTCCGTAGGCATAATACGGAATAACAGCGGTGATTCGTTTGGCAGAAGCTCGTCGGAAGGCATCCAGCATGACGAGAAGTTCCATGAGATTGTCATTAACGGGACGAGTCAGGGACTGGATCAGGAAAACATCGCAGCCTCGGACAGGTTCTTCGATCCTGACAAAGGTATTATCATTTGCGAACTTCATGGCAGTCATCTTGCCCATGGGGATCTTAAGATGATCGCAAACACGCTGTGCAAATTCGGGACTTCCGTGACCTGCAAAAACCTTCAAATCATTCATGTCTATTCGAACCAGCTTTCTTTGATGATTAACTAGATGTCGATACCGGGAACAGGGAATCCTTTGCAGAGATCGATGACCTGAGCTTTAATGCTCTGTTCAAGTTCTGCATTGTCGCAGTCATTGATGATGGCAACGATCCATTTTGCGATCTGCTGGGCTTCCTTGATACCCATGCCTCGGCTGGTCATTGATGCAGTACCGACGCGGAGACCGCTGGTCACGCGAGGTGACACGTTGGAGAACGGTACAGAATTTCGGTTGACGACAATGTTAGCTCGGCCAAGAGACTGTTCGACCTGAAGACCATTGACACCATCTTCGCCAAGGCTGATGAGGATCAAATGATTATCAGTACCGCCAGTCACCAAGTGAAGACCGGCGTCTTTGGTTACTTCGGCCATAGCTTTGCAATTCTCGACAAGTTTCTTCTGATAGTCGACGAATTCAGGCTGCATTGCTTCGTGGAAACATACAGCTTTGGCGGCTACGACATGCATAAGAGGTCCGCCCTGTGTTCGCGGGAAGACTGCTGCATCGATAGCCTTAGCATATTTTTCTTTGCATAAGATGAGACCGCCACGAGGGCCACGAAGGGTCTTGTGAGTGGTAGTAGTAACGAAATCACAATAAGGGACAGGAGAAGGATGGATACCGGCTGCAACGAGACCGGCAATGTGGGCCATATCGACCATAAGGAGTGCGCCGACTTTATCGGCGATGGCTCGCAGTCGTTCGAAATCGATGATCCTGGGATAAGCACTGGCGCCGGAAACGATCAGTTTAGGCTTGCATTCCATTGCCTGCTTTTCGAGAGCATCATAATCGATTCGTTCGGTCTCTCGGTTAAGGCCATAAGCAACGAAGTTATAGGATTTGCCGGAGAAATTTACGGGTGAACCATGAGTAAGATGTCCGCCATGTGACAACTCAAGACCCATTACGGTATCGCCGTAATTGATAGTTGCAAAATACACAGCCATGTTAGCCTGTGCACCAGAATGAGGCTGGACATTGGCATGCTCGGCGCCAAAAAGCTCACAGGCCCTCTTCCTGGCAAGCTCTTCAATGACATCAACATTCTCACAGCCACCATAATATCGTTTGCCGGGATAACCTTCGGCATACTTGTTGGTGAGGAATGTGCCCATAGCCTCGATCACGGCATGACTGGCGTAGTTCTCAGAGGCAATGAGATTAACAGTATTGCGCTGTCGTTCTTTTTCCTTTTCGATGCACTGGAATACTTCAGGGTCGACCTGACTCAGTTCTTTCATAATCTCTCTCCATACGTAAACTTTACGGGATTTTAATGTCTAATTTTATGCCATTTACCTACTCACTGACAAGGGTATTACAGGCACAACATACACATAAAAGATATGTAGTATAATTAGGTTCAAATGGAAAGTGAAGAAAAAGTCTCATATGCCAGTTTCTGGAGGAGACTGGGGGCGTTTGCAGTCGATATCGCGCTTATCGGCCTGGTCATACGCGTCCTCTTTCCAAGAGTCGAAGACAAACTTCCCAAACTGACACACCGCGCAAACTGGCTGTTCGACATCGTCTTTTCTTTCCCTGCCCTCGTAAACCTCTTCTGCGAAGGATGCTATCTGATCTACCTTTGGAAGAACACTGGACAGACCTTTGGACAGAAGATTTTCGGCATCAAAGTCGTTAAAAAAGACGGA